>Ga0098074_1000126_pt1 | contig 72328 bp, 64 predicted proteins | sample 32_taG_FD_75064 | JGI IMG/M metagenome (GOLD analysis project Ga0098074, IMG submission 75064) | Marine viral communities from the Gulf of Mexico - 32_GoM_OMZ_CsCl metaG | ecosystem: Environmental > Aquatic > Marine > Oceanic | place: Atlantic Ocean: Gulf of Mexico | collected 2015-07-12 | reverse complement strand
ATCGGTCGCCTGTCGCGGTTTCTGGGGCGAACCCCAACCGAACCTGAAGCCGATCCCGCCATCATGCGCGGGATCGGCGACGGCGTCCGCCGGAAGCTGCGGGCCGACCCCCGCATCGAACCGCATGGCGGCATAAAAGCCGACCTGTTCCTCCTGCGCGGCTTCCTGGACGAAGCGGAGTGCCGCCGGCTGATCGCGATCATCGACAGCCGTATTCAGCCCTCCGTACTGTTTACCGACAAGGCTTCACCGCGCGGACGGACGAGTTCGACGCATTTCTTCGCCAAGGAAATGCCCGAAACGCGCGCGCTGGCGGAGCGGATCGCCGCGGTTACGGGGATAGGCATACCCCATGCCGAACCGCTGCAGGGGCAACGCTATCGCCGGGGCGAGGAATACCGGCACCACCGCGACCATTTCCTGCTTGATCGCCCGCACTGGCAGACCGAACGACATCGCGGTGGCCAGCGAAGCTGGACCGCGATGGTCTATCTGAACACACCTGAGGCCGGCGGTGCGACCGCGTTTCCCGCGCTGGACCTGACCATTGCGCCCGAACCGGGGATGCTGGTTGTGTGGGACAATATGGATCGCAAGGGCCGCCCCAACCGCGCGACACTGCATGCCGCGCTGCCGGTCGAAGCAGGCGTTAAATACGTCGTTACCCAGTGGTACCGGCAGGGCGAATGGAGCCTGCGCGGGCGCGACTGACCGCTGCCGCTATCGGCGCTCAGGCCGCCCGCTTGATCCGGAACTTGCGCCGCCCGAGAATTGCGGCCGCGGCCATGCCGAACAGCGCCATCATCGGCGGGGCGGGCACATCGGTGCCGCTGCTGCTGCCTGAGGTCGACGAGCTGGTCGAGGACGAGGACGAGGTCGAGCTTGATGTCGAAGTCGAGGACGACGTGGAGGTCGAGCTCGACGTGCTCGTCGAGGACGACGAACTGGTGCTGGTGGTGACGTTGCCGCTCGAGGTCGAAACTTCGCCGGTGGAGGTGCTGACCGAACCCGTCGAGGTGGAGACTTCGCCCGTCGAGGTGCTGACCGAACCGGTGGAAGTGGAGACTTCGCCCGTGCTCGAACTGGAACTCGTCGTCGTCGAGACTTCACCGGTCGAGGTCGAGGTCGAGGTGCCGCCAGTCGAAGTCGAAGTCGAGGATCCGCCGCTCGATGTAGAAGTCGAAGATCCACCGGTCGAACTGGTCGTCGACACGTCGACATTCACGACCGGAGGTTCGCCGCCGCTGGTGGTGGTCGAATTGACGATCACGCTGCCGCCGCCGCTCGATCCGGAGAAGAAGCCGCCGAAGAAGCCGCCGCCGAAACCACCACCGAAGCCGCCGCCGCCGCTTCCGCCGGCAATCGACCGCGATGCGCCGCCCCCGCCGACAGGTGCCGATGCGGGCAGCGGCGGAACGGGGACGGGTGCCATCGCCTGGCGATACACCGGCGGGCAGATGTTGTTCGGATTGTTCGCTGCAGCCGCCGAATCGGCGGGAACGCATTCGACCTGCCGCGGGATCGTGCGGGCACGCGGTACGGTCGGCCGCGGCACGGCGCGCGGGGGCGCCTGCTTGACGTATTTGGCCTGCTTGACCGATTTCGACTTGTACTGCGGATTGTCGGTAATCGGGCGCTCGGCGACGTGGACCGCCCCGCCTGCGAGCAGCGCACCACCCGCCGCCGTGGCCGAGAGTTTAGCGAGAGCTGATTTGACCGACATTATAAAACTTCCTGTTGCGACCGAAAAAGGGAAGCAATTTGCGTCCCTTGAGGCGATCCTTGAGTTGTTTTAACGAATCACCCCCCGGCGAATCGTGTGTATTCAGGATCGCAATTACCGCCAGAAAGTAAATTTTTCGCGGAATTGCGAGGCTTTCGCAAGCTTCGTCCCGTTTCGGGACCTTCCGCGCCACGGTTCTTACCGCAGCGCTAACCTCATTCGTCGAACATGTCGCTCTGCGGCCCAGAGGGCGGTGCCAGCCCGAGATGACTCCAGCCGCCATCGTTGAGGCAGCGCCCGCGCGCGGTCCGCGCAATCAGGCCGAGCTGGATGAGATAGGGCTCGATCACCTCCTCGACCGTGTCGCGCGGCTCGCTGAGACCCGCCGCCAGCGTTTCCACCCCGACCGGCCCGCCCTTGTAGGTCGTGGCGATCATGGTGAGATAGCGCCGGTCCATCGCATCGAGACCGAGGCTGTCGACCTCGAGCCGGGTGAGCGCATCGTCGGCCACGCGGCTGGTCACCACCGCTTCGCCCAGCACGCTGGCGAAATCGCGCACGCGGCGCATCAGCCGCCCCGCCACGCGCGGTGTTCCGCGGCTGCGGCGGGCGATCTCGCGCGCGCCGCCCTCGTCGATCCCCATGCCGAGCAGCCCCGCACCGCGCGTGACCACGCGGAGCAGCTCGTCCTCGGTGTAGAAGTTCAGCCGCACGGGGATACCGAACCGGTCGCGCAGCGGCGTGGTCAGCAAGCCCTGCCGCGTGGTCGCGCCGACCAGCGTGAACGGCGGCAGGTCGATCCGCACGCTGCGCGCGGACGGCCCTTCGCCGATGATGATATCGAGCGCCCGGTCTTCCATTGCCGGATAAAGCACTTCCTCGACCACCGGATTGAGCCGGTGGATCTCGTCGATGAAGAGCACATCGTTGGGCTCGAGATTGGTTAGCAGCGCGGCGAGGTCGCCCGCCTTGGCGATCACCGGCCCGCTGGTGGCGCGAAAGCCGACGCCCAGTTCCTTGGCGACGATCTGCGCCAGCGTGGTCTTGCCGAGCCCAGGCGGGCCGAAGAACAGCACATGGTCCATCGCCTCGCCGCGGCCCTTGGCGGCCTCGACGAAGACGCGCAAATTCTCGCGCGCCGCCTTCTGCCCGACGAATTCGGCAAGTGACTTCGGGCGCAGCGCGGCATCGGGGTCTTCGGCTTGGCGGTCGGGAGAGTGGATGGGGACGGGTTCGGTCACACTGCCCCCATACCGTCATGCTGAACTTGTTTCAGCATCCAACGCGCGGCAATCACCGGAGGATGCCGTTCGAATGCGAACCCTGCGTCTACATCCTCGCGAGTAAGCCGCGTGGAACGCTCTATATCGGGGTCACATCCGACCTTGTGAAGCGGCTCTGGCAACACCGCGAAGGCGTTACCGGCGGCTTCGTCGCACGGTACAAGGTCCCTCGCCTCGTGCGCTTCGAAATGTTCGGCGACATGGAGGCGGCGATCCTGCGCGAAAAGCAGCTGAAGCGCTGGCGCCGTCAGTGGAAGATCGATCTGGTCGAGCGAGACAATCCGCATTGGGTCGATCTTGCGATCGACCTTGGGTTTGATCCGCTTGCTTCGAGCAGGGCGAAAGATGGATCCTGAAACGAGTTCAGGATGACGAAGGCTTGAGGTTTTCACTTTCCTCAAAACGGGTTCACCGTGTAGCCCGCCTGTTGCAATTGCGCATGCGCGGTCATGGCGGACAGCGCGAGTTCGACGCCGGGGATGAGGTCCGCCTTGGCCACGCCATGCGCCGCCGCGCTCTGGCCGCAGACGATGAAGCGCACGCCGTAGTCGACCAATTGCGTGACCATCGCGCGCGAATGGTTGGCCTCGGCGTCGAGCAAATCCTTCACCGCGCCGCCGTGCACAACCACCGCGATCCGCATGTTCGCCGGGTCGACCGCGTGCAAGGCGTGCATGTTGATGAAGCGTGCGGCGCTTTCGAACCCGCGTTTGCGCGTGCCCGCATCGGCCTGTCCGGCGACGTCGAAGGCAATCGCGAATTCGGTATCGGGAGCGAAGGTGTCGATACCTTCGACCGGGGCATGGGCGCCGAACTCCTCGAAGATCGGACCGGTCCGAAACGCGCTCATGTCCTGTGCGCTGGCCGCGCTTGCGAACAGCGCGCCCGCTGCCGCCAGTATCGTGTAACGTTTCGCCGTCATCGTCATCCCGCTGCTTTCTTCAAGGCGACGCGGATCAGCTCGCCCTCGCTTGCACTCTCGCCCAGCTCGCCCTGCGCCGAGGCCACCGCGCGCGCGGCGACCGCGGGCTTGAAGCCGAGGTTTTCCAGCGCGCTCACCGCATCGGCGCTGGCCTCGCCCCTTGGCAGTGCGGCTGCGCCCACGCCGGCAGCAACGCCGGGCAGCGCGCCCGCCTTGTCCTTGAGTTCGTTCACGATCCTCGCGGCGAGCTTGGGCCCTACGCCATTGGCGCGTGCGATCATTGCGGCATCGCCCTGCGCACAGGCCGTCTGCACTTCGCCCGTCGACAGCGCCGAGAGGATCGCCAGCGCGACCTTGCTGCCCACCCCCTGGACCTGCGTCAGCAGGCGGAACCAGTCGCGCTCCGCCGCATCGGCAAAGCCGAGCAGGCGCATGTCGGTCTCGCTCACCTGCAGATCGGTATAGACAGTGCAGGCCTCGCCGCGCTCGCCCAGCTGGCTGAGCGTGCGCGCCGAACAATGGACCAGATAGCCCACGCCCGCGACATCGATCACCGCCCAGTCGGTGCCGGTTTCGTCGAGCAGGCCCTTCAGCTTCGCAATCATGGTTTGTTCTTGGCCCTCAAGAAGGATTTGGTCCAGCGAGAATGGACAGGCGCCCACAGTTGCGGGCATGAGATGTGGCATGAGCTGGAACACCTTCGGACGGACGCTGCGCTTCACCACCTGGGGCGAGAGCCACGGACCCGCGATCGGAGCAGTGGTAGACGGGTGCCCGCCGGGGCTGCCGCTGGCCGAGGAACATATCCAGCCCTTCCTCGATGCGCGCAAGCCAGGGCAGAACAAGTTCACCACGCAGCGCAAGGAACCCGATGCGGTGCGCATCCTGTCAGGCGTGTTCGAAGGCACCACCACGGGCACGCCGATCTCGCTGCTGATCGAGAACACCGACCAGCGGTCGAAGGATTATTCCGAGATCGCCAACACCTACCGCCCCGGCCATGCCGATTACGCCTATGATGCCAAATACGGGCTGCGTGACTATCGCGGCGGCGGACGTAGCAGCGCACGCGAAACCGCGATGCGCGTGGCCGCGGGCGCGGTGGCGAGGCTGGTGATCCCCGAGGTGTCGATCCTCGCCTATGTCGCCGAGATCGGCGGCGATGCGGTGGATCCGGCGAATTTCGATGCCGACGAGATCGCGCGCAATCCCTTCTGGTGCCCCGATGCCGCGGCGGCGAAACGCTGGGAGGCAATGGTCGACGAAGCGCGCAAGGCCGGCTCTTCGCTGGGCGCGGTGGTCGAATGCGTCGCCACCGGCGTGCCTGCGGGATGGGGCGCACCGATCTATGCCAAGCTCGACAGCGATCTGGCGGCAGGTATGATGAGCATCAATGCGGTCAAGGGTGTCGAGATCGGTGACGGCTTCGATGCCGCCCGGCTGACCGGCGAACAGAACGCCGATGCGATGTCGCCGGGCGACGACGGACCCGAATTCGCGGCCAATCACGCGGGCGGCATCGCCGGCGGCATCTCGACCGGCCAGCCGGTCGTCTGCCGGGTGGCGTTCAAGCCGACCAGTTCGATCCTGACCCCGGTCGACAGCATTGACCGCCAGGGGCAGGCAGCGCAGGTCCGCACGAAGGGCCGCCACGACCCCTGTGTGGGCATCCGCGGCACACCGGTGGTAGAAGCGATGATGGCGCTCGTCCTGGCTGACCACAGGCTGTTGCACCGTGCGCAGTGCGGGTAGGCACGGCAGGCCGTCGCATACCTCCCCATTCCAGCGCGCCGAGCACGCTAGCCCTTGACGATCGGTCGCCGATCCGTGGGATATGCCAGCGTCTCGAACCCCGCCGCATGTGCCCCGACGCTACCAGACTTCGGGTAGAGAAAGGGGCCTTGATTGCGCGAAACGCAACCAACTCAGTCGAGTCGTTGCGCTTTACGAAAGTTCCATCGGATTGATCGATTATTCCGATACGGGCAATCGCATCATATCGCTTTTGTGCATCGCAACAGCGCCTATCTGGGGGTCACGAGTTACCACCCGAACCGTTTCAACCCGAACACACGGAGAACCACCACCATGGGTATCATCGGAAGCCAGATCAAACCGTTCACCGCCACCGCCTTCCAGGCCGGCAAGGACTTCTTCGACGTCACTGACGAAGACGTGAAGGGCAAGTGGGCCGTATTCTTCTTCTATCCGGCCGATTTCACCTTCGTCTGCCCGACCGAGCTCGAAGACCTCGGCGAACAGTATGCCATGCTCCAGAAGATGGACGTCGAAGTCTACGGCGTGTCGACCGACACCCACTTCAGCCACAAGGCATGGCACGACACTTCGGAAAAGATCGGCAAGCTTCAGTTCCCGTTCCTGGGTGACCAGAACCACGTTCTCGCGCGCAACTTCGACGTGCTGCGCGAAGGCGTCGGCCTGGCCGATCGTGCCACCTTCGTGGTCGATCCCGATGGCGTGATCCAGATCATGGAACAGACCTGCGAAGGCGTCGGCCGCAATGCCAACGAACTCGCGCGCAAGATCAAGGCGGCACAGTACGTCCGCGCCAATCCCGGCCAGGTCTGCCCGGCAGCCTGGGAAGAAGGCAGCGACACGCTGGCTCCCTCGCTCGACCTCGTCGGCAAGATCTAAGCGTTCATCCGCTGGAAAGTTCGGGCGCCGTAACGGCGCCCGTACAAAAGCCCGAGCCTGACTCGGGTCGCTGGAAGGCCCGGGGCACCCTCCCCCTCCCCCCGCCCCGGGCCTTTTCACCCCCTCGATTTTCTGCACCGTTTCCTCTCGAAACCCGGAGTCCGCCCATGCTCGACGCAACGATGACCCAGCAACTGAAGACCTATCTCGCCAATCTGCGCGAGCCGGTCGAGCTCGTCGCCTCGCTCGGGGATGACGACAAGAGCGCGCAGACGCGCGAACTGCTCGAAGAGATCGCCGCGCTGCACGACCTCGTCAGCGCCAGCTTCGACGGCACCGACAGCCGCAAGCCCAGCTTCGTGATCCGCCGCGCCAGCGATGCGGAAAAGTGGGTCCGCTTTGCCGGACTGCCGATGGGGCATGAGTTCACCTCGCTGGTGCTCGCACTGCTGTGGGCCGGCGGCCATCCGCCCAAGGTCGATGCCGACCTGCTCGAACAGGTCCGCGGGCTCGAGGACGACTTCAATTTCGAGATGTATTTCTCGCTGTCGTGCCACAACTGCCCCGACGTGGTGCAGGCGCTGACGCTGATGGCGCTCGAAAATCCGCGCGTCACCGCCACGTTGATCGAAGGCGGCACCTTCCAGGACGAGGTCGACAGCCGCGACATCATGGCGGTGCCCGCAACCTTCCTCAACGGCGAGCCCTTCTATAACGGCAAGATGGAACTGGCCGAGATTCTCGCCAAGATCGATACCGGCAGCGAAGCCAAGGCGGCCGAGAAGCTTGCCGCGAAGGACCCGTTCGAAGTGCTGGTGGTGGGCGGCGGCCCGGCCGGTGCGGCGACCGCGATCTACACTGCGCGCAAGGGCTTTCGCACCGGCGTCGCAGCCGAACGCTTCGGCGGGCAGCTGCATGACACGCTGGGGATCGAGAACCTGCCCGGCACGCCCTATACCGAAGGGCCCAAGCTGGCCGGCGAACTCAAGCGGCATATCGGCGACTACGATATCGACCTGATGGATCTGGCGCAGGCGGTCAAACTGGTTCCGGCTAGCGAAAAGGGCGGCCTGCACACGGTCGAACTGGGCAATGGAGCCAGCCTCAAGGCCCGCAGCCTGATCCTCGCCACCGGGGCCCGCTGGCGCAACATGGGCGTCCCCGGCGAAGCCGAATACCGCAACAAGGGCGTGGCCTATTGCCCGCATTGCGACGGGCCGTTGTTCAAGGGCAAGCGCATTGCGGTCATCGGCGGCGGCAATTCGGGCGTCGAAGCGGCGATCGACCTGGCCAAGACAGTCGGCCACGTCACGCTGATCGAATTCGATACCAAGCTGCGCGCCGACGAAGTGCTGCAGGCCAAGCTCCGCTCGCTGCCCAATGTCGAGATCGTCACCAATGGCCAGACGACCGAGATCACCGGCGCCAACGGCAAGGTCAACGGCCTGCGCGTGAAGGACCGCGCCAGCGGCGATGAGCGCACGATCGAGCTCGAAGGCGTGTTCGTTCAGATCGGCCTGGTGCCCAACACCGAATGGCTCGAGGACAGCGGGCTCACGCTGACCAAGCACGGCGAGATCGCCACCGACGAGGAAGGTCGCACCAACCTGCCCGGCGTGTTCGCCGCCGGCGATGTCACCGATGTGCCGTACAAGCAGATCGTGGTGGCAATGGGCGAAGGATCGAAAGCAGGTCTGTCCGCCTTCGACTACCTCATCCGCAACGAGCCTGCACAGGAAGTGGCACAGGCCGCCTGACCGGAGTACTCCGTCACTTGCAAGGCGCCGTCATCCTCACCGGATGGCGGCGCTTTTCGCATGTGCTGCACGGCCTGCCGCATCATCGTCAAATTCAATCCGAGAGACGCAATTAATCGATTGGACGAATTACCGGGAAAGGCCCATCCCTTACTCCGAGACATATTTCGAGTCATAATAAGCGGAGAAACGGACAATGGATGCCAAGACCGGTGAAATGAGCGGCTGCCCCTTCCATGGCAATGGCGGCACGCGCGACCTGCTCGGGCGGACCAATCGCGACTGGTGGCCCGACCAGCTGCAGATCGACATCCTCCAGACCGAGGGCCGCAATCCCGACCCGATGGGCGAGGACTTCGATTATTGCGAAGCCTTCAACGCGCTCGATTACGGTGCGCTGAAGGAGGATCTGAAGGCGCTGATGACCGATAGCCAGGAATGGTGGCCGGCCGATTACGGGCATTACGGCCCGTTCTTCATCCGCATGGCGTGGCACGCTGCGGGCACCTATCGCACCGGCGACGGCCGCGGCGGGGCTTCGAGCGGGCAGCAGCGCTTCGCTCCCCTGAACAGCTGGCCCGACAACGGCAATCTCGACAAGGCACGGCGCCTGCTGTGGCCGATCAAGCAGAAATACGGCAAGCACATCAGCTGGGCCGACCTCTTCGTCCTCACCGGCAATGTCGCGATCGAATCGATGGGCGGTCCGGTGTTCGGCTTCGGGGGCGGCCGCAAGGACGTGTTCGAACCCGAGATGGTCTATTGGGGTTCGGAAGAGCAGTGGGTCGACCAGGGCGTTGAAACGCGCATCATCCCCGATGAAGGCAAGGCGCTCGAAAATCCGCTCGCCGCGATCCAGATGGGCCTGATCTACGTCAATCCCGAAGGCCCCGGCGGCAACCCGCACGACGCCGAAGGCATGGCGCGCGACATGCGCGAAACCTTCGCCCGCATGGCGATGAACGACGAGGAAACCGTCGCACTGACTGCGGGCGGTCACGCTTTCGGCAAGTGCCACGGCGCGGCTCCGTCGGACACGTTCGGCACCGGTCCCGAAGGCGAAGGCCTGCACCGCATGGGCTTCGGCTGGCTGACCGATCCCGAGGAAATCGGCAAGGGTCATATCACCACCAGCGGGATCGAGGGCGCGTGGACGCCCAATCCGACGCAGTGGGGCAATGACTATTTCCGCCTGCTGTTCAAATATGATTACGAGCTCACCCAGAGCCCTGCAGGCGCGAACCAGTGGACGCCGATCGATCCCGATCCGGAAGACATGGCACCCGATGCCCGGGACCCGGACAAGAAGGTTCCGACGATCATGACCACGGCCGACATGGCGTTGAAGCGCGACCCCGAATATCGCAAGATTTCGGAGCGTTTCCTCAACGACCAGGCCGCGCTCGACGATGCATTCGCCCGCGCCTGGTTCAAGCTTACGCACCGCGACATGGGGCCCAAGGTCCGGTACCTCGGTTCGGAAGTCCCCGCCGAAGACCTGATCTGGCAGGATCCGATCCCCGCCGGCACCACGCCGTCGGACCGCGCGGTGGCCGACTTCAAGAAAGCGGTCCTCGGCAGCGGACTGTCGGTCAGCGAACTGGTCAAGGCCGCCTGGGCCTCGGCCTCGACCTACCGCAATTCGGACCACCGCGGCGGTGCCAATGGCGCGCATATCCGTTTCGATGCGCTGCGCAACTGGGCGGTCAACGATCCGGATGAACTGGGCAAGGTGCTGGCCAAGCTCGACGAGCTGCGCGGCGACATCTCGATGGCCGATGCCATCGTGCTGGGCGGCGCGGCAGCGATCGAGAAGGCGGCCAAGGACGGCGGCTTCGACGTCAGCGTCGATGTCACCACCGGCCGCGGCGATGCGCGCGAAGATCAGTTCGATGCCGAAAGCTGGGAGCCGCTCGAACCGTTTGCCGACGGCTTCCGCAACTACCTAAAGACCAAGGCTTCGGTGAAGACCGAAGACATGCTGGTCGACAAGGCGCATCTGCTCGGCCTTTCGACGCCTGAAATGACCGTGCTGCTGGGCGGGATGCGTGCGCTGGGCGCCGTGTCCAAGCACACCCAGCACGGCAACAGCATCGGTGTTCTCACCGACCGTGCGGGCGTGCTGTCGAACGACTTCTTCGTCAACTTGCTCGAAATGGGCACGGTATGGGAAGTTATCGACGAAAGCGGCGACGAGGAGTTCGTCGGCAAGTGCCGCCTGAAGGGCGATGTCAAATGGCACGCCACGCGCACCGACCTCGTCTTCGGTTCGAATTCGCAGCTGCGTGCAGTTGCCGAGGTCTATGCCGAAAACGGCCACGAACAGAAGTTCGTCGACGATTTCGTCAGCGCATGGACCAAGGTGATGGACGCCGACCGGTTCGATATCGGCTATGCCAAATACCACGACTGATTAACCGGCGACCCTTGGTCGTCCACCGAGAACCCCCGGCGCATCCGCCGGGGGTTTTTCATGCGCAGCTGATGTTTGTTTGATTGCGTCGCTTTTGCACCGAAATGCGGAACGAAGCGCGCCAGGGTCCGTAGGCCAGTGGGTGGCTGTTTTATGGCGGCCGGGAAACCAGATGGAGCAAGCAGACATGGCCAATGAATTCGAACTGTCGGAAGGCGGCGCCAATCACCAGAAGCCGCAGGATGACGACCACGTGATGACCACCGCGCAGGGTCACCCGGTCGCCGACGACCAGAACTGGCTGAGCGCGGGTCCGCGCGGGCCGCAGCTGCTCGAAGACCAGATCGCGCGCGAGAAGATCTTCCACTTCGACCACGAACGGATTCCCGAGCGCGTGGTCCATGCGCGCGGCTACGGGGTGCACGGCCATTTCGAGCTGAAGAAGGCGATCCCGCAATATTCGCGGGCGGCGATCTTCAACCAGGAAGGCGTAAAGGTGCCGACCTTCACGCGCTTCTCCACCGTGGCGGGCAACAAGGGTTCGCCCGACCTCGCGCGCGACGTGCGCGGCTTCGCCACCAAGTTCTACACCAGCGAGGGCAATTGGGACCTCGTCGGCAACAATATCCCGGTGTTCTTCATTCAGGACGCGATCAAGTTCCCCGATCTGATCCACGCCGCCAAGCCCGCGCCCGATCGCGGCTTCCCGCAGGCGCAGACAGCGCATGACAATTTCTGGGACTTCATCTCGCTCAGCCCCGAAGCGATGAACATGGTCATGTGGATCATGTCCGACCGCACGATCCCGCGTAGCTTCCGCTTCATGGAAGGCTTCGGCGTGCACACCTTCCGGCTGGTCAATGCCGAGGGCAAGGCGCATTTCGTCAAGTTCCACTGGAAGCCCTCGCTCGGGCTGCAGTCGGTGGTCTGGAACGAGGCGCTCAAGGTCAACGGGATGGACCCCGATTTCCATCGCCGCGACATGTGGGACGCGATCGACGCGGGCGACTATCCGCAGTGGGACCTCGGCATCCAGGTGTTCGACGAGGAGTTCGCCGAAAAGTTCGAATTCGACGTGCTCGACGCGACCAAGATCATCCCCGAGGAACAGGTCCCGGTCGAGATCATCGGCACGCTGACGCTCGACGCCAATGTCGACAATTTCTTCGCCGAGACCGAGCAGGTCGCCTTCTGCACGCAGAACATCGTGCCCGGCATCGACCATTCGGACGATCCGCTGCTGCAGGGCCGCAATTTCAGCTATCTCGACACGCAGCTCAAGCGGCTCGGCGGACCCAACTTCACGCACCTGCCGATCAATGCGCCCAAATGCCCGGTGCGGCATTTCCAGCAGGACGGGCACATGGCGATGCACAATCCCAAGGGCCGCGTGAATTACGAACCCAACAGCTGGGGCAGCGGCGACGGCGCAGACGTGGATCCCGGTCCGCGCGCGTCGGCCGAACGCGGCTTCCAGTCCTATCCGGCCGAGATCAGCGGCGCCAAGGTGCGCGAGCGCAGCCCGACCTTTGCCGATCACTACAGCCAGGCGCGGCAGTTTTATATCTCGCAGACCCCGGTCGAGCAGACCCACATGGGCAATGCGCTGACCTTCGAGCTGTCGAAAGTGCAGCGGATGGATATCCGTAAACGCATGGTCGGCCATCTGCGGCATATCGACGAAGGACTGGCGCAGGACGTGGCGGACGGCATCGGCCTGACCGAACTGCCCGACAAGGTGCCCTTCGCACGCAAGCCGATCACCGACCTGCCTGAAAGCCCCGCGCTGTCGATCCTCAAGAACGGCCCCGACAGCTTCAAGGGCCGCAAGCTGGGTATCTACATCGCCGAGGGCGCCGATGCGGATGTCGTGAAGGCGCTGCAGCAGGCGGCCAAGGATGCCGGCGCGATGGCGGAAATCATTGCCCCGCATGTCGCGGGCGCCAAGCTGTCCGACGGCAACATGATGGAAGCCGACGAGAAGATCGATGGTGGTCCTTCGGTGGTCTATGACGCAGTCGCGGTGGTAATGGGCGAGGACAGCGGCAAGCGCTACGCCGAGGACAAGCCGAGCATCGACTTCGTCAACGATGCTTTCGCGCATGCCAAGTTCGTGGCCTATGTCCCCGCGGTCCAGCCGCTGTTCGAGAATGCTGGCGTGTGGAGCCGCCGAGACGACGGCTTCTTCGATGTATCGTCGGGCAAGGACGCCGCGGCGAGCTTCATCGAAACCTGCGGCAAGCTGCGCTTCTGGGACCGCGAGAGCGTCAAGCAGGACTAGGCGCGATGTGAATCGCCGCGAATGACCCGCGCTTTATGCCGGGCGTCTTACAGGAGGCGCCCGGCATTTCGCGTATTGGAGCGCGGCTGCGCCTAGTCGAGCTGGACGAACCGTTCCGGCACCAGCCGGGTCAAACTGCCGAAACCACCGACTGCCGCGTGCGCACCTGCGGCCAGCAAACGATCGCCATAGGCGGGCGTCAGATGGCTGGCGCCCGTAAAGCCGATCACGTCCATGCCCGCGGCGACGGCTGCCTTGACCCCGTTCACGCTGTCTTCGATCACCAGACATTCCGCCGGGTCGACGCGCATCGCGCAGGCAGCGTATAGGAAGATATCGGGCGACGGCTTGCCCGCGGCGACAACAGCCGCGCTGAAGACATTGCCGGAAAAGTATGGCGCGAGGCCGGTGGCATCCAGCTTGAACTCGAGCTCGGCCTGCGCACTGCTCGATGCGACACAGCATGGTCCGTGTAAACGACGCAGTGCTGCGGCAGCACCGGGCACTGCGCGCAACTCGCGCTCGCCGCGCCTGCGAAGCTCGGCCTTGACTTCGCGGTCGTAGTCATCGGGAAACGGTGCGCCGAGGTCTGCCTCGAGCGCGGCATGCATCGCGCGGTCAGTTACCCCGAGAAAGCGTTCGGTCAGTTCGGCATGCGTGATGTTCAGCCCCAGCTTCCGTAACTGGGTCACGTGCACGTCGGCCAGCAGTACTTCGCTGTCTACCAAAACCCCGTCGCAGTCGAAGATGACCACCGCTAACGTTCGCGCTTGAGCACGATGTAGAGCGCGCCGTCGCCGCCATGGCGCTGATGCGCGCGGCGGACGGCGGCAATCGCGGGATGGTGGCTTGAGGCGGCCAGCCAGTCGAGCACCTTGGCGCGAATGGCACCGCGCTGCGTCCCGCGGTCGGCCGCTGCCACCGGGCGCGGCTTGCCGGTCACCAGCAATATGCTGCGCGCGCCGATGGCGCGGGCCTGCGCTACGCCGCTCATCAAACGGTCATAGGCACCGTCGAGCGTGTGGCCGTGCAGGTCGATGGTCACTTCGGGCTGCAACTGACCGGCCTTGAGCCGCCGGTCCCAATGCGAATCGAGCCCGCGATCGGGCGCTGCGATGTTCCGCGGCGGGGGCGCGGGGACCGGGCGGGGCCTTGCGGGGGACACCTGTTTCTTCGCCTGCTTTTTCGGCGGGGCCGGCGCCTTGGCCTCATGCGCGGGTTGCGGCTGGACGGGGCGCAGCGGATGCAGGGGTTCGACTGTCGCGGCGAGCTTTTCCCACGCAGCGGCTTCTTCGTCGGACAGTCCGCGCGGGGAGCTCACCGCCGCGTTTCGAGACGGTCGAGCGTACCCACCGGCAGCAGGACGAGAGCCGATCCGCTGGCGCTCATGCTGCCGGCGATTTCGCGGGCATCGCCGCCATTGCCCCAGAAGGTGTCGAAGCGATTGGTGCCCTTGATCGCCCCGCCGGTGTCCTGCGCGATCCAGAGCCCGTCGGCCTCGTCGCGTTCCATGTCGAGAAAGACCGGCGCGCCATAGGGGACGAAATTGGGATCGACCGCGACCGATGCTTCGCGCCGGACGGGCACCCCCAGCGACCCGAGCGGGCCGTCACTGTTCAGTTCACGGAAGAAAATCCAGCTCTTGTTGAGGCGCATGATATCGCGCCCCTGCGCGGGATTGTCGCGGATGAACGCCATGATGCCCTGCATCGAAGTGGCGTAATCGGTGCCTTCGCCGATCAGTCCGCGTTCGCGCATCACGCGACCGATGCCGACATATTCGCGGCCGTTCTGCCCGGCATAGCCGATCCGCATCAGCGAGCCGTCGGGCAGGCGCAGCAGACCCGAACCCTGGATCTGCAGGAAGAACAGCTCGACCGGATCGGCAGCCCAGGCGATCTCGAGCCCGCGCCCTTCGAGCGCGCCGAGTTCGATCGCAGTGCGATCGTGGAACTGGACGAAGCGCCCGCTGGCGTCATACCGGCCCAGCGGCGGGCGCCCGCTCCGCTCGCTCGCAGGCATATCGTCGGGCCATGCGCGCACCAGTTCGGGAGGCATGGCATAGACGGGCACGTCATATCCCGGTGCGCGCGTCCGGCTACCGCGAATCTCGGGCTCGTAATAGCCGGTGGCGAAGGCCGCCCCATCGCCCACGCGGGCGGTTTCGAAATAGCTGGCGAAGAACCGGCGCGCGTCCGAGACCGGCCAGGTGGCGGCGGCCTCGCAGGCAGGGCGCCAGTCGTCGGCAAAGGTCAGACCGCTCCGGTCCTCGCGGCGCAGGATAGCGGGACAGGATTCGAGAAACGAGACGAGCGCGGTACCCGCATCATCGGCGCCGATGCCCAGTTCGGTTACCTTAAGGCCGCGAGAAACGGGTGCGAAGGCGGCGCTGGAGACGGTGCCGGGCGGCATGGCGACCGGTGTTTGCGGGCGCATGTCGGGCACGACGCGGACGCAGGCAGACAGCGCCAGCGTGACCGCGATTACCAGCAGGTAGCGCATCATCCCTCCCCCCGGATCGAGCGGCGCGTCAGCCTTCGTCGGTTTCGTCGAGAACCCAGTTGGGATCGGCGGCATCGACATTGCGGCGGAAGGTCCAGACGTCGCGGCTTTCGATCGCGTCGTCGAGCGAACCGGCCACGACATTGCCTTCCGCGCTACGGGTCACTGCGGCGATATCGGCCACGAAGAGCACCGCAATGCGCGCGATGCGGCCATCGAGATCGGCCGAACGCACGGTCGCGTCCTCGATCCTGATCAGCCGGTTGTCGAGCGTTTCGCCCGCTTCTTCGCGCGCGTCGATGGCCTGCGCAAAGCTTTCGTAGACGTCGCCATCGGTCAGTTCGCGCAGCGTATCCTTGTCGCCTTTCCAGAAGGCCTCCAGGATCATCGCGTAAGCGCCCTTGGCACCTTCGAGGAAACCCAGCAGGTCGAAGCCCGGCGAGGCCGCGGCGATGGCGCGCACGCCTGCCTCGCTGGCCGGTGCGGCATTGTCGCCCCCGCGCAGCACCACCGGCTGGCGGGCGGGACGCGGTGCATTCTCGGCCTGCGCAGGCGTATCTGCGCGCTCGAACCGATGCGGCACCACCTCTTCTTCATGCTCCGACCGACGGCCGAGCACCGAATAGAGCCGCAACCCCAGAAAGGCGGCGATCATGGCGAGGATGACGATCTCGGTGATCACGTGATTAACCTGCTTCCCAACTTCATTCGCGAAGGCAACGCGCCTCCGGCAGTCCAACATCTGTCCTGCCCTAGATAGGAAGGAAATACAAACCGACAATGGTCCTGCGGCCCCGGCGCCGCGCCGCGCACCACCGAGCCGGGTCGCGGATTGCTAGACTCGTCCGACAGTGCTAGGCGCGCGCACCGAAGGCCCGCTGCACCCGGAAATGGCGCGCGCGGGCGGCATTATCGGATAAATGGAAAGCGAATGCACATGGCCGACGAAGGCGACGTTCTCACCGACCTGAACAATCCCGCAGCGGGCGCCAACGGGGCCGACAACCAGCCCAGCGCGGGCGTGATCTCGCAATATATCAAGGACCTTTCGGTCGAGAACCCCAGCGCGCCGCAGTGCTACCAGTGGAACGAGCAGCCGCAGCTCGACGTGCAGGTCAATATCGCCGCCGACAAGATCGCCGAAGACGTTCACGAAGTGACGCTGAAGGTTACCTGCAGCGCCAAGACCAGCCAGGGTACGCTCTATCTGATCGATCTGGACTATTGCGGGCTGATGGGCATGCGCAATCTGCCCGACGAGCAGGCGCACGCTTTCCTGTTCGCCGAAGCCCCGCGAATTCTGTTCCCCTTCGCGCGCCGCGTCATTGCCGATGCCAGCCGCGATGCGGGCTTCCCACCGCTGATGCTCGATCCGATGGATTTCGGCGCGCTCTACCAGCAGCAGCTGGCTGCGCGCGCGCAGGAACAGCAGCAGGGCGCCGCGGCGACCCCGCCCGCCGGCGAAGCCTGAGCCGCTGATTCGCCCGGGAGGCTCTGACAGGTGAGCCTGCTCAAGAACGTCGGGACCATCGGCGGGCTGACCGCGGTCAGCCGCGTCTTCGGCTTCGTGCGCGACATCCTGGTGGCGCGCGTGCTCGGCGCAACGCCGATGGGCGACGCGTGGCAGCTGGCCTTCATGCTGCCCAACATCTTCCGCCGCCTGTTCGCCGAAGGCGCCTTTGCCAGCGCCTTCGTGCCGCTTTTCAACCGGCGGATGGTCGAAGGGCAGAGCGAGGCCCAGCGCTTCGCCGAAAGCGTATTGTCGCTGCTGCTGCCGATCCTGATCGTATTTGGCGGGCTGGCGATGGTGGCGATGCCGTGGGTGGTCGCCTATTTCGCACCCGACGGCCTCGAAAGCGATCCCGAAGCCTTGCCGATCGCGGTGATGATGGCACGGATTACCTTCCCCTACCTACTGTTCATGAGCCTTGCGACGCTGGTCGCCGCCGTGCTCAACTCGCTGTCGCGCTTCGCTGCCGCGGCGGCGGCACCGGTGCTGCTCAACCTCTGCCTGATCGCAGCGCTGCTATACGGCGCATCGCTGGGCGAAGGGGTGATGGCGCGCCGCGAAAGTGCGTTCTGGCAATCGGTCGCGCTCAGCGCCTCGGGCCTGCTGCAACTGGTGTGGCTGGCGTTCTGGATGCACCGCGCGGGCTTTCGGATCCGCCTGCTGCTGCCGCGGGCCTCGCCCGGGGTAAAGGAACTGGGCGTGCTGATCGTCCCTGCGGTGTTCGGTGCGGGCATCTACCAGATCAGCCGCTTCGTCGACCTGTTCTTCCTCTCCACGCTGGAGGTCGGCAGCTACACCTATCTCGCAATGGCTGACCGCTGGAACCAGCTGCCGCTGGGGATCATCGGGATCGCGCTGGGCACCGCCATCCTCCCCGCCCTTTCGCGCTACCTCTCGCGCGAGGAGAACGACGAGGCGCAGCGGCTGCAATCGAACGCGATCGAGCTGGCGATGCTGCTGACCGTGCCCGCGGCTGCGGCATTGTTCGTATCGGGCAGCGCCTTCACCCGCGTGTTCTTCGCTGGCGGCGCGTTCAGCGTCGAAGATGCCCTGATTACCGGCACGGTGGTGAGCGGGCTGGTGATCGGCCTGCCCGCCTATGTGCTGATCAAGGTGCTGACGCCCAATTTTTTTGCCCGGAAAGACACGCGCACCCCGGTGTTCACCGCTGCGGCGTCGCTGGTGGTCACGGTGGGGCTGAATATCCTGTTGGTCCCGCGCCTGGGCGTGCTGGCGCTGGCCGTGGCCGGGTCGATCGGCGCGTGGTGCAATGTCATGCTGCTTTACGCGATCCTGGTCAGGCGCGGGTATTTCCGCCTGCCGTCACGGATCGCGGGGCGGATCGTGCGGATCTTCATCGCCGCGCTGGCGATGGCGCTCGCGCTGTGGGCGCTGATGGGTCCGCTGGACCCGTGGTTCGACGGCACGATACTCCAGCGTGCGGGCGGGATCGCCGCGGTGACATTGACGGGCACTGCGGTCTACGGCATCGCGGCGATCCTCCTCGGGGTGCTCGACCGGGCGACGATCGCCCGGCTGCTGCGCCGCCAGACCTGAACCCGACGGGCCGATCCTGGCCGGCCCGAACCTGATTGAGAGAATTCATGCGTCCTGACATGCGGGTAGTTTCCGGCATCCAGCCCACCGGCAATCTCCACCTCGGCAATTACCTCGGGGCGATCCGCAACTGGGTGCGCATGCAGGACGATATGCAGGACGGCGAGCAATGCCTGTTCTTCCTCGCCGACCTGCATGCCATTTCGATGCCGCACGATCCGGCCGAACTGCACCGCGGCACGCTGGAAATGGCCGCGGCCGTGGTCGCCTGCGGGATCGATCCGCACCGGAGCATCCTGTTCAACCAGGCGCAGGTCCCCGCGCATGCGGAAATGCAGTGGCTGCTCAATGGAACCGCACGAATGGGCTGGCTCAACCGCATGACGCAGTGGAAGGACAAGGCGGGCAAGAACCGCGAAGGCCAATCGGTCGCGCTGTTCGCCTATCCGGTGCTGCAGGCCGCCGATGTACTGCTCTACCAGACGACGCATGTTCCCGTCGGCGAAGACCAGAAACAGCATCTCGAACTGGCACGCGACATCGCGCAGAAGTTCAACAACGATTTCGCTGGTGAGGATACGCCGGTCTTCACCCTGCCCGAAGCGATCACACCGCCGCAGGCCGCCCGGATCATGAGCCTGCGCGACGGGTCCAAGAAGATGAGCAAGTCCGACCCGTCCGAAATGAGCCGGATCGAACTGGCCGACGATGCCGATACGATGATGAAGAAGGTCAAAAAGGCCAAGACCGATCCCGAACCGCTGCCGAGCGAGGCAGGCGGGCTGGTCGGCCGGGCGGAAGCGCTGAACCTCGTCACGATTTATGCTGCGGTTGCCGACACCACGGTCGAGGCCGTGCTGGGCGAATACGGCGGCGAGGGTTTCGGCAAGTTCAAGCCCGCGCTGGGCGAACTGCTGGTCGAAACGCTGCGACCGATCTCCACCCGGTTCAACGAGCTGCTCGACGACCGCGAGGCGCTCGATGCGATACTGGCGCGCGGCGCCAGCCAAGCCCGCGAACTGGCGCGCCCCACGCTCGACGCGACATATTCTGCGCTTGGGCTGGTGCGTTAAGCGCGCGGTCATCACATCAAATGTGAATCCGGACATTCAATCCGGGTTAATCGCCATTCGTCCATAGCCATGCACAGGTAATGGCAGTGTGCCTCGGGCAAGCGGTGGGCTGCGCACGATCGCGTTTCCGTGTAAGAAACGCCAACAGTACAAAGGACTGAGCATGACCAACCTGAACCAGGGTTGGGGGCGCAAACTCAAGCTCGCCTCCGTTCCCGTCATCCTTGCAGGCCTCGCAGCCTGTGCCACCCCGTTCAAGGCGGATGTCTCGCGTTTCCAGACGCAGCTGCCCGCCCCGCAGGGGGAAACCTATTTCGTCGTGGCCGATGATCCGGCGCTCGCCGGCGGGCTCGAGTTCGCGCAATATGCCGACCTCGTCGAAGCGCAGATGTCGAGCCTCGGCTATGCCCAGGCGGCATCGCCCGAAGACGCTTCGCTGCTCGTCCGTTTCGACTACGAGGTCGACAAGGGCCGCGAACGCGTGCGGTCGACCGGCTTCAGCGACCCGTTCTATTCGCCGTGGTACGGCTACCGTGCGCGGACCGGCTATTACCGCCCGCGCTATGTCGGCAGCCGCTGGGGCTATGGCTATTACGACCCGTGGTTCGGCGGGCAGGAAGTCCGCAGCTACACCGTCTACACCAGCGAGATCGACATGAAGATCGACCGCGCCGCGACGGGCGAACGCTTGTTCGAAGGCCAGGCGCAGGCGATTTCGACCTCGAACCGGCTGCAGTATCTGGTGCCCAACCTCGTCGAAGCGATGTTTACCGATTTCCCCGGCAATTCGGGCGAAACGCTGCGTATCTCGATCGCGCCCGAAAAAACCACCGTGCGCAAGATCGACTGATCCGCGCGGGCGAAAATTCAGCCAAGCGAAGGGCGGTCCGCGAGCGGGCCGCCTTTTTCCTACCGGCGCTCAGCCCAGTTTCGCGTGGCCGCCTGTCGAGCCGAAGCCGCCTTCACCGCGAACGGTCGCATCGAGCTGGCCCACTTCGTGCCACGCGGCCTGCGTGACCGGGGCCAGCACCAGCTGTGCGATCCGGTCACCCCGGGCGATCGCGAAATCTTCCGTCCCGTGGTTGATCATGATGACCTTGATCTCGCCGCGGTAATCGCTGTCGATCGTTCCCGGCGTATTGGGCACGGTTATCCCGTGCTTGAGCGCGAGGCCCGATCGCGGGCGGACCTGGATTTCGAAACCCTGCGGAATTGCGACCGCGAGACCGGTAGCGACAGCACGCCGCTGTCCCGGGGCCAGCGTAAGGTCTTCGGCGGCAAGCACGTCCATCCCCGCCGCGCCATCGGTGGCATAGACGGGTAGCGCCAGTCCTTCGCCATGCGGCAGCCGCTTGACCTGCACGCCCACCGGATCAGGCATCGGCGTCATCCCCCGGCACCAGCGCTTCCGCGGCACGCAGCACCAGTTCGCGCGCTACGTCTTCCTTGGCCATTTCGGGCAGGCTCTCGACCCCGCGCGCGGTGACGATATGCACCTGGTTGAGGTCGCCCCCCATCACGCTTTCGCCGATATCGCCTGCGACATTGTTGGCCACGATCCAGTCGGCGCCTTTTCGCTTGCGCTTGGACTTGGCGTTTTCGACCACGTTCTCCGTTTCGGCGGCGAAGCCGATCAGCAATGTCGGGCGCTTGCGACCCGCCGCCGTGCTGGCAAGAATATCGGGGTTCTCCGCGAGGATCAGCGCGGGCGGCGCCGAGCCGCGTTTCTTCATCTTCTCGCCCGCGACATGCCGGCTCTTCCAGTCCGCAACCGCGGCGACCATGAAGGCGATATCCACCGGCAATGCGCGGCGCACTTCCTCGGCCATGTCTTCGGCGGTCTCGACGTCGATACGGTCGACCCCGACCGGGGTGGGCAGGTGCACAGGTCCGGCGATCAGAGTAACGCGGGCCCCCGCCGCTGCGGCCATCGCGGCGATGGCAAAGCCCTGCTTCCCGCTTGACCGGTTGGCAATATAGCGCACCGGATCGATCGGTTCGCGCGTCGGGCCCGCGGTGATGAGCACATGCTTGCCATAGAGCGGCCGGTGTTCGGGATCGGGATCGAACGCCGCCTGTCCCGCCAGCGGCGAAGCTTCGAAGGCTGCGGCCTGTGTCTGGAAGGCGCCGGCCATGGCCTGCGGCATCGCGTGGCCATCGTCGCCGTAAGCCAACGCCCCGGGATCGGTCGGCGGGGCTGCCGAAGCCTTGCCCTTGGTCGCCAGGATCGGTCCTGCGGCGGGATCGGGTTCGGACGGTTCGGGTAGTTCCGCGCCCTCGAAGCCGGCTTCATCGCCCGCTTCGGGCAGCTCTTCCAGTTCGGCCTCGATTTCCTCGTGGGTGCGGGTTTCCGTCGTCCGCGGAATGATCATCGACAGCAAGCCGCCCAGCCCGCCGCCGCTGGGGGTATCGTCTTCTTCCTCCCCGTCATCCTCGAACATAAGCTCCGAAGGTTCGAGCGTCTCGCCGAGCGGCACGCTTTGCGCGGGCGCGGCAAGCTGCGCAGGCACCGGAGCGCCGAGTTCGGGCAAATCGAGGTCGAGATCGAGCTCCTGCGCTATCCGCGCGAGGATGGACGGCGGTTCGGGCATCCGCCCGGCGCCGAATTCGCCGCAGGCCATCGCGCCCTCGTCGGGGTCCATCACTGCGACACCCGCCTGGCGCAACCAGTCGGCGTTGCGCTGGGTCGCCGAATGCTCCCACATGCGCACGTTCATGGCCGGCACGGTCAGCACCGGCTTGTCGGTCGCCAGGATCAGCGTAGTGGCAAGGTCGTCGGCGATCCCGGCGGCCATTTTGGCCAAAAGGTCGGCGGTTGCCGGACACACCACCACCAGGTCGGCTTCGCGGCTCAGCTGGATATGCCCCATCTCGACCTCGTCCTTGAGATCGAACAGCGAGGTATAGACCTTGTTCTCGCTCAGCGCGGCAAGCGCCATGGGCGTGACGAATTGCTGGCCGCCCTTCGTCAGCACGCAGGTCACTTCGCCGCCGGCCTTGCGGATCAGGCGCACGAGTTCGCACGACTTATAGGCCGCTATGCCGCCGCCAATGACGAGCAGGATCTTCGGGCCGCTCACGCCGGGACTGCACCTTGCAGCGGTGGCTCCGGACGCGCCGGTACGGATCGGCAAATGCATAGCCAGTGTGTCATCGCCGCGCTTGCTAGCGCCCCCCGTTTGGTATTGCCAGCGTGTAGCACTGGCGTTTTACGCGATACTCCCTAACCTTGTATGGTGAAAGAAAAGGAAACGGGGAGGTTTCGATGCATGTGATCCTGAGCGCGATTTTGTTGGCCCTTGCGATACTCGACCTGGTGCTGGGTACCAGCTTCCTCGTCGATCCCGCCAGCGCGGCGAGCGACTTCGGCCTGACGATCGCCTCGACCCACGGCGAATCGACATTGCGGGGCGACATGACCGCCTTCTTCTATGTCACCGCGCTGTCGCTGGCGTGGGGCGCATGGAAACGGCGGGGCGAGGTGTTGCTGCCGGCGCTCGGCCTGTTCGGCATCGCCTTCATCGGACGCTTCATCAATGTCGTGGCGCAGGGGCCCTATGAAGGGTGGATGGTGCCGATGGCGGTGGAAGGGTTCCACTGCATCGTGATCATCATTGCGATACGCGCGTGGGGCTCCGGGCAAGCCGCGGCTGCCTAACCGCGCCTGCAAGGTCGGCCAGGGCGCGAGGAACCAGCGCGAGACCCACGCCGTAAGCAGGGACGAACAGCCCCATCCAGTAGAAGTTCTCCTGCCGCGCGAACAGCGCTACGGCAGTGATGAAGCCTGCGAACCACAGCGCCGCGAACATGCCCAGCCGGCCACCCGCCCCGAGCCAGCCGAGCAAGGCAAGCACCCCGAGCGTCCCTGCAAGCCAGCTCGGCAATGTCTGCAGCAAGGTGGTCACATGAATGCCGTATAGCGGCAGCGCGGGTCCCAACAGGCCGCTCCATCCTATCGAGACGAGATCGCCCGGCACGCGAACCGCATCCACCATCGCAGCGTGCACGGTGAAGCCGACCAGCAAAGCAAGCAGCGCACCCGCAATTGCCAGTGCCTTGCCTCGCTCGCCCGCAAGGCAGGCAACCACACCCCAAGCCCCCAGAAACGGCAGTGCGAGTTCGCGCAGCGCGATCGCACAGGTCGCCATGAGCAAACCTGCAAGCCAGCCGGGGCCCGCCGACAGCGCAAGCGCGAGCGACAGCATCATCCCGGCAAGCAGTTCGTGGCTGAAGGCAATGTCGGGGATAAAGCCGACCATGCCAAACGCTGCAGCCAGAGCTGCTGCTGCCAATGCGGTCGAACGGCCGCTTCTACGCAATGCACCGTACCAGGCGAGGATATTGGCTGCCCATAACAGGACAGCGATGATCCGCCAGCCATCCGCGCCCCACAGGGCGGTGGTCCATGCCAGGACGGGCGTGCGCATCGTCACGAATGGTGCGGTCGGCATGCCAAAAACGCGGTGCTCAGTCGCCGCGGCGGTGTAATAGCTTTCGCCTGCGGCAACCCGGCCGTTGATTGCACGGTAGAGATCCATATCGAGACGCTCGCCGCGTTCGAGACGCTCCGCGATGTCGCCCGTATGAGCCGCATCCCGCATCTTGAGCGCAAACCCGTTCCACACGCAAGCAAGCAGGGTGATGACAGCCAGCAACAGTGCCATCTTCCGGGACAGCACAGCGAGCGGGTGCGCGGGAAGTCTCATCAGCGCCCCCGCGCCGCTCGAAGCAGGGACACCCCTGCCATCGGAAGAAAGGCAAGACCGACAAAAATGGCTGGCGCGACCACCGCGCCCCAGTAGAAATTGTTGGTGCGTCCGGCGAGCATGAAAGCAATCCCGTACCCGAGATAAAGCAGGGTGCCGGTGGTGCCTGCTGCGGATTTCCACCCTGCCCAGCCCAGCAATGCCAGGAGTACGATCGGCCCGGCGATACCATGCGGTAGGAACCGGAGGTTCGAGCTCAGAACTACGTTGCCGAGCCATCCAGCAAGTCCGCGCAGGGCTAGCCAGCCCGGGCCTTGCGGATCGCTCGCCAGTATCTGCGGCGACAGCAGCGCCAGATGCGCGCCTATTCCCACGAGAAACAGGAGGACGAGCCCGGCCCAGGCGGCTGCCTCCGTCCAGTCGCGCCGCCATGCCGCCATCGCTGCGAGCAGCAGCACAAAGGGCAGGACATGTTCGCGAATGGCGAGCGCCAACGCGGTCACCGCCAGTGCCCAGCCCCAACGGCCCGGCCGATGCAGGCCGAACGCCAGCGCGATCAGCATCCCCGCCCATAATTCGTGCAAGACGAAAAACCATCGGTTGAGACCGAGCGTTGCGCTTGCCGCCAGCAGCGCGATGGCGACGAGCCGGTGACGCTCACCACCCGGCTCATCCCCCAAGCGGTGCCACCAGGCAGCAAGAGTGGCAGCAAGCAAGGCCGCCGCCAGTGCGGCCATCCACGACTCGCCGAGTATGGCATGGAGATAAGCAAGTGTTGGCAGACGGACAGTAATCCCCGGGCGAACCGGATAATCGCGTGCGCGCTGCTCTTCGACAATGAAGTCGTAATAGGATTCGCCGCCTGCGATCCGCTCGATCACGCGATCATAGAAGGCCAGATCGTCGTCACGCGTGGGCTGGATGAGGGCGGTATGCGTATCGCGCGCCACCGGCGGTACGGTGTGTCCGCGGTCGAGCGGCGTCAGCGCAGCAAGCAGCAGCAGTGCCGCGACCAGCGCGAGGAGCGCCCGAGCCGGCCAGCGACCCCAGCGAGCGAACCGGTCCCAGCGCGGCGCATCACCCGCGCCGGTGCCGGTCAGCCGATCCACCCCTGCATTGTCGCTGCCCATGCGGCGAGCCCCCCTGCCACTGCCGCGAAGGCATAGCCCAGCATACCGCGACCGCGCGCCTTGCGGCGGCGCCTTTCCCACATCAATTCGACCTTGGGCAGCGGCGGCGCTTCGGGGGCGCCACCCTTGGGGGGAAAGCGTTCCTCTATACGGCGGACAAGTTCGGGAATCCGCAGCAGCGTTCCGGTGTCTTCGCGGATGCGATCGGCGAGCGCGGCCTCGGGACCGAGTTCATCGCGGATCCAGCTGCGCACGTAGGGCGCACTGACATCCCACATGTTGATTGCGGGATCGAGCTGCGTTGCGATGCCTTCGACCATCACCATGGTTTTCTGCAGCAGCAGCAGGTGCGGCTGCGTCTGCATGTCGAAATCGCGGGTAATCGCGAACAGCCCATCGAGCATCTGTCCGACCGACAGCTCGCTGACCGGTTTGCCACGCATCGGTTCGCCCACCGCCCGCAGCGCTGTCGCGAACTCGTCGACATCGTGATAGCTGGGCACGTATTGCGCTTCGAAATGGATTTCGGCGACGCGTTTGTAATTGCCCGTCGTCAGCCCGTAGAGGATTTCCGCCAGCCACATACGCGCGCGGCGATCGATCCGCCCCATGATGCCGAAGTCGATCGCCGCGATCGTGCCGTCGGCTTTCACGAACAGGTTGCCCTGGTGCATGTCGGCGTGGAAAAAGCCCGCCGCGATCGCCTGCTTGAGGAAAGCGAGCACCAGCCGGCTGGCCAGTTCCGCCGTGTCGTGCCCTGCTGCGCGGATCGCCTCGGTGTTGCTGATCTTGATTCCGTCGATCCAGTCGACCGTCATCACGCGGCCGTTGGTCCGGTCCCAGTCGATCCCGGGGATTTCATAGCCAGCCGTGCCGACCATGTGCTGGGCCAGTTCGGAGGCGCTTGCCGCCTCGCGCCGCAAGTCGAGCTCGCGATTGGTCCAGCGCTTGAAATTGGCGATGATCAGACGGGGCCGCAACCGCGCGGCCTCGCCGCCGAAGCTCTCGAGATGCGCCGCTGCCCACTCATAGGTACTGATGTCGCGGGCGAACTGTTCGCGCACGCCGGGACGCAGCACCTTGACCGCGACCTGCCGGCCTTCGGTGGTAACCGCGCGGTGGACCTGCGCGATCGACGCCGCGCCGATTGGCACCGGGTCGAATTCGGCCCACAGCGCCTCGATCGGTTGCTCGAAACTGGCTTCGATGCTGGCGCGGATCTCGGTGAAGTCCACCGGCGGCAGGTTGTCCTGCAGCATGAGCAGGTTGCGGGCGGCCTCTTCTCCGACCAGATCGGGGCGGGTGGCGAGTGTCTGGCCCAGCTTGATCGCGGCGGGGCCGATGTCACGGAACGCTCCGGCGTAGTCGGGGGTGTCCGGTTGCCGGGTGCCGAAACGCGCAATGCGTGCCAGCCGCTTGATCGGTGCGGGCGTGTTGGGATCGCTTTCGATCCCCCGCAGCGCTCCGTGGCGCGCCAGCGTGCGCCCCCATTTGAGCAGGCGCCAGATATGCGTCGAGGGCCGTGCCACCCCTAGACCTTCCATCCCGAATGGATCGCGACGAGCCCGCCGAGGATCGGTTCGACGCGGGTGTTTTCGAAACCCGCCTCGCGGATCATGCGTTCGAAGCCGGGCATGTCGGGGAAGCGGCGGATCGATTCGACGAGATAGCGATAGCTGTCCTCGTCATTGGCAATCGCCTTGCCGATCTGAGGCACCAGCTTGTGCGAATAGAGGTCGTAGGCTTCCTTGAAACCGGGCCATTCGACAGTGCTGAATTCGAGGCAGAAGAAGCGCCCGCCATATTTCAGCACGCGATGCGCTTCCCTCAGCGCTCGGTCGATATGCGTGACATTCCTGATCCCGAACGCAATCGTGTAGGCATCGAAGATACGGCTCGAAAAGCTCAGTTCCTCGGCATTCTGGCGCGACCATACCAGCCCGTCGATCCCGCGCTCCATCGCGCGCTCGATCCCGACATCGAGCATGTCCTGGTTGATGTCCGAGACAGTGATGCTCGCGCCCTTTTCGGCCATGCGGAAAGCGATGTCGCCGGTGCCGCCCGCCATGTCGAGAATGGCTTCGCCCGCCTGCGGTTTGACGCATTTGACGAAGCGGTCCTTCCACAAGCGGTGCATGCCCACGCTCATCGCGTCGTTCATCACGTCGTATTTGGCGGCGACATTGGAAAAAACCTCGCCCACGCGGCCGGTCTTTTCCGCAGCATCGATATCTTCGTAGCCGAAGGAAACGGTTTCGCTCATGCGGGGGCCTTAGGGGGAATTGCGGCCGCGGCAAAGGCCTTGAATTAGCCCGTCATCCCAGCGAAAGCTGGGATCGCCCTCCGACAATAACCCCAGCTTTCGCCGGGGTGACGAGATTTTCAGATGCCCGAGCTTCCCGAAGTCGAAACCACCGTCCGCGGGCTTGCCAGATTTCTCGAGGGCGAGCGGATCGCCAGCGTACGGGTGAACCGGCTCGACATGCGGCGCCCCTTCCCGCCCGATCTGGTGCAGGCGCTGACCGGGGCGACCGTCTCGGCCCTGTCGCGCCGCGCGAAATACGGCATCCTCCATACCGACCGTGACCATGCGATGGTGTTCCATCTCGGCATGAGCGGGCGCTGGCGGATCGATCCCGAAGCAGCGGACAAGCACGATCATTTGGTGCTGGAGACCGAGGGCCATGTCTTCGCGCTCAACGATCCGCGCCGCTTCGGCTCGGTCGACCTGCTGCTCGCCCCCGAACTCGATCTATGGCCGCCCTTTGCCGCGCTTGGCCCCGAACCGCTGGGCGCCGATTTGACCCCCGAGCATCTGCGCGAGGCGACGCGCGGCCGCAAGCAGGCGATCAAGCTGCTGCTGCTCGACCAGCGGATCGTGGCGGGCTTGGGCAATATCTATGTGTGCGAAGCGCTGTGGCAGGCGGGCATTCACCCGCGCAAGGCCGGCGGCAAGGTAACCATGCCGCAGCTCAGGCGGCTTGTCCCGGCAATCAAGGATGTGCTCACGCGCTCGATCGAAGACGGCGGCTCGACGCTGCGCGATTTTGCGCAGCCCGACGGTAATCTCGGTTATTTCGCCACCCGCTTCCATGTCTATGGCCGCGAAGGCGACGCCTGCCACCGTGATGACGGCGGGACCGTGCGGCGGATCGTGCAGGGCGGGCGCAGCACGTGGTTCTGCCCCCTGTGCCAGAAATAGCCGGTCAGGCGTCGACCAGCGCGTAATGCGGGGGCGGCGGCAGCCCTTCCATCTTCTCGCTGAGCAGCGGCCGGAAGCTGGGGCGGCTCTTCATCACCGAATACCAGTGCCGCGTCTGTTCGTGGCCCTTCCAGTCAATCCCGCCGAGGTAATCCGCCACCGACAACTGTGCCGCGCAGGCGAGATCGGCGAGGCCGAGCGTCGGCCCGGCAAGCCACTGGCGGGTATCCACCAGCCAGTCGATATAGTCGAGATGTGCATGCGCGTTCTTCATCGCTTCACGCAGGACGCGCGAATCGGGCGGCTGGCGCAACACGAGCCGCTTCTTCATCCGTTCGTGCAGCAAGGGCCCTGAAACATCGGCATAGAGGTTCTCGTCGAACAGCGCGACGAGCCGGCGAATCTCGGCGCGTTGCAGCGCGGAACCGTTGATCATCGGGTTGCGCTCGACCGTTTCCTCGAGAAATTCGCAGATCGCCTGGCTGTCCGACAGGCTGACGCCGCGGCCCGCATCGTGCAGCACCGGCGTGCGTCCGGCCGGGTTCAGATGCCAGAATTCGTCGCGCCCTTCCCACGGGTGTTCGCGCACCAGTTCGTAGGCAATGTTCTTCTCGCCCATCAGCAGGCGCAGCTTGCGGCTGAATGGGCACAGGGGGAATTGGTAGAGCTGCCACATGGATTGATTGCCTTGCCACAAGCCCGGGGCATGCGTCCACTGGGCCGCGGTACTCTACGCAGAAAATTGCGCGCATTCCGGCCGCGGCGAATGCTGTGCCGGAATGCCCGGCGAAGCGATCAGAGCCCCGCGGCGTCGAGCAGCATCAGGCAGGCAGGCATGACCTCGTCCAATTGCTCGGGAGTTTCGGCCAGCGCCGTGTGTTCGCGCATCACCAGCCCCATGATCGTCCTGCGATCCGCGCCGAGTTCGTCCATCAGCCGTGCAGTCGTGCGCACGAAGAATTCCTGTCCGCGCTCGGCCATCACGGGATAGCCGGCTGCCCCGTCCTCGCCCGCGCGCTGCGCCTTGTGGACCAGCCCGAAGGCGACCGAACAGCGCAGCGCGCCCGACTGTTCGAGCGTCAGATCGGGCAACGGAGCGGCCGGTGCGGCCGAGGCAACCTGCATGAAGGAAAGGGCGAGCGGTGCGAGAAGCATGGTCATGTCCTGCTTCTAGACCTGCACGGATGAACCGCAAGCTGCACCGGATGCCGATCGTCGCTTGTCTCGCCACTGCGCACGGTTAAGGTGGCGAAACGAAACTCAAAGGAGAGAGATGCGATGTTCAACCACATCATGATCGGCACCAACGATATCGAGAAATCCAAGGCGTTCTATGAAAAGGTGCTCAAGGTGATCGGTGTCGAAGGGGCGATGGACAACACGCTCGACAGCGGGATCAAGCGCGTCTTCTTCATGCATGGCGGCAATGTGCTGGCGCTGTCGCAGCCGATCGACGGCGAACCCGCGACCTGCGCCAATGGCATGACCATCGGCTTCAAATGCGATTCGCCCGAACAGGTGAAGGAACTGCACGATGCCGCGATCGCCGCGGGCGGCACCAGCATCGAAGACCCGCCGGGCCTGCGCGAAAGCGCGATGGGGGCGATGCACCTGTGCTATTTCCGCGATCTCGACGGACACAAGATCTGCGGCCTGCACCGCGCCGGGTGATCGCCGCACCGGGGGATGCACGGTCGAATCTCCGTCATCCCCCGCCTGCGCGTCCGAGCGCGCGCTAATCTCAGCGTGAAAGTTCGAACACGGCAAATTCGGCGCGCGCATTGGCGCCCGTCCGGCCGATCGGGCCACGGCTGGCGAAATACCAGTCGCGTTCGATCGTCGCTGCCTTCTCGCGCGCCAGATCGCGGAAATCGCTGATGGTGACGTGGTGGATGTTCTGCGTTTCGTACCAGCTTACCGGGATGCTGCGCGTCACTGGCATGCGCCCACCGAACATCAGTGCGGCGCGCGTGCGCCAGTGCGCGAAATTCGGGAAGCTGACGAAGGCCCGCGTGCCCACCCGCAGCAATTCGTCGAGCATGCGGTCGGGCCGCACCGCGGTCTGCAGCGTCTGGCTGAGCACCGCGTAATCGAACCCCTTGTCGGGATAGTCGCGCAGGTCGCGATCGGCGTCGCCCTGTACGACCGACAGGCCCTGAGCAACGCAGCGCTCGACACTGGCGCCATCGATTTCGATCCCGCGGACGTCGCACTGCTTTTCGCGCAGCGCCAGCATCAGCGCACCGTCACCGCAGCCGATATCGAGCACGCGGCTGCCAGGCGCGACATGGTCGGCGATCACGGCGAGGTCGGCGCGCAGGGTCATCCGAGAAAACCTTCCACGACCCGGTCGAGCGCGGGGACATCGAGGAGGAAGCTGTCATGGCCATGCGGGGCCGACAGTTCGACGAAACTGACCGCAGCACCCGCCGCATTGAGCGCATGGACCACATGCCGGCTTTCGGCCGTGGGATAGAGCCAGTCGCTGTCGAAGCTCACAAGGCAGAAGCGTGCCGTGGTGCCAGCGAAAGCATCTGCCAGCCGCCCGCCATGTTCTTCTGCCAGATCGAAATAGTCCATCGCGCGGGTGATATAGAGGTAGCTGTTGGCATCGAAGCGGCGGCTGAACCCGCTGCCTTGGTAGCGCAAATAGCTTTCGACTTGGAAGTCGGCGTCGAACCCGAATGTCTTGGCGCCTTTCGACCCATCGGGGCGATCCTGCAGATTGCGCCCGAACTTTGCGGTCAGCGCTTCTTCCGACAGGTATGTGATATGCGCCGCCATCCGCGCGACGGCGAGCCCGTTTTCGGGTGCCTCGCCGCCGTAGTAATCGCCGCCCTGCCAGCGCGGGTCGGCCATGATCGCCTGCCGCCCCAGTTCATGAAAGCCGATGTTCTGTGCCGAATGGCGGCTGGTCGAGGCAATCACCAGCACGCGCTCGGCGCGCTCGGGCCAGTTCGCCGCCAGGCTCAGCGCCTGCATCCCGCCCATCGATCCGCCGACCACCGCATGCAGCCGCGCAATCCCCAGCGTGTCGAGCAGGCCGACATGCGCGCGCACCATGTCGCGGATCGTGATGACCGGGAAGCGCATCGCATGCGGGTTGCCATCGCCCGCGTCGCTGGCCGGCCCGGTCGAGCCCATGCAGCTGCCGATCACATTGGCGCAGATGACGTGGAAGCGGTCGGTATCGATCGGCTTGCCCGGTCCCACCATGCGCTGCCACCAGCCGGGCTTGCCGGTCACCGGATGCGGCGAGGCGACATGCTGGTCGCCGGTCAGCGCGTGACACAGCAGAATGGCGTTCGATCGGTCCGCATCGAGCGTGCCATAGGTTTCGTAGGCAATCTCGACACGCGCCAGTTCGCCGCCGCCATCGAGCGGCAGGGCATGAGGCAGGACAAGGGTTTGCGAGGCGGTGGACACAATCGGACCTTGGACGGAAAAAATCAAAGCCTGCCTCTAACCACAAGCCTGCCGCTTGTCGAAGGGCCGATATTCTTCCATGCGACAAAGCCGCTATGGCAGAGAACGATACACGCGCGGGAAAACCCGCGATGAAGCCCTGGATTGCGGGCATCCACGCCTATGTTCCAGGCAAGTCCACCGGCGCGGACGGACGCAGGCTGACCAAGCTGTCCGCCAACGAAAACCCGCTGGGTTGCAGCGCTGCAGCGCTGGCGGCGCTGGCGCGCGATCACGCCCCCGCAGAATATCCCGATCCGGACGCCAGCGCATTGCGCGCGGCGCTGGGGCGCGAACACGGCATCGATCCGGCGCGGATCGTCTGCGGCACCGGATCGGACGAGTTGCTCAACCTTGCCGCGCAGGGATTCGCCGGGCCGGGCGACGAAGTGCTGTTCAGCCGTTACAGCTTCGCGGTCTACGATATTGCCGCACGCCGTTGCGGTGCGACACCGGTCGAAGTCGGGGATGCCGATTTCGGCGCCGATGTCGATGCAATGCTGGCTGCGGTGACCGATCGCACGCGGGTGGTCTTCCTCGCCAATCCGAACAATCCCACGGGCACGTACCTGCCGCGTAGCGAAATCGGGCGCCTGCATGCCGGCCTGCCCACCGACGTCCTGTTCGTGCTCGATCAGGCCTATGCCGAATATCTCGAACCCGAGGAGGCCGATGGCGGGTTCGCGCTTGCTGCCAATGCCGCAAACGTGCTGGTCACGCGGACCTTTTCCAAGATCTATGGCCTGGCAGGAGAGCGGATCGGCTGGGCGACGGGCGCCCCCGAGCTGATCGACGTTCTCAACCGCATCCGCGGCCCCTTCAATGTCACCGCAGGCGGACAGCGCGCTGCGATCGCCGCGGTAAACGACCACGGATTCGTTACCCGTTCGCGCGAGGCCAACCGCGAAGAGCGCAAGCGCTTTACACAGGCGATCGAAGCACTTGGCAATCACGGGCTGCGTGCGGTCCCGAGCAAGGCGAATTTCGTGCTGGTCCTGTTCGAAGGCGCGCTGCAGGCGGAAACCGCGCTGCACGCGATTGCCGAAGCGGGCTATGCAGTGCGTAATCTGCCGGGCCAGGGGCTGCCGCAGGCGCTGCGCATCACCATCGGCACAGCCAGCCAGATGGACGATATCGCCGGCGTGTTGCAGCGCCTGTGCGGGAACGCGGCATGACCATCCGCCGTGTCGCGATCATCGGCCTGGGACTGATCGGCGGGTCGATCGGCCTCGCAGTGCGCGAAAACCTGCCCGACCTGACTACTACGGGCTGGGATGCCGATGGCGACGTCCGCGCGCAGGCGGCGGCGCGGGGCCTGGTCGATACGGTCGGGGAAACGCCGGCCGACGCTGTGCGCGATGCGGATCTCGTCATCCTGTGCGTGCCGGTGGGCGCGATGGCAGCCGCCGCGCAGGCGATTGCGGCGCATATCGCGCCCTGCACCATCGTCAGCGACGTGGGCTCGTCGAAACGCAGCGTGTGCGAAGCGCTGGGCGCAGCCCTCCCCGAGGCCATCGTCATTCCCGCCCATCCGGTTGCCGGGACCGAGAACAGCGGGCCCGATGCAGGCTTTGCCACGCTGTTCCGGCAGCGCTGGTGCATCGTGACGCCGGCCAAGGATACGCCGCAGACCGCGGTCGATGCGCTGGCGGATTTCTGGGTCGGGCTCGGCGCCACGGTCGAGGTCATGGATGCGCGGCACCATGATCTCGTGCTGGCGGTGACCAGCCACATTCCGCATCTGATTGCCTATACCATCGTCGGGACCGCATCCGACCTGGAAGAGGTCACCCGCGGCGAAGTGATCAAGTATTCAGCGGGCGGGTTTCGCGATTTCACGCGTATCGCGGCCAGCAATCCGACGATGTGGCGCGATGTCTTCCTGTCGAACCGCGATGCCGTGCTCGAGGTGCTAGGACGGTTCACCGAGGATCTCAGCCTGCTCCAGCGGGCAATTCGCAACGGCGATGGGGATACGCTGTTCGACCTGTTCGACCGTACCCGCACCATCCGCCGGTCGATCATCGACGAAGGCCAGGATGATGCGCGCCCCGATTTCGGGCGCAAGGACCACTAGGCGCCAAAGCTCAGCCGGCGGGATCCAGATCAGGCCGGCAGCAGCGCTGCTTCGGAAATCACCATGGCGCTGATCACACTGGCTGAGACGGGGCGACTGATAAGATAGCCTTGCAGATGGCTGCAACCGAGGTCTTCGAGCATCTGGCGCTGCAACGGCGTTTCGACCCCTTCGGCCACTACGGACATCGAGAGCTGCGTGGCCAATCCGACCACCGCCTGGACGATCGCCTTCGCGGCCTTGGAATGGTCGAGTTCGGACACGAACGACTTGTCGATCTTCACCTTGTTGAAGCTGAACGACTGGAAGTAGCTCAGCGACGAATAGCCGATGCCGAAGTCGTCGATCGAGATCCCGATCCCATGGCTCTTGAGCTCCTCCAGCTGCGAGAACGCTTCCGCCGCGTTCTGGATGACGAGGTTCTCGGTAATCTCGAACTGTAGCCGGTGGGCGGGGAAACCTGTTTCCTCGACCACGCGCAGTACGGTATCGGTCAGCATTCCCGAATAGAACTGGCGCGGCGAGAGATTGACCGCGACCTTGAGCTTCTCCGGCCAGGCCAGACCGTCGATGCAGGCGCGGCGAAGGATCTGTTCGCCCAGTTCGTCTATCAGCCCGCAGTCCTCCGCAAGCGCGATGAAAATGTCGGGCGGGATCGCCCCGCGATCGGGTTCGCTCCACCGCGCGAGCGCCTCGACACTGGTTATCTCGCCGGTCGCAACGCAAACGATCGGCTGGTAGGCGATGTCGATCCGGCTTTCTTCGATCGCCGTGCGCAGGTCGCGCTCGAGCGTGCGGCGATCGCGCTCCGCGGCATCCATCTCGTCATCGAAGAAACACGGCTCGCCCTTCGCCTCGTTCTTGGCGCGGTACATGGCGAGGTCGGAATTCTGCCGCAGCGATTCGACGCAGCGGCCATCGTCGGGATAGAGGACCACTCCGATCGAAGCCCCGAGATGCGCGGTAATGCCCCGCGTCTTGATCGGTTGTCGGAGCCCGGCGATGATCATCTCCGCGCACCGCGCCGCGCGTTCCCGCAATCGCTCGCCAGTCATCAGGCAGACGAATTCGTCGCCGCCGATGCGGGCGATCTGGGTGTTCTCGTCGGACAGGTCGGCAAGGCGGGCGCCGACCACCTTGAGCACTTCGTCCCCGGTCACATGGCCGAACTGGTCGTTCACCGATTTGAACCGGTCGAGGTCGATGTTCAAAATGGCGAAGCGGTGCTCCGCCTCGATCAGGCGTTCGATCTGGGCGAGCATGCTGCCGCGGTTCAGCAAGCCGGTCAGCGTATCGTAATTGGCCAGCCGCCAGCGGGCGGCCTCGGTCTTGCGCATGCTGGTGATGTCTTCGGACAATCCCAGCAGATACTGGTTGGGCCGGTCGGGACCATCGATCAGCACCCGCGTCGTCCTGATATGGACGCGCGTGGCATCATCGCGTTCGAATTCGGCTTCGGTCTGGCTCGTTCCCCCTTGGGTGATCACTTTCAAATCATTGTGTTCGAAGGTCTGGCCCGCTCCCGGGAACAGTTCCGCATCCGATTTTCCCTTCATCGACTCGGCGGAACGACCAATGACCTCTTCGGCCTTGCGATTGACCAGTAGGTAGCGGCGCGTGTCGGTGTCCTTGACGAACAGCATCGACGGCAGATTGGACACCACCGCGTCGAGGAACTGCTTGTTGCGGTCGCGTTCGGCGCGCAGTTTCATCTGGTCGGTCGTATCGCGAATGACTGCGGCGAACCCGCCCATGTCCTGGCTGCCCCATGGTGCCAAGGACAGTTCCACCGGGAAAACCGTGCCGTCGGCATGACGCGCTTCGAGTTCGACGAATGTCCCTACCAGGCGCGTCGGCCCCCCTTCTGCGGCTGCTTCGAAGCGTTCCTGGTGACCATGGTGAAACTTCTTCGGGATGATGGTCATGACATTGCGCCCGATGGCCTTGGCTGCGGGCAGTCCGAACATCTTCTCGGCGGCAGTATTCCAGTAGACGATCTCGGCGCGGTGGTTGGCGGCCATGACCGCATGCGGCGTGGCCGAAACGATCTTGGCGGCGATCTCGCCGCGCAATCGGCGCCCCCTCGCCTCGAGCAACTCGGATGCCAGTGTCGCGAGATCGCGCAACCGGTCGAGTTTCTCGATGGGGAAATCGGGATGCGGCACCGTATCGAGCGCACACAGGCTGCCGACACACTCGCCCGAGTCGAGCATCAGCGGCGCGCCGGCGTAGAACCGGAGCCTGGGATGCCCGGTGACCAGCGGGTTGGCGGCGAACTCTTCGAACTCGAGCGTATCCGCGATCAGCAGCGCCTCGCCGCGAGCCACCACCTGATCGCAAAAGGCGATATCGCGCGGCGTTTCCCCGATCTCGATCCCGTGCGAGGCCTTGAACCACTGGCGATCGGCATCGACCAGGCTGATCCCGGCATTGGGTACGCCCATGATCGAGGCCGTAACCCGCGCGAGTGCGTCGAACTCGCGCTCGGCCTCGGTGTCGAGCACGCCCAGCTCGCCCAGCGCAGCCAGGCGCAGTTGTTCCGGTTTCGGATTGGGGGCGGACGGCGAATCCATCCGCTCGCGATAGACAGCAGAAGGTTATCGACCCGTTTACGATAAGGCCGGATAGACGCGTATGCGCAATTTAGTGTTACAGAGACCACTCAATACCGTCATAAACGGCTGCACGGCATAGCCTTTTTCGCAAGATCGATAACGTTGCGCCGGGTGGCGTCCTCAGGGATTCAGCGTGTTGATCGCCTCGCGCACCCTGGTTTCCACCTCGGCCCGCGGCAGGCCCGGTGGGATCGGTTCGGCGAAGCGATAAGTGATCCGTCCGGGTTGCTTGTACAGCCGGTGATAGACCGGCCCGCTGTCCACCGCGACCGGGACCACCGGCAGGCCGAGCATCTTGTACAGGCCGGCAAAGCCGGATTGCAGCTCACGCTTTTCGCCATGCGGCACCCGCGTCCCTTCGGGGAAAATCACCAGGGGGCGCCCATCCGCCGCGAGCGCCTTGGCCGAACGGATCATGGTCATCAGCGCGCGGGCCCCGGCATTGCGTTCCACCGGCACCAGCCCGAACGCCGCTGCCGCGCGCCCCCACAACGGGATGCTGAACAATTCCTGCTTGGCGAAGACGCTGGGGCAATCGAACAGCGCGGGCGTATCGATCGCCTCGAAAAAGCTTTCGTGCTTCATCGCATAGAGCACCGGTTCGGCCAGCGGCGCGCCTTCGAGCACGATCTCGCAGCCGAGCAGATGCGTGAGGCACCAGCGTTGCCACTGCGACCAGTTGCGCACCTGCCGGCGGAACGCTTCCACGCTGAACGGTAGAACCGCCAGCGATGCCGAGGTAATCAGCAGGCTCCCAAGATAGAAAGCGAAGTAGAAGGCAAGGTTACGCAACAATCGCATAGGCGGATCAGTCTGGCAGACCTTGCGAAATCGCCGCGGCGAGCAGCTTGTTGTATTCGAGGAACAGCGTCGGCAGGTTCGGATGCGAGGGCACTGCGTCCTTCAGCACATCGATCTGCGGCGGCAGCGTGCCGGCGAATTCGGAGGCCGCCCGCGCCATGTGCCAGTCGGTGGTTACCAGGCGCACGCTCGTATAATCGTGTTCCTTGAGCCACTGCGCGGCCTCGCCCGCATTGCTGCGCGTATCGACGGCGAGATAGCCGAGCTTGACGCAGCATTCCATTGTCCGGCGCGGAACGTCGAATTCGGTGGCGAATTCGGCCGGGGTCACTTCGGGATCGACGCCGGAAACGAACATCTGCTCGGCCAGCCCCTCGTCGACCACTTCCAGCCCGCGCGCGATGCGGCCCGGACCGCCGGTCAGCACGATAACGGCATCGGTGCGCTGCCCACTCACCGGCTTGGGCAGCGAGACGGCAAAGGCAAGGAAGCCGAACGCATAGACCAGCACAGCTGCAGCGAAGAGGCGGAGGATCACAGCATTTTCCTGAGCGAAGCGAGCACGGTAAACCGTGCTGTCAGCACCGCTAGAGCAACCGCCCCCACGGGGACAAGGGCCAAGACCAGCCAATCGCTGCCCTGTAGCCCCCCGCTGGATACGAGGCCCGAATCGAGCGCGGCGAACTGCGCCCCCATCAGCCACACGGCGGCCATCCCGATTACCAGACCCAGCGCGCCGCCGATCACGGCATCGGCCAGGATCGAACGTTGGAATATGCGCGCGATCTGCGCGTCGCTGCCGCCCAGCAGGTGCACGATTTCGATCGTGTCGCGATTGCCCCCCAGCGCATTCCGCGCGGCCAACCACACGGCCGCCGCGCTGGTGAAGGCAAGCAGGCCGATCAGCCCGAACGCCATCCAGCCGAGCGCCGACAGGGCATCGAGGACCGGCGCCAGCCACTGCGCCTGCGCATCGATCCGGGCAGCGGGTGCCGCATCCGCCAGCAGGCTGCGCAGCCGGTCCAGCGTGGCGGCATCGGCGCCGTCCCGCAGCCGCAGGTCGATCAGCGCGGGCAGCGGCACCGCCTGTTCCGGATCGTCAGTGCCCAGCCACGGTTCGAGCAAATCCGCAACGCTTTCGGGCGGGACGATCGCCAGCCCGGCGACCGCGGGGTCCTGGACCAGCAGGGTGGCCGCTGCATCGGCTTGCTGCGAGCGCGATTGCGGGTCGGGATCGACGATCTGCACGGTTGCGCTGCCCGCCAGTTCGCCGCGCGCCCGATCGGCGAGATTGGCGAGCGCAAGTCCGCCACCTGCGGCAAGCACCGTAAGGGCAACCATGATGGCGATCACCCACGGCATCGGCCCACCCAGCCGCGCCTGGGGCAAGAGATGCGCGGCGCGGCGTCCGCGAAAAGGTGACAGTCCACGCTCGGCAGCACCGGCAAGAACGGGAGGCTTCTTCATTCCCCCGCCCCGATCCGGCGCGGGGGATAGCGCAATGCGCCAGTGGGGTCCGACAGCACCCCCTTGTCCAGACGCATGATCAGCGAATCGGGCACCTTGCTCAGCAAGTGCACGTCATGCGTTGCCACCACCACCGTGGTGCCAAGGCGGTTGAGCGCTTCGAACAGGCGGATCAGCTTGAGCGCCATTTCGGGATCGACGTTGCCGGTCGGCTCGTCCGCCACCAGCATGTCGGGCCGGCCGATGACCGCCCGCGCGATCGCCACGCGCTGCTGTTCCCCGCCCGACAGGGTTGCGGGGCGGGCATCGGCGCGATGCGCCAGGCCGACCCATTCGAGCATGTCGGCCACCGGGCCCTGCAAATCGGCCTCGCGCACGCCCGAGACGCGCAAGGGCAAGGCGACGTTGTCGAAGGCGGAAAGGTGGTCGACCAGGCGGAAGTCCTGGAAGACCACGCCCATGCGGCGGCGATAGGCGGGCAGCCGTTCGCGGGGCAGGGTGATCACATCGGTGCCGAACATGCGGATCGCCCCGCGCGAAGGCCGCTGCGCAAGATAAAGCAGCCTCAGCAAGGACGTCTTGCCCGCACCGCTTGCGCCGGTGAGGAAATAGAACCGCCCGGGAAACAGCGTGAAGGACACGTTGGACAGAATTTCGCGGTCGGTACCGTAGCGCAATCCGACATTGTCGAAGCTGACGATCTCCTGCTCGGCCACGCTCATCGCGCAGCTCGGTCGATCGAGAAGAAAAAGGCGCCCATCATCGTCGGGCACAGCCTATAACCGCGCTTGCATGTGGAAAAAAGCGCCCATGGGGGTTTGCGAACAGTACAGTCGCTTGTCGGGATTCGCGCACCGGCCTAAGCCTTGGGTCACCATGATTATCGCCTGCCCAGCTTGCTCCACGCGCTATGTCGTGCCCGACAGTGCGATCGGGATCGACGGACGCACCGTCCGCTGCGCCAAATGCAAGCACAGCTGGTTCCAGGACGGGCCCGACGCGGACCGGCTGACGCCCGGCGACATGGCGCCCGTCTCGCGACCGGTACCGGCGGCTGCACCCGCTCCGCCGCCGCCCCCGCCCGCAGCGAGCGCGCCAGATACGCAGGAACAGCCGGATCCGGCAGCGAAACCCGGGTTCACCTTTGCCGAAACCCCGGACCGGCCCGTGCCGCCAGATGGTCCCGATTTCGACGAAACCGCCCCGCCCTATGGCGAAGTGCAGGATGACCTGCCCCCCGCGCCTGCCGCCGAAATCGATGAAGGCCCCTCGCGGTTCGAGCACGCGCCGCCGTTCCGCCCGCGGCGCAACATCGCCAAGCTGTGGACCTGGGCAGCGGCGATCTTCGCCGCCATCGCGCTCGCCACGATTGCCGCGGTCAATTACGTCGGCCTGCCCGAATGGGTACCGGTTTCGCGCCCGCTGTTCGGTGTTGCCGAACCCGACCTGGAACTCGCCTTCCCGGTGGAGGAACAGGAACGCCGCACGCTCCCCAACGGGACCGAATTCTTCGGCGCGCGCATCATCGTCACCAATACCGCGCGCGAATCCCGCCCGATCCCGCCGATCCTGATCGTGCTGCGCGACCAGCGCGAACGGCAGGTGTACAGCTGGGTGGTCCAGCCGCCGCAATCGACGCTGGCCCCGGGCGAGGAACTGACCATCAACGAAGCGGTCACCGATGTGCCGAAATCGGCGGTGTTCGCGGATATCGGCTGGGCTCCGCGCTAACCGGCGCTACCATGCGATAAAGGTGCTTGCGGCAGCGCAGCCTCGCTGCTAGTGGCGCGCTCCTACCGGCGGGGGCCGTCCTTGTGATGGGCCTCCGATGCAGACTGTGTGCGGTCGTGGCGGAACTGGTAGACGCGCAACGTTGAGGTCGTTGTGGCCGCAAGGCCGTGGAAGTTCGAGTCTTCTCGACCGCACCAACAGTCCCGAAAGATTTCTCTCAGACCTGTTCGATCCTGCTGAGGGGCCACCAGGGCCCTTCGGGGCGTTCGGCCTTGTGCCGGCCGAGGTCGCGCAGCCGCGCCATGAAGGCGGGCTTGAACATTTCGTCGTCCTTGAAATTCTCGCCCACGTCGCTGGGGAAAGTGTCGTAGCGGTCGGCGCTGGTCAGCATGATCCGTCCGTAGGGATTGTTCAGGCGCAGGCCCGCAATGGCCCCGATCTCGCTTTCATTGACCAGCAGATCGTACCCGCGCTGGCCGTTCTTGAGCGGACCAGAACTGGTGTTGAAAGCAGCATCGCGCTTGCGCACGGTGGGGCCGTTGCGCACGACATAGACCGTGGGCGCAGTATCTTCGTAATCCTGCGCGATCTCGGCCTGCGTCGCACCGCCGGCGATCTTGGCCAGTGCATGGCCCTTCATCTGTTCGCGCACTTCCCGGTCGACCGCCGCCATCGCGCGGTCGAAGAAGACCGAACGGCGCACCCCGCCATCGTAGAGCGCCAGCGCTTCGCCATCGCTTCCCGCGACGCGCAGTTGCTGGTGGAACACCGGCATGGCGGAGGAGGCCATGGTCGCCGCCGCCAGCGCTTCCGCTGCCGCCGCGGCCGTGGGGGCGGCATTCACCAATTCCTTGATATCGGCATAGCGGAACACCCCGCGCTCGGCTTCGACGAAGCCGGCGAAAGCCTCGATGCTGGATTGCCCGATCGCCTCGATCAGCCGTTCGTCGCCGCCCGGCATGAGCGCTTCGATGATGCGCTGGCGCAGCCGCCGCGTGCCTGCCGCCGAACCGAACAGCGGAACGCCGATCAGCCCGGTGCGCCTAACCACATCGCTTTCCCGCTCCGGCGCGTAACCCCAGACGAGCCGGTCGAGCGCGAAGCGGCGCATATCCGGGGTCTGCTTCGGATCGAGCGCGACCATCAGCATCAGCGCCTGCAACGAGCCGGTGGAAATGCCGGTGATGACGCCCACGCCACCAAGGGCGAGTTCGTTGCCGCTGTTGCGACTGAGCGTGTCGAACAGCCCCGCACCGAAGGCGCCCCACTGGCCGCCGCCCGACAGCAGCAGCACGTCGCAATCGGGGCGACCGGCTTCATTGTGGCATTGCACCGCGTCGCGGATCGAACAGGACATGCGGTCGTCGAGCCTGCACACCGCAGCATCGGGGACGTCCGCCTGCACGTCGCGGATCAGGGGGCCGACATCGCCATCGGCAACGTGGGTGTAAAACCCGTCGATCTGGAACGTCAGCGGCCCGCGCCGAAACATCGTGAACGCGAAAAAGGCGAGCGCCGCAACGCCCAGCACCCCGGCGGCCACACCCCACAGGAAATTGTCCATCGATTCGTCCTCCCCCCAGCTGACAGGGCAGGACAATGCGCGCGAACCGCAGCGAATTCAATCAGCCGTGCGCGCCGAACTCGTTCGCGATGGCAGTCGAAATTCGCAGGCACAGTTCGTAGGCCTGTTCGATCGGATCGATGTGATCGCGCCGGATCGCGGCATAACCTTCGCCCTCGCCGCGCGGATATTCGCCCGGCTCGTCGAGCGCGAAATCGTCCTTGCGCGGAAAGCTGGTCGGAAAGGCGCGGCGTAATTGGGCAAGCGCATCGTCGATGCGCAGGGTGAAGACCATTTCCAGCACATCGGTGCGGCTGATGTCGTTGGCGCGGCTGAATGCCGGAACCGAGATCGCCTTGAGGAACATGTGCTGCAACAGCGCCAGGCGCACGGCCTGGAGCACGCCGATTGCCCGGCGCACGCTTTCGCGTTCGGGATGCGGATCGTCGTCGGGCACCAGGTCGAACAATCGGTGCAGCTTCAACGCGTCGACGCGCAGGCGCGATGCCAGCCGGCGAAACACGCCATTGCGATCGTCCTTGATAAGATATTCGGCCAAGGCCTCGCAGGCGGCGCCCAGATGCTGTTCGGTCCCGCGATAGGGGCGGCTGGCCCAATAGGCGGAGTTGAACAGTTCGCCGAAGGCCGCAACCGTCTTGATGCTGGCCAGTGCATTCGACGCGCGCACCAGCCGCATGATCTGCCGGCCACGTGGGCTTTCGGACAGGAGCGTACCGATCTCCTCGATATTGCTTTCCGCCGCGCTGCCGACCCCGGCGATGATGTTCACCGGATAGCCAAGCTGCTGCAGGATGGCGTTGTGCGGGATCGCCCGGATCTGCCGCAGGCTCATCTCGCGATCGGCAGACAGATCGCTTTGCCGGCGCGACTTGCGGCTGCCGGTCTGGTTGAGCAAGCCGAGGCCGAAGGCGGTGATCGCGCGGCTGTAGGTCCGGCTTTCCAGGTGATCGCGCTGGTGATCCTTGATCGCGCGATAGAAATCGAGACTGAGGTCGGTCCGCCGGTAGAAGGGATCGGTGGGGACATCGGCGTCGGTATGCGCCGGGCTGTTCGCGGCGATCTGCGTCAGCGTCGCCAGCGCGATATCGGGGGTGGCGAACAGCAGGTAGCCGTCGCCGCCCTGAAAGCTCGCTTCGGGTTCGAGCGTGATCCCCGCGCGGGCGAAGCGGCGCTGCGTCCAGGCGCTGAGGGCCCATTCGATGCGGTCTTCGAAGCCGGAAGGGTGCGCGCCGCGCCCCATCCCTTCGCCATGCGTGTTGAAAATCAGCGCGGCGACATCGCCGAGACCGTTGGCATCCATTGCCTCGGCCAGCCGGCCCTGCAGCCGCTCGATCGCGAGGCTGGCAGGGATTTGGCCGACGAAGCGCCCGGCGTCGGAGAACCCGGTCTGGATCGCAATCCGGCCGCGGGTCTTGGCATAGGCGCGGTAGTCGGGCTCGGCCAGCAGCAGGTCGAGGAACCGCCCGCCGTGTTCAAGCGCGGTCTCGGTCTCGAACAGCGGGGAGACATCGACCTTGTCGGCAATCCCGAACAGCTTGGCGAAATAGAGCGCGGCGAGCACGGTCGAGGGCTGTTCGCATTCGGCCACCAGCATGCGGATCGGCGCATCGGCATCCACATGCTTGAGGATCTGAGTCATCACCAGGAACTGCCGCACCGCGGTCGAGCTTTCGACTGCGAGGCTGGCGAAATTGGCGCTTTGCGGTTCGACCCCGGCCAGCAGTTCGCGCAAGGCGGCGATTGCGCCGCGGCTCGACAAGTCGATATCCGCCGCATCACCCAGCCTGGTGCGGATCGCATTGTGGAGCTGCTTGGCATTCACGCGGAAGTGAATCCAGCTCATCCCCAGCCCGTCGGCGCGCATCGCGGACACCAGCGTGCGCAGCGCAACCGCCCGTTCGGCCGCACAATCGCGCGCTTCGGTTTCCAGCCGGTCGATCAGCGGTTCGAGCGAAAGCAGCTTGTCGGCGTGGTCTGCGGTCAGCCGGTTGGCCGCTGCCGAAAGATCGGCGGGATCGGACAGATCGCCGGCAAATTCGTCGGCACTGGCGGCAGCATGTTCAGCGGCTCCGCGCAAACTGGCGATAAGCGGATGCGCTTCGTCGATCGCCGCGAGCGAGGCGGCATAGCGTTCGAGCCGCTGCGCCTTTTCCGACAGACGAAATGCAATCGAGGTGTACCACTTGATATCGGTCCGCCCGTCCATGTCATAGCCGACCCAGCTGGCGAAACGGAACGGAAGGGGTTGCAATTCGCACCAGCGCCCGGGAAATTCGGCCTGCGCCCGGTCGAGCACCGCACTCACCATCCGGTCACGCGCGTCCTGCGCATTGGCGAGCGCGGCCATCGCGCATTGGTGTTCGTAACGCAGCGTGATTTCCGGCTCCTCACCTGCGGCCCCGGGCCGAGCGTCACCTCCGTTTGCGACTGCCTGCGCGACCGCTTCGCTTTGCTGCGGGGCCAGCAGGAAAGTCGGATGCGCGGTGAAAACCACGTGCATGTGCGGCTGTTCCCAGAATGCGCGATCGCTATCGAACGCCGCGCCGCTCGATGCGAGCGATGCGAGACGCTCGCCCGCGTCGGCCGGCGCCAGCAGGTTGCGCAGCCGATTGGCCCGCGCATCGAGCGATTGCGCTTCCAGCTCGTCGACCAGACCGCCCAGGTCCGCGATCCCCAACTCGCCGCTTTCGAGCTTGCGCGAAATATCCAGGGACAACTGGAACACCGGGTTGAACAGCGGCGTCTCGCGTGTCTGCCGGTGCAGGACGCGCAGGCGTTCGCTCAAGCTTGCCAGTGTCGGTTCGATATTCGTTTCGGCCATCATCTTTCCCTATGCCCCGCCTAGGCGGTGTTTGCGCGGTAAACGCGGCTGGCTGTCAAGCGCACCGCCGCGCCCCGCACGATGAATACGGATGCGGGCGCCACGAGTGCCCGATTGCAACTCGCCTCTGGACTTGCCGCTTGCCACACGCCACCGCTCAGGCACAAATTAACCGCAAGCGGCAAGCTCCCGTAGGGGAGAAGCTGCGACAAGCGATCGGCCGGCGACGCAGAGGGGATATATGAGCGACTGGACCATCGGCATCATCGGCGGGTCGGGGCTTTATGCCATCGATGCGCTGGAGGATCCGCAATGGATTGCGGTACAGTCGCCCTGGGGCGATCCCTCCGACGAGATCCTGTGCGGCACCATCGGGCACGTTCGCGTGCGGTTCCTGCCGCGCCATGGACGCGGTCATCGCATCGCCCCCTCGACGCTCGATTCACGCGCCAATATCGATGCGCTCAAGCGCGCTGGCTGCACCGATATCCTCGCGGTCAGCGCGGTCGGTTCGCTGTCGGAAGAGCTGGCACCGGGCAGGTTCGTCACCGTCGACCAGTTCATCGACAACACCAAGGGTCGCCCATCGAGCTTTTTCCGGGACGGGTTCGTTGCGCATGTCTCCATGGCCGATCCGGTGTGCGACCGCCTGTCCAGACACGCTGCGAAAGCCGTCGCCGCAGCAGGGGGCGAATGCACCGAGGGCGCGACCTATCTCGCCATGGAGGGGCCGCAGTTTTCCACCCGCGCCGAAAGCCGGCTCTATCGCCATTGGGGCGCCGAAGTGATCGGCATGACCGGAATGCCCGAGGCCCGGCTGGCCCGCGAAGCGGAGCTGCCCTATGCTCTGCTGGCGATGGTGACCGATTACGATTGCTGGCGTGACGAGACCGAAGCGGTCGATGTCGGTCAGGTCCTCGACCGGATGCAGGACAATGCCCGGCTGGCGCGCGAAACGATCGAGGCGTTCTGCAAGGCCCTGCCGCGAAAACGCACGCCATCGCCCATCGACCATGCGCTGGACAATGCCGTGGTGACCGCGCCCGAGGCCCGCGACAAGGCGCTGATGACCAGGCTTGATGCCGTCGCCGGCCGCGTGATCCGCCAGCAATGAACGAAGCCTACGACCTCCTTGTTATCGGCGGCGGGATCAACGGCGCAGGCATTGCCCGCGATGCGGCGGGCCGCGGCCTGCGGGTCCTCCTGGTCGAGAAGGACGATCTGGCTTCGCATACCTCCTCGGCCAGCACCAAGCTGGTCCATGGCGGGCTGCGCTATCTTGAGAATTACGAATTTCGACTCGTTGCTGAAAGCCTCCGCGAACGCGAAGTGCTGCTGCGCAACGCCCCGCACATCATCTGGCCGCTGCGCTTCGTCATGCCGCATGAACCGAGCATGCGGCCCAAGTGGATGCTGTGGCTGGGCCTCGCGCTATACGACCGCATCGGCGGACGGATGAGCCTGCCCAAGAGCAAGCGCGTCAAGCTGCGCGTGGCCCCGCACCGCACGATCCTGCAGGACCGGCTGACCAGCGGTTTCGAATATTCGGACTGCTGGGTCGAAGACGCGCGATTGGTCGTGCTGACCGCACGCGACGCGGAGGAACGCGGCGCGGAGATATGCGTGCGCACCGAATGCACCGCGCTGGAGCGAAGCGCGGATGGCTGGAGCGCGACGCTGCGGAGTGCTGCTGGCGAACGATCCGTGACGGCGCGCGCAGTGATCAATGCGGCGGGTCCGTTCGTCGATCGGGTGGCCAAGATCGCACTGGGGGCCGGCACACCGGCGCATCTGCGGCTGGTCAAGGGCAGCCACATCATCGTGTCGCGGCGGTTTTCGGGCGAGCATGCCTATATCTTCCAGCAACCCGACGGGCGCATCATTTTCGCGATCCCCTATGAGCGCGACTACACGCTGATCGGCACGACCGACCTGCTATATGAGGGCGATCTCGACGCCGTCACGATCGCGCCCGAGGAGACCCGCTATCTGTGCGAAGCCGCCTCGCGCTATTTCACCAGCGCGGTAACGGAAGAGGAAATCGTGTCCTCCTATGCTGGCGTGCGCCCGCTGTACGAAGACGATGCCGCAAGCAATTCGACCGTGACCCGCGACTACGTGTTCGAACTCGACGCGCAGGACGGGGCGCCCATCCTGTCGGTCTATGGCGGCAAGATCACCACCTACCGCAAGTTGGCCGAACATGCGCTGGAAAAGCTGGGCGAGGTGATGCCGCTGCCGGGGCGCGACTGGACCGCCCATGCGCCGCTTCCGGGCGGTGACATGCCCGATGCCGATTTCGCCGGTTTCCTGTGGGAGGCGGGTGAACGCTATGCCTGGATACCGCCCGAAATGCTGCTGCGGCTGGCGCGCGCCTATGGCACGCGGATCGACCGTGTGCTGGGCGGGGCAACTGCGCTGGCCGATCTCGGCCGGCACTTCGGCGGTACGCTGTACGAGGCTGAGCTGCGCTACCTCGTCGACCACGAATATGCGCGCGCCGCGCAGGATGTGCTGTGGCGGCGCAGCAAGCTGGGTCTGCACCTGCCTGACGAAGCACAGCAGGCGGTCGCCGACTGGTTTGCCGCGCGCGACTGACACGACGCTACGGAACCAGCGCGCTCCGCAAAGCTTGAAAGGGATACACCGCAGGTCCAATGGGCCTGCTTTATCCCTCCTTCTGTCCGGAGTCGTATGGCCCTGCACGATCCTGCCCGCCTGTCCCCCATTTCCCGCCAAGCGCTCCGCGAGGCCTACCGCGCGGAAGAGAACGCCTGCGTCGCCGAGCGCATGGCACAAGCCAGCGGGGCGAGCGCCAAGCACGAAGAAGCCGCCGAGATCGCCACCCGGCTGATCGAGGAGGCGCGCAAGCGCAAGGCCAGCGGGATCGATGCCTTCCTGCATCAGTATGGCCTCGCCACCGAGGAAGGCGTGGCGCTGATGTGTCTCGCCGAAGCGCTGCTGCGGGTGCCCGATGCGGCGACCGCCGACGCGCTGATCCGCGACAAGATCGGCGATATCGACTGGGCCGAACACATGGGCGAAAGCTCATCCACCTTCGTCAACGCCGCGACCTTCTCGCTGATGCTGACGGGCGAAGTGCTCGAACGTCCCGAGGAAGCGCAGAAGGGCATGGGCAAGACGCTCAAGCGCGCGGTCAACCGACTGGGCGAACCCGTGATCCGCACCGCGACGCTGCAGGCCATGCGCATCCTCGGCGGACAGTTCGTCTATGGCCGCACGATCAATGAATCGCTCAAGCGCGCGGCCCCCGAACGCGCGCGCGGGCTGACGCACAGCTTCGACATGCTTGGCGAAGCCGCGATGAGCTTCGCCGATGCCGAACGCTACCGGGTGAATTACCACGAGGCGATCGAACGCCTGGTGCGCGAATCGACCGGCGATGTGCGGACCGCCCCGGGCATCTCGGTGAAGCTGTCCGCGCTGCATCCGAAATACACTTTCCTGCATGCCGATCTGGCGATCGCCGACCTGTTGCCGATCGTGCGCGATCTCGCGACCGCTGCGCGCGATGCGAATATCCATTTCACCATCGATGCCGAAGAAGCCGACCGGCTCGAGCTGTCGATGGATCTGATCGAGGCCCTCGCGCGCGACGACAGCCTGTTCACACGGCCCGACGGCAGCCGCTGGGAAGGGTTCGGGCTGGCTATCCAGGCCTATCAGAAACGCGGCGTGCCGATGGTCGAATGGACCGCGCGGCTGGCCCGCAAATACGACCGCAAGTTCTTCGTCCGGCTGGTCAAGGGCGCCTATTGGGATACCGAGATCAAGCTCAGCCATGTTGGCGGGTTCAAGGATTTCCCCGTCTTCACCCGCAAGCTGGCCACCGACGTGAGCTATCTCGCCTGCGCGGAGAAGATGCTGGCCGCAGACGATGCCATCTATCCCGCCTTTGCCACGCATAACGCCTACACCATCGGTGCGATCAAGGCGCTGGCGGGCGGCAAGCCACTCGAATTCCAGCGCCTTCATGGCATGGGCGAGGACATCTACGGCGCGCTCGCGCAGATGGAAGGCAACGACCGCACCAATGTGCGGATCTATGCCCCCACCGGCACGCACAAGGATTTGCTGGCCTATCTGGTCCGGCGGCTGCTCGAAAACGGCGCGAACAGCTCTTTCGTCAACCGCATGGCGGACGCCGAAGTGCCCGCTTCCGATCTGGCGACCGATCCGGTGGCCGACATGGCGCAGCTCGATCCCTATCGCAATCCAACCATTCCGCTGCCGGAAGACATCTTCCCGGGCCGCAAGAATTCAGCCGGGATCGACCTGTCCGATCCGCTGGTGCTCGAACCGCTGCAGGAACGCCTCGCCGCGCTCGAGAGCCGGCACTGGACGGCAGAGCCGACCTTCATGTCGGGTGCCGATGCCGAAATCGCCCCGATCAACAAGCCGCACGACCTGTCGGCCGAAGTCGGCACGCGGCGCGACACACTCGATTTCGAAGTCGAGGAAGCGATTACGCGCGCCGAAGCGATCCAGCCGGGCTGGGACCGGCTCGGCGGCGAGAAACGCGCGGTGCTGCTCGAAGCGGCGGCCGATCTGTTCGAGGAACATACCGACGAATTCCTCAGCCTGTGCCAGCGCGAGGCGGGCAAGACGCTGATGGACGCAGTGCTCGAGCTGCGCGAAGCGGTCGATTTCCTGCGCTTCTACGCCAATGAGGCGCGGCGCCAGTTTACCGGCCCGATCCCGCTGCCCGGGCCAACGGGCGAAGAAAACCGGCTCAGCCTGCATGGCCGCGGCGTGTTCGCCTGCATCAGCCCGTGGAATTTCCCGCTGGCGATCTTCATCGGGACACCCGCCGCTGCGCTCGCCGCGGGCAATACGGTCGTCGCCAAGCCGGCCGAGCAGACGCCGCTGATCGCGGCGCTGGCGCTGCGCCTGTGCCACCAGGCGGGCATCCCCGAAGAGGCTTTTCAGCTGCTGCCGGGTGCGGGCGAAGTGGGCGAGATGATCACTTCCGATCCGCGCATTGCGGGCGTCGCCTTTACCGGATCGACGCAGACTGCGCAGGCGATCAACCGCGGCCTCGCCGCGCGCGAGGGCCCGATCGCGACGCTGATCGCCGAAACCGGCGGACAGAACGCGATGATCGTCGATTCGACCGCGCTGCCCGAGCAGGTGACCCGCGACGTCGTCGCCAGCGCGTTCCAGAGCGCGGGCCAGCGCTGCTCGGCGCTGCGCGTGCTCTATATTCAGGACGACGTTTACGACGAGATGCTGAAGATGATCCGCGGCGGTTTCGAGGCGCTGACGATCGGCAATCCAGAGCACCTGGCCACCGATGTCGGCCCGGTGATCGACATGGACGCCAAATCCTCGCTCGAACGGCATGTCGCCCGGCGCAAGAAGGGCGGTTTCCCCGTATGGCGCCGCCGCCTTCATCGCGGTGCCAATGCCGGGTGCTTCGTCGCGCCGACGATCGTGGAAATGGATTCGATCCTCGACCTCAAACGCGAGAACTTCGGCCCCATCCTCCATGTCGTACGTTACCGCGCCGCCGATCTCGGCCGCGTGGTCGAGGACATCAACGCGACCGGCTACGGGCTGACCATGGGGCTTCACAGCCGCAATGACGACACGCGCGCCTTTGTCGAGGCGCGCGCCAAGGTCGGCAATTTCTATGTCAACCGCAACCAGATCGGTGCCGTAGTCGAAAGCCAGCCGTTCGGCGGCGAAGGCCTGTCGGGCACCGGCCCCAAGGCGGGCGGGCCGCACTACGTCGCGCGGTTCGCGACCGAACGCGTGGTGTGCATCGACACGACCGCCGCCGGGGGCAACGCAACGCTGCTGGCGAGCTAAAGGGCGGATAAGATTCCCGGGCCGCTTGCCCCAGTGGCGCGGCTCGGGAATCGTCCTCCCATGGCGATTCTTTCCGACAAGTGGATCCGCGACAAGGCGCAGAACGAGGGCATGATCGAGCCCTTCGTCGAGGCGCAGCGCCGCGAAGGGGTGATCAGTTACGGGCTGTCGAGCTATGGCTACGACGCGCGCGTCGCGCCCGAGTTCAAGATCTTCACCAATGTGAACAGCGCGGTGGTCGATCCGAAGAACTTCGACGGCGACAGCCTGGTCGACCGCGAAACCGACATCTGCGTGATCCCGCCCAACAGCTTCGCGCTGGCACGGACGGTCGAATATTTCCGCGTGCCCGAAGACGTGCTGGTGATCTGCCTCGGCAAGAGCACCTATGCACGCTGCGGGATCATCGTGAACGTCACCCCGCTCGAACCCGGCTGGGAAGGCCATGTGACGCTGGAATTTTCCAACACCACCCCGCTGCCGGCGAAAATCTACGCCAATGAAGGCGCGTGCCAGTTCCTGTTCCTGCAGGGCAACGAGCGCTGCGAAACAAGCTACCGTGACCGCGCGGGCAAATATATGGGTCAGCGCGGCGTGACGCTGCCGCGGCTGTGACCGCGATCGGGTGAGCGTTTCGCGCTTCCCCTTCTGGCGTGTCGCGCCGGGCGAGCGCGGGGGCGAATACGTCCTGCCGGTCATGCCGCCTGCCACGGTTGGGCCCGAAGGCGCACCGCATGTGATGGGCGGGGTCGCACTGGCGGTAGCGGTCGACGCGCTCGAACTGGCGAGCGGGCAGACGCTGCTGTGGTCGAACATTCAGTTCCTCGCCCCGACCACGCATGCGGAGGAACTGGTCGTTTCCTGCGAACAGTGCGGCGGCGGCCAGTCGGTGGGGCAATGGCAGGCGGAAATTCGCAGCAACGGCCGGCTGACCCACCGCGTCAGTGCGGCGCTGGGTGCGCGCGAGCCGAGCGAGCAGCGCATCTTCGCCGCAATGCCCGACGTCCCGTCCCCCGCTGAATGCGAAAGCGGCGATCGCAGCTGGGGCGTGCCCGGTACGCTGGGCGATCAGCTCGAGACCCGCGTAGCGATGCAGGACGACGAGCGCGGCATCCAGGCGCTGTGGTCGCGTTCGCAGGCGGGGTTTGCAGCGGATTCGGGCTGGCTGGCGATCGTCTCCGACTTCTTCCTTGGCGCGCATCACGCCGCGCGCGGCGGCTCCAGCCTCGACGATACCTATCGCCATATCCAGTCGGCGGACGATGGCTGGGTGCTTTCGGTGACCGAGCTTGCCGCCTTCGATCGCGGCGTGGTTCACGGCAGTGCCCGGCACTTCGCTGAAGACGGGCGCTTGCTGGCCATTTCGAGCCAATCGGGCGTTCTCCCGCGCATTCCGCGTACGCCGTAACGTCTTTGACTCTCCTGCCCGCCACGCGCATTCAGGCGGCAAAGGAGACTGACATGGCCGACACCGAATTCGACATCATAGTCTATGGCGCCACCGGGTACACCGGGCGTCTCGTCGCCGAGCATTTCGTGCGCGAATATGGCAATGCCGCTAATGCCCCGAAATGGGCAATGGCGGGGCGCAGCATGGACAAGCTCGAAGCGGTCCGCGACGAAATCGGCGCACCGGCGAGCACGCCGCTGGTCGTGGCCGACGCTGACGATCCCGCCAGCCTCGACACCATGTGCGCGCGAACCAAGGTCGTCCTCAGCACGGTCGGGCCCTACCAGCTCTATGGCGACGCACTGGTCGCTGCCTGCGTAAAGAGCGGGACGGACTACGCCGACCTGTGCGGCGAGCCCGGCTGGATGCGCGAACAGATCGACCTGCATCACGAGGCAGCCAAGAACAGTGGGTCGCGGATCTGTTTCTCGAGCGGGTTCGATTCGATACCCTTCGATCTCGGCGTGCTGATGCTGCAGCAGGAGGCGGTGAAGCGCCACGGTTCGCCCGCTCCGCGCGTCAAGGGCCGCGTCCGCGCGATGCAGGGGACCTTTTCGGGCGGCACTGCGGCCAGCCTCACCGCAACGATGAAGAACGCGGCCAAGAACCCCGGGATCATCAAGGTACTCAACGATCCCTTCGGCCTGACGCCGGGTTTCACCGGCCCCGATCAACCTTCGGGCATGATGCCGCACTACGAGGACGAACTGGGCAAATGGGCCGCGCCGTTCATTATGGCGACGATCAACACCAAGAACGTCCACCGCACCAATTTCCTGCGCGGCCATCCCTATGGCGAAGACTTCCGCTATGACGAGATGATGCTGACCAGCCCCGGCGAGGCCGGCAAGGCTGCGGCCGACGCGGTCGTCTCGATGCTCAAGAACCCGTTCGGTGCCAAGCCCCCCAAGCCGGGCGAGGGCCCGACCAAGGAGGAGCGGGAGAACGGCTTCTACGATGTCCTGTTCGTGGGCGAATGGGAAGACGGCGAGCGGCTGCACTATGCCGTGAAGGGCAAGTACGACCCGGGATACGGTTCGACCAGCCGGATGCTGGCGGAAACCGGTATGGGCCTGCTCGAAAGCGATGCCGAAGGCGGGGTCGGTACTCCGGGCTCGTTCCTCGGCGAAGCGCTGGTCACGCGGCTGCAGGAACGTGCCGAACTGACCTTCGCCGTCGAACAATAGGCACGGCAGAACCGATACGGTGACCGCCAAGGCTGGCCATGGCGGTCACCGAAAACCCGGGTGGGCGGACCGGTTCAGAAACTGGCGCGCAGGCTGGCGCTGAAATTGCGCCCGGCCAGCGGGACGAAATCCTTGGTGAAGCTGGTGTGGCGGCGGCCCGAGACGTCGAAAATGTTGTCCGCCTTGAGCAACAGGGTGACCGAATTGGTCCCCCGCAACGGGCGCCACGCGATCGATGCGTTGACGAAGGTGTAGCCGTCGGTCGCGGTTTCGAACGGCGCGATGTCGTTCTGTTCGTCATACCATTCGACCTCGCCGCGCACGTCGAAGTCACCCGTCGACGCCTTGAGCGCGGCGGCCAGGTGCAACGGCGGAATCCGCGGGACGAAGGTATCGTCGTCGAGCTTGGCGTGGACGTATTCGCCCAGCAGTTCGGTCCCCAGCGTGAAGTTGTCCGTCTCGAGCAGATCGAAGGCCACTTCGCCCTCGATCCCGGAATAGGTCGCATCCTGCTGCAGGAAGACGAAGACCGGCAGGTCGTCCTCTTCGGCGCCAGTCTGCGACAGGTAGATGAAGTCGTCGAACCAGGTGCGGTACGCCGCGAGGCTGAACGTCGCGCCGGCGAGGCTCCCGCGGGCGAACAGTTCGGCGCCCCAGGCCTTTTCCTGCTTCAGGTTGGGATCGCCGATCTCGAATGCCTGCGTCGCGATATGCGGCCCGTTCGAGAACAGTTCCTCGGCGGCGGGCGCGCGTGCCACCCGTGACAGGTTGATACCGGTACGGATGGCAGGCGTCGCTTCGTAGGACAGCCCCACCGCGCCCGAGAAGGTGTCGAAATCGCGCGTAATGCCGAGCGTATTGGCTTCGGTATGCGTGTTTTCGTAGCGCAGCGAGCCCTCGACCTGCAGCGGACCGGTGCCATATTCCTGCAAGGCGAACACGGCGAACTGGTCCGTCCGGTTCGGCGCGACGAAGGCCTCGGCCCCGATCGCTTCGAAATCGCGGAAATAATACTGCATGCCGATCGAACCGCGCCACGGGCCGCTGTCGTTCTGGATCAGCTCGGCGCGGGCCTCGATCCCCTGCACATCGAACACCGTACCGATTTCGTCGCCCTCGAATTCGGTATGCGTATAGTCGGAATAGCCGGCGCGCAGGCGCAGCCGTTCGAACAGGCCTTCGCCGAGATAGATGTCGCCGCGCAGATCCGCGCGGTACTGGCGCAGGCCGATGCTTACGGCTTCTTCGCCCTCTTCCTCTTCGGCGCCGTGGTCTTCGTCATGCTCCGCGCCTTCTTCCTCGCCGTGATGGTGGCCCGCACCGGGGCGACCCGGCACGCCGTATTGGGTATCGTAAACCCCGAAGGAGAACCCAAGGCTGCTGTCGTTCCTGAAGAACGCGAGCCCGGCGTTCGCAGTCCATGTCTCGGTGCCGGTGTTGGGAACGAAACCGCGCTGGTCGGCGGCTTCGCGCAATTCCTCGGCTTCTTCGAGATTGCCTTCCTCGGTCTCTTCGGCAGCATCGGCCAACAGGTCGGCGCGCAGCGAAGGCGCGACGGTATAGCCGGGGACTTCGAGATCGTCGGTCTCGCGCCATGATCCATCGGCATGGAAGACGAAGCCGCTATTGCCCAGCCGCATATCGACCGATCCGCCGATTTCACGCTGGTCGGCGGCGGTGTCGCCGCCAGCAAGGAAGTCGAAATGCACGCTTTCGCTCGGCAGCCGCAGCGGAATCCGCTTGTCGATGACGTTGACCGCGCCGCCGATCGCCTGGCTGCCGAACAGCAGGACTGCGGGGCCGCGCAGCACCTCGATCCGTTCGGCGGTCAGCGGATCGATCGAGACCGCGTGATCGTCCGAGGTGTTCGAGGCATCGATCGCGCCGATTCCGTCGATCAGCACCTTGACCCGTTCACCGGAAAAACCGCGCAGGATGGGGCGCGATGCCCCGGGCGCGAACCCGCTTGCCGATACGCCCGGCTGGCTGTCGAGCACGTCGCCGATCTGGCCCGCGAGATTGCGCTGCAATTCCTCGCCCTCGACCACGTCGGTCCCGGCGAGCAGATCGAGATCGCGTATCCCCTGCGCGCTGACGACGATCTGGCCCTGATAGTTGATCCGCCGGTCGTGCAGATCGTCGGTCAAAGGGGGATGTTCGGCGTCCTGCGCAGGATCTGCCGGTTCGGCGGACTGGGCGTAGGCCTGACTGCCCACGACCAATGCCGCGAGCGAGACGGTGGAGCCGACGAGACGAAGCGAGTTAGCAAGACGATACAACATATCGTGGCTGTTAGCGCGCTCAGCCTGTGGCGCAACCTCTTTTTGGCCCGACCGTCTTGCCGCTCGACGAATTGGCCCGGCAAAGCGACCAACGACCGCGCGCGCCGCAGGGCGCGCAGGCCTTTCATCGGCCAACAGATATCCGGATTATCGAGGAAAATGGAGCGGGCGAGGCGATTCGAACGCCCGACCCCAACCTTGGCAAACTTCCCAGTCGCCTTTTCTATGCTTTTCGATTCTACGCCAAAATGCCCTCAAATATCTGATATCTTGATTATTTTTTGAGTTCGGCTACGCTAGGCTTTTCCAGAGGTGACCGGCGATTTCCGTTCCCGTGGTCACCCGGTGGTCACCCCGACACCCAAGGTTGGGGTCGCTTGACGGAGCATAAAATGGCGAGTCCCAAGTCGATTTTGATCACAAAGCGTTTGCTTGATGCGACGGCGCCAAGATCTAGGCGCTATGAGATCTGGGACAGTCAGATTTCGGGTTTCGGGGTGCGAGTAGGCCCAAGCGGGATCAAGACTTTCGTTGTTCGCTACCGGGCCGAAGGCGGCGGCCGCTCGGCACCCAAACGCTTCGTGTCGATCGGTCGATTTGGTGCGCTGACTGTCGAGCAGGCACGAAAGCGCGCCAAGGAGGTTCTTGCGGCAGCAGCTCTTGGTGCCGACCCTGCGGCCGAACGCAATGCCAAGCGCCTTGAACTGAAGATCGCCGGGCTGGTCGATCTCTATGAAGAAGAAGGATGCTATATCCAGCGCGGGCTACGGCAGGGCGAGCCGATGAAACCTTTGACCAAGAAACACACGATTGGTCGCTTGCGTCATCACGTGGTTCGCCTGCTCGGTCATAAGCGGATCAACGAACTGACCGCTGGCGATATCGAACGTTTCTTCCGCGATGTCGAGCAGGGCAAGTCACGTAAGGACCAGAAGATCGGCCACCGAAAACGTATTGTCGTGCGCGGCGGTCCCGGTGCTGCCCGAAAAGCATTTCGGGACCTTTCCGCCATGTACAGCTTCGCAGTCCGACGAGGACTGGTCGATTCGAACCCTTGCGAGAAAGCCGTGGTCAAGAAAACCGACGGTCGAAGGACGCGTTTTCTGTCACTCGCCGAAATCAGGAAGCTCGGCGAAGCTTGTGACAAGCTAGAGGAAGAGGGCTTTAATCCGAAGGCTCTCAACATCACCCGCATGTGGATCCTGACCGGCTGTCGACGCCAGGAGATCGTCGAGCTTAAATGGGACGAAGTAGACTTCGAGCGTGGATTGCTGGTGCTGGCCGACAGCAAGACCGGGCAATCGACCCGGCCACTTTCAGGGGCGGCACTCGGATTGATCAGGACGATCTCAAGAAACGATGACAGCAAATATGTATTCCCGGCGGACTCCGGGGAAGGCTACTTCCAGGGAACCAAAAAACTATGGCCAAAGATCGTTGCCAAGGCCGGTCTCAAGAACGTGACGCCGCACACACTGCGCCATACCATGGGTGCCATCGCCACTTCGAGTGGCGAAGCCCTCGCTATGACTGGCGCTATCCTCGGCCACGCCAATATGCGCTCGACCATGATTTATGCCCACATCGATTATGATCCGGCCAAAGAGGCCGCCGACCGGGTAGGCGCTACTCTCTCAGCGGCGCTGGGCAGATCAGTGGAGCCCGCCAGCGAACGATCGCCAAAGACAATTGGCTGAGCAGTTGCTCTTCGCAATTGAGTGGCCCGCTTTGAGTCGCAGAGAGACAGCCCACCCACCGAAAATCTCGACGCGAGACTACTGCTAAACCTCTGCTCGCTTTGCGGCACGACGTGCCTTCGCAAAGTCACGGTCGGTAGCCACGAAACGCTCGAGCATGGGCGCAATGAGTTGCTCCGGTGGAGGAGCATCCCTTTCGTTCCCCCCATTCAACACGACACCATACGCGACAAGGTCACTATGCAAGCGCGCAGAAATCTCGATCGACAGTTTGACTGGTTTGACGTCGGTAATGTCGGAGAGTTTGAGCCGGGTCACCGTACCTGCTCCATGATAATATCACGCGTCACCAGCACCCGTACCGGGTAGCCCGGGCGGATGGTGAGCGTCGGACGAATATCGAGCTCGCGCGAGACGATCTGCTCCCCTGCACGGTTGACGGTGTCCTGGCTGCCCCGGCGAAGCGCGCGAACGAGATCGCTGTCACCGCCCAATCCGAGTTCGCTGCCGATGCCGAGCAGGGTTGAGACAAGAGTAGCCTTGACCACCCCGCCCCAGTGATAGTCGACGCCGTCCTCGAGCCCGGCATAGCCTGAAGGGTCGGTGGCGGGCTGGCGTTCAAGAACCAGCGAGCGCCCGTCAGGCAGGATCAGGCGATTCCATGCCAGAAGCACGCGGCGCTGCCCGAAGCCGACATCGGACGCATAATCGCCGATCAGGCGTGCGCCCTGGGGAATAAGCAGAATCCGCCCTGTGAGGCTGTCATAGACATTCTGCGTGACTTGCGCGGTCACAAGGCCGGGCTGGTCTGACCGGACGCCGGTGATAAGTGCGGCAGGAATGACCGAGCCCGCCTGAAGCACTGCATCCGTCGGCGCCGCGGCGACCTGCTGCAATGCAGAGGTGCGCCGATCGGCCGGGCGTTCGAGGAAAGCGGGCGCAGATCCCACGGCATCGGCCCGGCTCACAAGCTGCCCTGCGTTCGAATTGGCTGTGGGCGATGCATCGGTGCTTGAAACCGCCGTAGCGCCCGCAAAGAAGAGCCCGCTGGCCCGCGCCACTTCGCGCTCCTGCTCGATGCGCTGACGCGCTGCCTCTGCGGGACTTATTCCCTGCGTCTGCGGCACAGCGGGCTGCGATCCGACTGGTGGAAGCGCAGCGACAGCTCCGCGATCCTGGGCATTGAGGATGGGCTCGCCGAGATCGCCGGGAAGCGGCGGGCCGAGACGCGGTACCTGCGAATAGTCGCTCGGGCCCGAAGCAAGACCGTCGGCGACCGCCACTGTTTCGGTTCCAAACAGCTCATCCGGCCCTGCCTCCGAGACCGGTTGCAGGGCGTAAATCAACGCGCCGCCAACCAGTGTCAGAGCAGCGGCGCTGGCGATGCCGATGGCTTTGCGCGAGAGGCGGACGACGCGCGGTCCCTCTCCGCGTAAACGAACGATGGATTCAGCATCACTAGGCCGGTCCGGTTCGGCTTCATTGTTCATGACCGGCCCCACGCCCGATTGGTGATTTTGACCCGAACCTGCCTGCGCTTGGCGCCGAGCCGCAGTTCGGCCTTCTCGAACAGGCGGTCTACAATCAGGTAGCGGCCCGAAACGCGGTAATTGACCAGCTCCGCCTGCCCATCCTCGCCGATAACGAAGAACGGCGGCATCTCGCCTTGCGCAATATCGGGCGGAAACTCGATCAGGGTGCGCTGCCCGTCATCGAATATCCGCACCGGTCGCCAGTCGGGCCTATCGCCCGAAATCCGGTAGTCGAAATTGAGATTCTCGAGCGCAAATCCGCTTGCAACCGGCGCGGCGCGCGCTGCGTCCTCTTCGGCCCGGCGAAGAGCGATCAATTCGTCTGCCGGATAGCTCCAGCTGACCGACGCCATATAGACACTGGGGTTCGCCCGCAGTTCGACATGATAGGTTCGCCGATCGGTGTTGATCACGAGATTGGTCGCAATATCGGGCCGGGTGGGTTTGACGAGGATGTGGACGCGCGCGGTAGCGCCGGTCCCGCTCAGCGTATCGCCGATCATCCAGCGCACCGTATCGCCGGCAGCAACCGGTCCGGGACCGACGAGCTTTTCGCCTTCCTGCAATGCGATATCGGTCACCTGGCCCGGCTTGGTATAGATCTGAAACAGCGCGCCCTCGGTATAGGGATAGCGCTGGATCGCATTGTCGAATCCGACATCGTCGGGCTCGACCCGTGCGGCATCGTTCGCCGCTCCCACTTGGCTTTGGGGGTCAGGGGCGGGGCCAGAGCCAGGGGAGCGGCGCGCGGCAGTGGGGGAGGCCTGCCGCGAACTGAAAAGGTGAGGAATTCCGATGTTGTCTTGCAGGGCCGGGAAAGCCCCTGCGAGCGCGCCCAATGCGTCGATTGACGCCGCCGCTTGCGGGGCCGGTGTCGCTGCGGCAGGCGAGGCGAGAGCGAGCGAGACAAGGCCGAAAAAGCCGATTGTGGGTGTTGTATGCGAGCGGGACATCAGCCGAGCTCCTTTGACCAGTTGATGGAAGTGACGAATATTCCGAGCGGGTTTGTGCGAAGCGCATCCGCGTTGGTGGGTGGCTGGACGGCGATGCCCAGAATCGCGGTCCAGCGGCTCGTCTCGGCGAGCGAGCCGTCACGGTAGCGGCGCTCGATCCAGGCCACGCGGAAGCTCCTTGGCGAAGCGCGGATTACGCTTGTGACATCGACCGCAACTTGTTCGCGGCCGATCGCGGCGAACGGATCGTTGGCCCTCGCATAGTCGTTGAGCGCCAGCGCACCCTTGTCGCTGGCAAAGTCATAGGCTGACATCCAGTTCTCGCGCACCACGATCGGATCGTCGGGAATGGCGCGCACGTTTTCGATGAACCGGGCAAGATGAAACGCAATCTGCGGATCGCTTGGGTCGAATGCGGCATTGGCGGGCGCGACGCTACGCGCTTCGCCGAGCTTGTTCACTTCGACCACCCAGGGAACGATGGTTCCCCGCGCGTTCTGCCAGACGAGACTGCCAGTCAGGATTGCCGACAGCGCGAGCGCACCAAAAAAGGCATAGCGCCAGCTTCTCGCTTGCACCCGCGCCGAACCGATGCGCTCGTCCCAGACCTGGGCCGCGCGCTGGTAAGGTGTCTCGGCTTGCGGTGTCTTGCCGTATCGGATCGAAGGGCGTTTAAACATGAGGCGTCAGTCCTTTTCCTGAGTGTCGATGGAAGCGCCTGCGCCGTGCCCGTCGCCAGCGCGCACGGTGTGCGCGGCAAGCGACGCGGAATGTCCCAGAGACTGTCGCTGTTTCATGGATTTCGCCCAGCTCGGCGGGCCGCTTTCGGATTGCGCTGAAGACGGCGACCCCGACGAGGAAGCAACCCGGCCACCCATATTGCTGGCCGCTGCGCGCGCACCTTCGCGAAAATTTCCTTTGGCGCTATCCGCCGCCTTACGCAGAGGTGAGAGGGCAGCACCGCCTGCGGCACGTCCGACACCGGCCATGCCGCCTGCAACCGCGGCGCCGCCGCTCTTGCCTGCCGAACCTGTCGCATAGGCCATGGTGGCGCCTCCAGCAGCGCGCGATGCGCCACTGGCGACCGAGGATGCTGCGCTGGCTACAGCGCCGCCCGCAAGCTTGGCGCCGGCAATGCCGCCGACGGCTGCCCCGCCGGCCAGCACAGCGGTGCCTGCCGCGGCCCCTGCGCCGAGCTGCGGGCCGCCTGCGACGATGCCGTTGGCAATACCGGGACCGAATATGCCGAGCCCGAGCAGGGTAAGACTGGCGAGCACGATCGCCAGCGCATCTTCAATGGTCGGCTCGCCCGGAATGGCACTGGTAAACTCAGCGAAAAGCGTCGAGCCGATCCCGATAATGACGGCGAGCACGAGCACCTTGATGCCTGAAGAGACGACATTCCCAAGCACGCGCTCGGCCATGAAAGCGGTCTTGCCGAACAGGCCGAAAGGGATGAGCACGAAGCCTGCAAGCGTCGTCAGCTTGAATTCGATGAGCGTCACGAAGAGCTGGATCGACAGAATGAAGAAGGCGACGACCACCAAGGCCCAGGCCACCAGCAGGATGATGATCTGCAGGAAGTTCTCGAAGAAACTTACATAGCCGAGCAGATCGGCCATCGACGCAAGCAAGGGCGCGGCAGCATCGATCCCCACCTGCGCGACCCGTCCCGGCTGCAGCAGATCACTAGCGCCAAGGCCAGAACCGCTGGCTTTGAGGCCAAGTCCGGCAAAGCTTTGGAATATGATATTGGCCAGCGCGCTCCAATTGCCGATGATATAGGCGAAGATTCCGACGAAGAGCGTCTTCTTGACGAGGCGCGCCATAATGTCGTCATTCTCGCCCCAGCTCCAGAACAGCGCAGCGAGCGTGACATCGATAACGATCAGCGTCGTCGCGATGAAGGCAACCTCGCCCGAAAGCAGGCCGAACCCGCTGTCGATATATTGCGAGAAAATCGCTAGAAAACGGTCGACGACGCCGGTGCCTCCCATGTCAATTCTCTCCGCGCGATTGAGGCGTAGGAGATTGAGGCGCAGGAGCGCTCGTCACGGGCTTATCACCTACCGCGGCGTAAGCGTCGGGGTGCTCAACCCCGAAGAAACGGCGGCGCTTTTCGGCCCAGGCGGCACGGCAATCGGGCGAGGACAGCGCGAGCTCGCCCATTTGCGCGCAGGCCCTGAGCTGCGCAGGCAGCGGATCGCCGTCAGGCTCCCAGATGCTCGTGGCAGCCTCGGGACGCACTGCAGGCTCCTCGCGCAATTGCACGAGCGTCATGGCGACAGCGAGGCCTACAAAAACGGCTGCACCGGTGCGCGCGAGGACTTTGCTATCCATGGCGGGTCAGTCCGATTTGGCCGGAAGATCGCGCGGGCGCGTCGCCAGAAAGCGCCGTAGCTGCTCGCGCGCCTGAGCCTTCGCCGCCGCACGTTCGGCAGCGTCGAGTGCCTGCGCTCGTCCCATGGCCGCCATGGTCGCGGTAAGATCGGCGAGCTGGCGTGTTTGCAGTGCAAGCAGCTGGTTCCCGGCCTGCGCAGCTTGCAAGGCACCGGCAGCCGACTGGCTCGCGCCCAGCAGGCTATTCACCGCTTCGCGCGAGCCTTCGATATTGGCAACCGCTCCCGCTTGCACCTTGAGCGCATCCTCGAAAGCGGCGACACTATTTTGCCAGCGCACCTCGGCGCTTGTCACCATGGCCTGCTGCGAAGCACCGAGCGGGATGTTCTTGTATTGCGTTTCAAACGTCGTCTCGATCTCGCGTACATCATAAGCGATGCGCTGGGCCTGCTGCAGCAATTGCTGGGTCTGCTGGATTTGCTGCTGTAGGGGCTGGACGATATTGAGCGGCAGGCTCTGCAGGTTCCTGGCTTCATTGATGAGCGAAGTCGCCTGGTTCTGCAGCATGCGGATTTCGTTGTTGATCTGCTCAAGCGTTCGCGCTGCAGTCAGCACATTCTGGGCATAGTTGGACGGGTCGTAAACGATACCGCCGAACTGCGCATGGGCGGGCACCGGTGCTGTGGCAACCACGCCGGCGACAGCAAGCGCAAGGCCACCAGCCAGTCCGTTCAAATTCTTACGAAAGGTCATTGGAAGTCTCCTTCATTCTGAGGGTTGAAAAGGCCGAATTCGGCTCGGGAATAGCGAGCAGCTCTGCGGCCCAGTCGAGGCCGCGATGCCTCAGCCAGGCTTCGGTAAAACCTTCGCGCCTTTCGTTTTCGGCAATCCGGGCAATGTCGAGCTGATCGCTTTTCGAAGAGGCAGCCGTGAAAGCGAGCGCCACTTCTCCAAGCCCGAGTTCGAACAGGCGATTACCGCGTGCCGACTGGCAATAATAATCGCGTTTAGGCGCAGCCTGGCTGAGGATTTCGATCTGCCGGTCATTAAGCCCGAAGCGGCGATAAATCGCCTGTATCTGCGGCTCCATCGCCCGCTCATTGGGCAGAAATATGCGGGTCGGGCAGCTTTCGATAATGGCGGGCGCAATCGCCGATGTTTCGATATCGGCGAGGCTCTGGGTCGCGAAGACCACGCTCGCATTCTTCTTGCGCAGCGTCTTGAGCCATTCGCGCAGTTGCGCAGCGAAGGCAGGGCTGTCGAGCACCAGCCAGCCCTCATCGATGATGAGGAGGGTAGGCGATCCGTCGAGCCGCCCTTCGATCCGGTGAAAGAGATAGGAAAGGACCGCAGGCGCTGCCGCCGAGCCGGTCAGCCCTTCTGTCTCGAACGCCTGGAAGCGCGCTTCACCGAGCCGTTCGCTTTCGGCGTCGAGCAGCCGTCCGAACGGGCCGCCGATGCAATAGGGCGCGAGCGCCTGCTTCAATGCCTGCGACTGGAGCAGAACCGCAAGACCGGTAAGCGTCCGCTCCGCAACAGGCGCTGTGGCGAGCGACGTCAATGCAGTCCACAGATGATCCTTGGTGGCCGGATCGACCGCAACACCTTCCGAGGTAAGAATAGCCTGCAGCCATTCGGCGGCCCAGTTTCGTTCGGCCGGTTCGTCGATGCGCGCAAGCGGCTGCAGGAGGACGCCATTGTCGCTGTCCTGCGAAAGGCTTGAACCGAGATCCTGCCAATCGCCGCGGCAGGCAAGCGCTGCGGCGCGGATCGAGCCACCGAAGTCGAAAGCGAATATCTGAGCGCCGGCATAGCGGCGAAACTGCATCGCCATGAAGGCCAGCAGGACAGACTTGCCGGCGCCGGTTGGGCCGACCACCAGGCTGTGACCGACATCGCCGACATGAAGCGAGAAACGAAACGGGGTGGAGCCTTCGGTCTGCGCGTAGAACAATGGCGGCGCATCAAAATGCTCGTCGCGCTCCGGCCCAGCCCAGACTGCCGAAAGCGGCAGCATGTGCGCGAGGTTGAGCGTCGAGATCGGCGGCTGACGAACATTGGCGTAGACATGGCCCGGCAGGGAGCCAAGCCAGGCTTCGATCGCGTTCATGCCTTCTGTCACACAGGTGAAGTCGCGGCCCTGGATGACTTTTTCGGCGAGCCGCAGCTTTTCGGCTGCGAGTGATGCGTCTTCATCCCAGACAGTGACGGTTGCCGTGACCAATGCCAGCCCGACATGGTCCGACCCCAGTTCCTGCAGCGCTGCATCGGCATCTTCGGCCTTGTTGGCTGCATCGTTGTCGACAAGCACCGAGGCCTCATTGGTCATCACCTCCTTGAGGATCGCGGCGACCGACTTGCGCTTGGCGAACCATTGCCGCCTGATTTTTCCGAGCAGTTTGGCCGCGTCGCTCTTGTCGAGCATGATCGCACGGGTCGACCAGCGATAGGCGAAGCCCTGCGCGTTGAGGTCGTCGAGCAGTCCCGGAAATGTCGCGCTTGGAAACCCGACTACAGTCAGCGTGCGCAGATGCGCTGCGCCAAGCCGCGGTTCGAGCCCTCCGCAGAGCGGTTCATCGGCGAGCAGCGCATCGAGATGCATCGGCGTTTCGGGTACGCGAACTTGCTGCATGCGCGTGGAAATGCAGCTGTGAAGGTATGTCAGCGTTGCTCCATCATCGAGCCATTGGACTTCAGGAAAGAAGCCTTCGAACAGGCGCAGCAAACGGTCCGTCCGGTCGATGAAGCCATCGCGCAGTTCACGGGGATCGACGCCTTTCTGGGCCTTGCCTTCATACATCCAGCTTTCGGCGCGGGCGGCATCTTCGGCGGGCGGCATCCAGAGCAGCGTCAGAAAATAGCGGCTTTCGAAATGCGCGCCTTCTTCGGCAAACTGGGCCGCGCGTTCGCGCTCGACCAGCGCAGAAGCAGGATCGGGAAAATCGCATGCAGGATAGTCCTGCGCAGGTCGGCGCACTGCCTCCGCGAAGAGCGCCCAGCCCGAGCCAAGGCGGCGCAGCACACTGTTGAGCCGTGCGGTCGTTGCAACCAGCTCAGCAGGCGTTGCGCTATCGAGATCAGGTCCCCGGAAGCGCGCGGTGCGCTGGAAACTGCCATCCTTGTTGAGCAGCACGCCGGGACCGATCAGGGCCGCCCAGGGCAGGAAGTCCGCCAGCCGTTCGGCCTTGTTTCGATATTCACGCAAGCTCAGCATGGCTTAGACCTGCAGATGCGCGGGGAAGCGCAAGTGCCGCCGGGCGACATCCACGAATTGCGGGTCGCGCCGCGCCGCCCACATCGCGGCCATATGGCCCAGCGCGAGGAAGGCTATCCCTGCGATCCACAATTGCAGACCGAGCCCGATAGCTCCTGCAAGTGTCGCATTGGCAATCGCGAGCCCGCGCGGCGCACCGCCCAGCAGGATATGCTCGGTCAGTGCCCGGTGGACGGGAACGGCGAAGCCTGGCGGCAATCCAGTTGAACCGGCGCCCATCAGACGAGCGCTCCGCCGCCGAACGAAAAGAAGGAGAGGAAAAACGAGGAAGCTGCAAAGGCAATCGACAGGCCGAAGACAATCTGCACCAAGCGCCGGAAGCCGCCCGATGTATCGCCGAAAGCGAGAGCGAGACCGGTCGCAATGATGATGATCACCGCAACGATCTTGGCGACCGGCCCCTGGATCGATTCCAGGATCGCCTGCAGCGGCGCTTCCCATGGCATCGACGAGCCGGCGGCATGGGCCGGCGCGGCAAGCGTAAGTGCGACAACACCGGCAAGAGCGATAGCGGAAAGGCGCGATCGCGCCCGCGACAGAATAATCATCATGAAGGGTCTCCTTGGGTATGGGGAAGAGGGACGAGGACGTATTCGCCCGAAGCATCGAGAGCGCGGACCTTGGCCAGTTCGGCGAGCCGCCGTCCGGCGCCATCACGGACCAGCACAGCGATGACGTCGATGGTCTCGGCGATGAGCGCGCGCGGTACGGTCACCACGCTTTCCTGAATGAGCTGTTCGAGCCGCCGCAGCGTGCCGAGCGCAGAGCCTGCGTGGATTGTGCCGATCCCGCCTGGATGACCCGTTCCCCAGGCCTTGAGCAGATCGAGCGCTTCAGCGCCGCGCACTTCACCGATGGGAATGCGATCGGGTCGCAGACGCAGCGCCGAGCGGACCAGATCGGACAGAGTTGCAACGCCATCCTTGGTCCGCAGCGAGACGAGATTGGGCGCGGCACATTGCAGTTCGCGCGTGTCCTCGATCAAGACAACCCGGTCGGGACTCGATGAGATTTCGGCGAGTAAAGCATTGGTAAGCGTCGTCTTGCCGGTCGATGTGCCGCCCGCGACCAGGATGTTCTTTCGCTCCGCAACCGCAGCGCCAAGCGCCTCGGCCTGCCATGCATCCATGATTCCCGCCGAGACATAGTCGGCGAGCGTGAAGACGGCGACAGCAGGCTTGCGGATGGCAAAGCTCGGCGCGGCGACCACCGGTGGCAGAAGACCTTCAAAGCGTTCGCCGCCATCGGGAAGCTCTGCCGAGACGCGCGGAGCTCCAGTATGCACCTCGGCGCCGACATGATGGGCAACGAGCCGGATGATCCGCTCTCCGTCGGCGGCGCTCATCAGGCAGTCGGTCGCGGCAAGGCCTTCGCCCAGCCGGTCGACCCACAGACGACCATCGGGATTGAGCATCACTTCGATCACCGCAGGCTCTTCAAGCCAGCGTGCGATCTCGCAGCCAAGCGCCGTGCGCAGCATGCGCGCGCCGCGCGACAATGCCTCGGACCGGATCGGAATAACGCTCATGAATTGCCTCGAATTGCGGCAACCGACCACCGGCTGCACTCGCGAGGCAGATCAAAAGGACATCAAAATGCTGTCAGGCAACAGGAATTTGCGCGAAGCGTAGAGTAGAGTGAAATTGGCCGGAAAGGGCGGTGCGAATCCAGCAGGCACGGTTCTCGTGTCGATGCCGCCCTCGTTTGCTGGGTTGTGAATTTCTCGTGTTTGCCCCCAATGGCGCCTGCTCATGGTATCTTAGGCGTTCCCGATTTTCGGAGACCCTTCACCGTGACTTGTCACAAAACCTCTGATAGGGGCATGTCGAGTGCAAGGATTTGTGACATGAAGGCGGCGACCCAACCCACACAACGTGAGATCATGCGCGGGCTCTTTGCGCAGCAACCGATCCTGCGCGCGCGCGAGCTGCGCGAAGCGGGTGTCGATGGAAAAACCATAGCCCGGGCGGTCGACGATGGAGAGATCAACCGCATCTCGCGCGGGCTCTACCAGACCGCCGACGCAGACATCGATGCCGACCAATCGCTCGCTGAAATTGCAAAACGCATCCCCAATGGCGTGATCGCCATGTTCTCAGCGCTCGCCTTTCATGAACTGACCGATCAGATGCCGCGCAAAGTGTGGGTTGCTATCGGCAGCAGCGACTGGTCTCCCGCCCCCTCCTATCCCCCTACACGCACTGTTCGATTTAGCGATTCCTATCACCAGCAAGGGATCGAGCATCACAAGGTCTCCGGCGTATCCGTTCCGATATATTCTGTGCCGAAGACGCTTGCCGATATGTTTCGAAACCCAAAGCTCGTCGATCGATCAGTCGCAATTGAGGGACTGAGGGCCGCGCTTGAACAGCGCAAGGCCACACCGGCTGAAATCTCTCAGGCCGCGATTGAAGGCGGAGCCTGGAGCACGATGAAGCCTTATCTCGAGGCGCTGACCTCGAATGGGTGAGAAGCCCATCAATCTGGCAAAATCGGTCAAAGACCGGCTGCTCAACATCGCACGTGCGAACGGCCGGGTGTTTGAAGTTGTCCTCGTTCGCTTTGCGCTCGAACGCCTGCTTTATCGCCTGTCGCAGTCCGCCCATCGTGATCGATTCGTCCTCAAAGGCGGAATGCTGGTTACCGTCTGGCTGGAAAGCGAAAGCCGCGAAACCCGCGATGCCGACTTCCTGGGTCATGGCGATGAAGGCCCCAAGCAACTCGTTGCGGACTTTCGGGAGATCATGAGCATCGCGGTTGAGGATGGCATAGAATTCGATCTCGACGCTCTGAAAGCCAATCCCATCAGAGAAGAGATGGAATATGGTGGGACGAGGCTCAAGACCTTCGCCTATCTCGAGCGAACGAGGATCCCGGTCACCATCGACATCGGATTTGGTGACGCCCTTGCCCACCCATCCCATGAACTCACCTACCCGACATTGCTCGATCTTCCACCGCCCGACATTCGCGCCTATCCGCCTGCCACAGTGATAGCCGAGAAATTTCAGGCGATGGTTCAGCTGGGCATCGCGAACGGACGTATGAAGGATTATTACGACCTCTGGGCGATGCCCCAGGCCCTCGACGTCTCGGACGACGAGCTCGACGCTGCCATAGCGGCGACATTCGCACGCAGAGGAACTGAGATTCCAATCGATCGCCCGCCCGGCCTGTCGGAAGAGATGGCGCAGGATGGTACCAAGCAAGGCCAATGGGCCGCATACGCCGAGTCAATCGACCTGGAAAAAGTCAGCCTTGAGGAAGTGATCGAAACCATCTGGTCGATGGTCGGATCCGCTTGCAAGCGGATCGCGCAATCGAAGTAGCTTGTATGGTTTGTCCGCTGTTGGGCCGGTAGCGGACTGTCGGCTTCAGACGCGATTGTAGCCAAAGCCGACCTTCACCTGGCTCACGGGTATGATCAGAGCGAATGCGGTTCACCGATTATGGCCTACCTACATGCTCTCGGGACCCTAAATTCTGTCCGAGCGTCTTTCATCCTAGATTGCGATCGCTTTCTGCTCATTGCGTCGGTTTGCAGGACACCAATGACTGTTGTGAGCATGCAATTGCTGATCTAACCACACGCTCACGGGAGACGGATGCTGCACGATTGGTTGCCCTATTGCGGAAAAGCTCCAGATCCTGGGGGCTGGTTAACCAATTGGAATTTCGCACCCGAATTGGTCGCCTGCCTTCTGGTCGTGGTAGGGGGCGCATATTGGCAACGCGAAAGTCTGAGAGCCACGCCGACATACGCAATCCTGATCGTCTTCTGCCTTCTCTACATCAGCCCCTTCTGCGCGCTCGGATCCGCATTGTTCACAGTTCGCATCATCCACGATGTCATACTCGCAGCGGTCTTCGCCCCACTGCTCATTGCGGCCTTTCGGCTCGAGGACAAGAGCTTGCCCGGGACGTTGACCGTATGGACTGCGGTACATGCCATCACCTTCCTGGCCTGGCATGCACCTCCATTGTACGAACTCGCGATGCGTAGCGACGCGGTTTTCTGGCTCATGCAAATCAGCATTGTCGCCACGGCAGCAGCATGGTGGGTCAAGGTCATTCGATCGCCGTCTCCAGCTGCCGCGACAGGGCTGTTGGCGACGATGGTCGCAATGGGGGCACTTGGCGCGCTACTTACCTTTGCGCACCGTGCGTATTATGCCCCACATTGGCTAACGACCCGCTTGTGGGGTCTCTCGCCAATAGAGGATCAGCAGATTGCGGGTATCATTATGTGGGCCCCCGCGAGCCTGGTCTATCTAATCGCTGCATTGACGATACTCTATCGATCGCTTGGTAACAGAGCGGCTGCATGAGGCTTCATGACCTGATCCGAAGATGGGCGGTCAGTTATACCGAGCATGGAAAGTATTCTCCGGTCGGTGTCTGGTTTCACTGGATAATGGCAGGGTTGGTTCTCTTTCAGCTCGGCTCAGGCTGGATGATGTTGCGCTATCCCGTCGGGGCAAGCAAGCTTGCCACCTACGAATTGCATAGCGAGCTGGGGCTGACCATCCTGTTCCTCGCCATCTTAAGGTTTGGCTGGCGCCTTTTTGTCCCCGATCCGGTCAACGACGCCGATGCGCCAGGCTGGCAGAGCACGGCAGCACATATCACACAGTACCTTTTCTATGGCCTGTTCGCGCTACTTCCGCTGAGCGGATGGGCGATGTGGTCGGCGATACAGCCGGTGCAGCCTCTGCGGCTTGCCGGATTGGTCGCTATACCCCCGATGCCCTTTCATACACTCTCCCCAGCGTGGCAGTATCAGGTACTCGACTGGGCGGAGAGCCTTCATGTGCTAGGCGTTATCGGCCTCGCATTGCTGGTGCCGCTGCATGTCATTGCGGCATTGAAACACCATTTCTGGGATCGCGATGATACAGTCAGGGGCATTCTTCCGGAAATCCGAGACGACGAGACGGCTCCGGACCATACGCAATATACGCCGCGAGTGGGCTGATTTCGCTCTCTTGCAGCTTGCTGGCCGCATCGTGCATGACGTTTAGTGCATCGCCGTATCGCTCACCGTTGCGCCAGCGGCGCAATTGTTCGGCGTGGTACTCAGCGCTTTGACCGATCAGGGGTGGGTTGCCGCCACCCGAGCCCAGACCGGTTTCCCCATGGCAAGATGCGCAGGACGATAGAGCGCGTTCGGGTAAGCCTGCATGGTAGATCTCGTATGCTTTCGCAATTTCGCACGAGGGTTCAGTCAAAGTCGTGCTTCCCTCCATGCCCTCGGGAAAGTCCATGGCCGCGTAATAGGCTGACACAGCCAACCGCTCCTCGGAATTTAGACGGCCTGCAAGCCAAGTCATTTGGGGATGGCTACGTTGGCCGTCCGCGTAAAAGCCCAGCTGCCGCACAAGATATCCCGTATCCATGCCCGCTATTCTCGGCACCAACGCTCCGTCGCCGCCGCCGTCCAGCCCATGACAAGTGTGGCAAGCGGCCTGCGGACCCGCGTCCCCGCCTGATAAGGCAATCAATTCGCCGGTGTCGTCGAATGGATCGTCGATCGGGGCAGGAGTGCATGACGCCAGCGCCATAGCAAAGGCGGCGACGGACAGGTTAGAGCGGAAAAGCATCGTCTGGCGGGAACGAAGCATGCAATTGTCCGGTTCCCATGGGAATGGGGAGTGTGGAGCATCGGAATTGGAAAGCCATCGTGGCCGGCGTAGCCTTAGCCGCTTGTGCAGCGCTTGCCGCATGCAAGGACCCGGTCGAGACGCGGCGAGAGCCGGCTATCGGACCGAAGGATCGCGGCTTAATAGCAATCAAGCGCGCAGGCTGTGGATCTTGCCACGAAATTCCCGGGCTGGACTGGCCATCCGGGCGCTTGGGACCATCGCTTGATGGCTTCGACGATGTCGGCTTGATAGCTGGCCAATTGCCGAACCGGCCGGACGTATTGGCGGCCTTCATCCGCAACGCACCTTCCGTGAAGGAGGGCTCTTCCATGCCGCCAATGCCAATTAGCGAGGCTGAGGCGGCAGATATCGCAGCCTATTTGTATGGTCTCGACCATGATTGACGCACTTTGGGGTTGGCCACCTCCGGTACTCGACCCGGCAGGTCCGTATTCAGGCAAAGTTACAACCCTGGCCTGGTCGCTTTTCGGTTTGGGCGCTTTCGTCACATTGGTCGTGGTGTTTGCTCTTTGGGTCGCCATCAAGGGACCAGACAAGTGGAAAGCGAAGCTAGGAGGCGAACGCGCGATCTTGCTCGGCGGGGTGGCCTTTCCGGGCGTCGTATTGACCGCGCTACTGGTGTGGGGACTCACACTTACGGCCAGCCTGACAGAGCCGATCCACGGGGACGAGATGCGTATTCGCGTTACCGGTGAAATGTGGTGGTTCCGTGTGCAATATCTGGACCCATCGGGCGCGGTTGTGATGGAAGATGCGAATGAGATTCACATTCCCGTCGGACGTCCGGTGGTGCTCGAACTGGAATCCGCCGATGTGATTCACAGCTTTTGGGTGCCGCATCT
>Ga0098074_1000121_pt1 | contig 75987 bp, 65 predicted proteins | sample 32_taG_FD_75064 | JGI IMG/M metagenome (GOLD analysis project Ga0098074, IMG submission 75064) | Marine viral communities from the Gulf of Mexico - 32_GoM_OMZ_CsCl metaG | ecosystem: Environmental > Aquatic > Marine > Oceanic | place: Atlantic Ocean: Gulf of Mexico | collected 2015-07-12 | reverse complement strand
TTGTGCTATTTTATCATCCACTTTCGTAAGGAAGGAAGCTATTTTTTTTTGCTCAGGTATAGTCGGAAAGTAAATTTTAAAATTTCTAATACTCTCAAAATTCAACCCTTCTCGACCACTACCAGTCATACCTTGATAGACTAATTTTTGACCGATATTTGAAGATAAAACTATTTGCAAAAATTTAGGGTTGGCTTTTTTTAATCGTATAATAGCTACATGTTGATTTACATTTCCTTCTTGAAAATTATCAGGAACGACACAACTTCTACCTATTGAACCTCCAGTGATATTTAAAAGAACATCGGAACTTAATACTTGACTTCCTTTCATGGCAGAATGAATTGAAATCGGAATATGAATACCATCAAGAAACAACTTGTTATCAAAAACATTTTGGCTTCTTATAAATGGAATTCCTGAATCTGTATAAACTTCAACCCCTCCTTTTGGTGTGCTTCCGCTTCCCACTTTCGAACATAGATCGCCTAATTTTTCTTTAAGCCAATAATCACCGAATTCCTTAAACCTCAATTCAGGAACTATCATTTTTTTTGTAGCTATCTCCATCTTAAAAAGGGCTTTTAATTCCAAGTTCAACACAAAAACCAGCAATTTCTTTATCAATAAGTTCCATTTCTGAATCTACTAAAATCAACTCTTCTGCAACAGCATCAATATCAACTCGTTCTTCTTCCTCAAAGGTATCCACATAACGAGGAATGTTAAGGTTGTAATCGTTTTCAGCTACTTCACCTAATGGAGCAACATAACTGTATTTATCCTCAGGAGTTCTGTTACGGTAAGTAGATATTATTTTATCAATGTCAGATTTACGCAATTGGTTTTGCGTTTTCACTTTATCAAAATGAGCACTTGCATCAATGAATAAAATATCATCAGGGTTTTCTCTACATTTCTTAAATACCAATATACAAGTTGGAATACTTGTTCCGTAGAAGATATTCGCAGGTAAACCAATAACAGCATCTAAGTAATTACGGTCTTCAATTAAGTATTTACGGATATGTCCTTCGGCTGCACCTCTAAATAATACACCGTGTGGTAAAACTATTGCCATTGTTCCATTGTCAGCCAAATGATGAATCATGTGCTGTACAAAAGCGAAGTCAGCTTTACTCGCAGGAGCTAATTTTCCGTATTGGCTAAAACGATCGTCACTTGTAAATAATGCATTTGCACTCCAATTAGCAGAGAAAGGAGGGTTCGCAACAATCGCTTCAAAACGTTCATCTCTATGTTGAGGATGTTCTAAAGTATCTTCTTGTTTAATGTCAAATTTACGGTAATGAACATCATGTAGAATCATGTTCATTCTTGCCAAGTTGTATGTAGTTCGATTCAATTCTTGTCCGTAAAAATCGTTTACTTCTTCAACCTCTTTTGCAACACGTAATAAAAGAGAACCAGACCCACACGTAGGATCGTAAACAGATTTTAGTTTTTTCTTTCCTGTTGTTACAATCTTCGCTAGTACAGAACTTACTTCTTGTGGTGTATAGAATTCACCCGCTTTCTTTCCTGCTCCAGATGCAAATTGTCCAATTAAGTATTCATAGGCATCACCCAACACATCCAGTTCTGTGTTTTCTAATTTGAAGTCAATTTTGTCTAAATGTGAAAGTACTTTTGAAATAATTTCATTTCGTGCTTCAGGTGTTTTACCCAATTTCGTACTATTCAAGTCCATGTCTTCAAACAGATTGTCGAAGTCTTCTTCGCTTTCTGTTCCCATGGTACTTAACTGAATGTTCGTCAAGATTTTTTGTAAGTCTTCAATGATGAAATTTGAAACTCCTTCTTCATCACTATTTCCTCTTTTCGCAACCTGGCTAAATAACTCTGATGGTTTTAAGAAATAACCCAATGTTTCTAAAGCTTCACCTCGAATTGCTTCAATGTATTCTTGTCCGTTTTTTGTGGACTCATCAATTTCGGAGAATTTAAATTTATCTCCACCTTCTGATAACATTTTGTTGGCATATATGTCCATTTTCTCAGCTAAGTATTTGTAGAAAATAAAGCCTAGTATATAATCTCTAAACTCATCCGCATTCATTTTCCCTCTTAGGGTGTTTGCGATGTTCCAGAGTTGTTGTTCGAGTTGTTTTTTTTGGTCTTCTGACATTTTTACGGAATGGTTATATCAATGTTCTTTAATAGTGGCTAAAGATAACAAAGAAATCATTTTCTTTTATCTTTCATTTCCATAGGGAATGAAAACAAATTAAACATAATCCTCAACCTAGACCTAACCCGATTCCCATACAACTCTTCCAATTCACTTGCATTTAAATTCGTAGTAGCGTGGCTAACTGTTCCTTCAATTATTTGTAAATCATAACGCTGAAGTAGTATTTCAGCGACTGTGTTACATTCATTTCCATAGTGTTTCATATTGTTCTCCACCCCTAAATCATCTAAACAGTATATCTTTGAATGCGTCTTCCCATACTTCTGAATAATTGGGTATCCATCTTGGTTGAATTCAGTTGCAATGTCTCGAGTTGATTTAATTACAAAATTATAATCAGGGTATGTGAAATGTTTCATCAAAGTCATGAGGGAAGTTTTTCCGCAACCCACTGGACCATTTAATAGAATTCCTTTGTCGAGATCTATTCCATATTTGGCGCAAGTTTCTTCGTCGCGTATGAAGTATATCAAGAGTTTGTAAATTATTTCTTTGTCCTCCGGATTGAGATGGAACTTCGTTCCGAATTTTTGTTGTCCGAGGTGTTGGAGGTATTGCCATGATTTTGAGAAATTATAGTGTTTCACACCATTGATAATTTCGAAAGGTAATGTGTTTGTCATGATTATAGGGGCATTGAATAATCTTTGTCGTTATTTGTATTTAATCGGTTCTCGACTGCGCTCGAACCTCGATTTCCATTCTTGTAATTTGCACTTCGTTTGATCCAGTTACGAGCTGCAGCATTCCAATCTTTCATTTTTGCTTTGCCACCAACTAACCATCCATTGGAAGAGAAATAATTGAAAAAGTTTTCTCCTTCCGAACTGGTAGATTCATTTGAAAGAAAAAAAGATTTTACTTCCTCCAATTCGGGAACGGCAAAACTTGTTTTGCTCTTTACCTCTTTCTCTACTTTTAAACCTTTTATTTCTTTATTAACCTTTATACTCTTTAATGAAGGTCGCACTTGTTTTACCACTGGTATTACAGCTGTTTTATCACTCCTTTTATCAGTGGTATTATCACCACTATTATCACTACATGTATCGAATCTGTACATGTAAATCTTACTTCCAATCCATCGATTCTTTGAAGGTTCATAGAGTAAATACTCCCAATGCGAAAGCTCTTTCAACGTTTTAGTGTATGTATTCATCGAGCCAATTTTAGAAAGCTTCATCAATTCATTTCTGTTGATAGAAACAGGATTTTCAAGACGATTATCATTCCAACAATGAAACAATGCATGATACAAACTAATGTGCCAGGGACTCAATCGGTTGTCGTCGTTCATACGTTCGACAACCGATTGAAGGTGCTTGATATAATTTACTTTTCCTGACATTCCTGGACTATTTACAACCGCAATGGTTGACGTTTAACTTTTGATAATTACGCTCTAACAATCCTTCTATATCACTTTTCTTGTAATACACTTTTCCGTGAATTCGACTGTATGGAAGTGAACCACAATTGCGTAATCGTTGCAATGATTTAGCACTTACTCCGAGTGCATGTGAAGCTTCAACCGTATTGATCCATGCGGAACGAATGTCTGTTGGTTGATTTGATTTGTGTGTTTCAAATGCCTTTACCAATGAACGGATTTCACCGTTGATGTTTTTTAGAATTTCTGAGTTTGTCATGTTGATTTGAATTAAGAATTAAATTGTTCAGTTGCTTCACGATTTCTCATGTTGTTCTCTAGGATTTTTTCAATGTCTTCTTTGTTGTAAAAGAGTACTCCACCAACTTTGGTGTATGGAATAATCCCATTGATTCGTAAGTTTTGAAGTGTACCTGGAGAAATTCCAAGTAAGCGTTGTACTTGATGTGATTTAATCCACACACGCTTTTGTTCTTGCGAAACTGGTTTGTCTGCTTTCTTATCAAGTAGTTGTTTAATTTGGTCTAAGAGCTCCCATTTAAATTGCTCTAGATCGTCTGGGGTAATAATGGATGTTGCCATATGATTTGATTTTTGTGTTCATGACAAAATTGCTGAGGTTTGATATTCTTTTTTCCCAATTTGGTCGCATCTTGGGTGAAATAAATATTGAACCCCAATGACAACAAAGGGTTCAGGGATTAGTCAGAAAACAACTGAAATTTGGAGGTGAAAAAAGTGTGAAAATGTACTTTTTGAGAAACGGTTTTATTGGGCTGTAGGAGGAATGGATAAAACGACCAAGTTGGGTGTAACTTGGGTGAAATAAATGGTCATTAAAATCCTATCGAGTGATTATTATACAACTTAAAAGGTTAGTATATGCAGAACAAATATTATTTTAGGCTTCTATATAAACTAGTTAGTGGCAATCACGCGATTGATATTTAACACTGTTTGCTTTTATTAACAATTAAAAAACAGTTACACCTTTAAATAGTTTGTATGTTTGTCTCTTGAAAGAAAAAGTAAGCATAAAAACAATATATTCAATCCTTCCAGTTTTAGGATTAGCAGTGTTGCTTTTACTTTCACCGTGCAAGGTTCGGAATTTTATTCAAGCTGAATTAGGAATACCTCAAACTAAAGTCTTAAACAAGAGTCAATCTACAATTTCCGAATCAAATTGTCAGACTTTTGAGCTTTCTGAAACTGTTCAGACTATTTCAAAACCAACTTTTCAGCAATCTGACTTTCTAATTCCAGAAGCTTCTAGTTTTGATTTTACTGCCTATTTACTTAGCCATTCTTTTAACCATAATGCATCAAGAAGCCAACAGGTTTCGGATGTTCCTCTGTATATTTTATATCATAACCTCAAGGTCTATTCGTAATTGATTTTCTAAATAAGAAAACTTAAAGCAGTTATTATTTCTGCTATATATCAATTACAAATATCAAAAATGAAATTTCAAGAAAAAACACTTGAAGTTAGCTACAGATCTGTAGTTATACTTCGTATCATGCTTAGCTTAATTTTTATAGTAGCAAGCACCAGCCATTTTTTTAACACCGAAAAAATCGTAAGTAGGATAGAAAATGCCTCTATGGGTTTTATTGGTAATATCTTAGGTTCACCTGAAATAGCAGTAATTCTATCAGGAATTGTAATGCTAATTGCGGGATTATCGTTGCTTATCGGCTTTAAAACTAGATTGTCTTCAATCATACTAATTGCAGTTCTAATACCTATAACATTGACGATTCAAGTCGGACAAATATCATCCTTAGGTCCACTTTTTAAGAATGTTGCTATTCTTGGCGGACTTATTTTTTTCAGTATCAATTCAAACTTTAAAATTCAAAAACAATGAAAAATCCAATCGTATATATAACAACAATGTTCCTTTTTATTTTTGGAACATTCCAATTACAGGCACAGCATATTAATCTAAAAAAGAATAATTATTTAGTGCTATCAAAAAACATCCAACAACTCAAACCCGTTTTACTAACGGCCGATGAATTAGCAAAAGAAGACGGGAAAAAGTATGGAGAGTTTTATATAATCATTTGTGGTAAAACAGTTAATGAAATTGACGATAATCCAGATTTCATTGAGCTTTTAGAAAAGGCTAAAGCCCAAAATGTAAAAGTTTTTGTTTGTGGAATTTCACTTTCAAAATTCAATATTAATCCGGATTCATTACCCAGTAATGTAGAAATAACACCCAATGGCATTTTATACGGCTTTCAACTTGCCAAGAAAGGATTTATCTCACTCACAATCTGATAAACGATGAAAACTGTAAACGTAAAAAATGATTCAGGGCTTTTAGCATTAGCGTTGAGATTAGTCGTTGGTTGGACATATTTCTCAGCATTTTGGAGAAGAACCATACTAGCAGACAAACTTGACCCTGAAGTGGCAGGATACATTGGGGAAAAGTTTAATGCTTTTTTACCAAATGCCTTAGGTATAAAGCCTATCATTCAATATTTGGTTGAGAATCCTGATGTACTTTGGATAAACATGGTAATATTCACCATTATTGAAGGCATAGTTGGCTTATTTATAATATTCGGTTTATTTACTCGCATTATGAGTATTGGTGTATTTGGATTGGCTTTGGGAATACTGCTTGGTTCTGGATGGATAGGTACAACTTGCTTAGATGAATGGCAAATTGGTGTATTAGGAATAGCAGCAGGCTTTGTTTTATTCTTAACTGGAAGCGGGAAATATTCCATGGATAATTATTTAATAAAACACAATTTTGCCATCACCAAAAAGAAATGGTTTAGTTGGTTTGGTTCAGGTGTTTTGCCATTGAAAGAGAGTAAGTTTCCTAAAGTAGTATTAATTGGTTCTCTATTCATATTTGGAATGACCTTAATGACTAATCAAGTATTTCACGGCGGTATTTGGGGAACACTTCATAACAAATCCGTAAAGCCAAAACTTGAAATCACGAACGGTAAAATTCAAAACAATAACCTTACTTTTGATGTCTTTAGGACCGAAGGAGTTGATGTTTATGGAGCCTGGATTATTGGTGTAAACTTGTCTGACAATCAAAATAACTCAATTCTTGAGTATACCCAAGGTGATTTAGCAAACCTGAACAAAAAGAGTATCTCAAACTATTATGTGGCCAAAGTAAAACCAGGAAAACATAGTTTAATTGTGCCCTTAGGAGCAAAAGCAAAGCTAAATATAGAAAATGATACTTTAACAAGTTTGATTAAAGGAACATACACTCTTAAAATTACTGACATAAGTGGTGCTTATTGGGAACATGAGCTTGAAAAATAGCAAAGGATAACACAAAATAAAACCAAAAGCGGTTCGGGTGCGAACTCGAACCGCTTTTGGTTTTATTTAGAACATTAATTACCGAAAATCGGAATTGATTGAATACCATATACAATGAAACGTAGAAAATGCCACTAACACTCGCTAAAAAATCATATCTTGCTGAAGCAAGAAACGCTTTTTAGCGTAATCGTTACCAGCAATTTCATAAATGATCGAATTACTCACCTATTTTAATCAAATACAGAAGCTTTCAAATGAATCCGAGGAATCATTAGTTGCAATTTGTAATGAAACTGTTGTTAAAAAAGGTAAAGACTTACATCCAATAGGAAATACCTGTAGAAACATTTACTTTATAAAGCAAGGGCTTCTAAGAATCTATTACTTCAAGAATGACAAGGATATTACAGAAAGTTTTGAATTTGAAAATGCAATTGTAGCTAGAGCAGATAGTTTATTTAATGCAAACCCTTCAAAAAAAGGCATTCAAGCGATTGAATATTCAGAACTGGTAGCTATTAATTCGAGCCAATTATTTAAATTGTATGATGACTTTCCTGATATAGAACGATTGTTTCGGAAAATATTTGAAAATGCATATGTGGAAACTGTTAACAGAATTGAAAGTTTACAATTTCACACCGCAGAAGAACGATATACAAACCTTTTAAATCAATCAAAGAACATTGTTCAAAGAGTTCCTTTAAAATACATTGCCTCCTATTTAGGAATTACTCAGGTTAGCTTGAGTAGAATTAGAGGTAAAAGGTAATTATTTAACAAATGTAAAGTATATACCTACTATTCATTCGGACCTTTGTAAAATACAAAACAAAAGTATGAATGAAGTGAAATTAGGACTAAAGGAAAACTGGAAACAGTTTTCACTATTAGTAATCGTAAATGCATTTGTTGGTGGAATGGTAGGCTTAGAACGCTCAATTTTACCTGAAATTGCAGAAAAAGAATTCGGCTTAATCGTAAAATCTGTAATCCTATCATTTATCATAATATTTGGTATTACCAAAGCCATATCCAACTACTACACCGGTGCTTTAGCTAATAAACTTGGCAGAAAAAATTTATTAATATTGGGTTGGATTATCGGAATTCCAATTCCATTTATCTTAATGTATGCACCAAGTTGGAATTGGATCATTTTTGCCAATGTTTTACTGGGAATTAATCAGGGACTTACTTGGAGTAGTACAGTTGTAATGAAAATTGATTTAGTTGGGGAAAAAGACAGGGGGTTCGCAATGGGATTAAATGAATTTGCTGGATATTTATCCGTTGCTATTGTTGCTTTTTTAACAGGCTGGATTGCTAGTAATTATGGATTAAGACCATATCCTTTTTACATTGGAATCGTACTTGTTATACTAGGGTTGATTTTTAGCATTTTCTTTATTAAGGATACAAAACACCACGTTGCTAAAGAATCTAAATCAAACACGACTCCTTTACTAAAAAATATTTTTTGGGATACTACTTGGAAAAGTAAAAATCTAGGTTCTGTTTCACAAGCTGGTTTAATAAACAACTTAAATGATGGAATGGTTTGGGGAATATTCCCACTATTATTAATTAGTAAAAATTTCAGTATAGAACAAATTGGAATAATTACAGCAATATATCCAGCAGTATGGGGGATTGGTCAATTGTTTACGGGTAAAATGGCAGACAAGTATCCAAAAAAAGAAATGTTGTTTTGGGGAATGTTATTGCAAGCCATTACTCTTTTATTATTTGTATTCGCCAAGGAAATGTATCAATACATCATTCTATCTGCAATTTTAGGTTGGGGAACAGCAATGGTTTATCCTACTTTTTTAGCTTCTATTGCCGAGAACACAAATCCAATTGATAGAGCAAAAAGTATTGGAGTATTCAGACTTTGGAGAGATATGGGTTATGCTATTGGTGCAATTATTACTGGAATAATAGCCGATTTATACAATATAAATAGTGCAATTATATTGATTGGAGTCCTGACATTAATTTCAGCTATAATAATCAAGATAAGAATGCAACCCTTAGAAAAAAATTAAAAATGGAATCTATAATTAGATGTGTTTCAAAAGAAGAATTACAAGGTAAATCAAATTATATAATCATTGACGTTCGAACAAATGAAGAGCGTGACAATGGCTATATTCAAAATTCTATTCATATACCGATTGATGAATTAGTAACTAAATTACCTGAACTTCCAAAAAGTAAATTATACATTACAACTTGCGGTAAAGGTGGTGGAAGGTCTATAAAAGCAGCTGAAATACTACAAAAATATCACCTAGTTTCTCAATGGTTGTGTGGTGGAACAATGGCATGGCGAGAAAATAAAAGGTAGTAACACAATAAAAACCAAACGGGTTCTTAGCTTCGATTAATAATTCAAAAGTGGGAAAACATTCTTATCCTCGAAAAACGAACTTTGGCAAATGAGCCGCAGTGTTCCTAGTGCCGTCTGTTACCCTATTCCCTCCAATTCCATAATCTTTCGTTCCAATTCATCCTCCAATCGATTCACATACTTAATTCGCTCCTTCTTACGATTAGATATATCATGGAACGCTCGATACAAATCTCCCACTTGAATACTAAAAATTGATTCTAAGGCTGTACAAATGTCTTTCAAATCAGCATCACCATAATTAATTGCACCTGAAGCTTGAACAGCATAAATCAATTCAACTAAATCCAATTTAGTGGCCGTCCATTTCAGTTTTGGTAGAGGTGGTCCAAATGGAGCTTGTAAACTTGGTTGTGGAGCGAAGTGTTTTTGATATAAATCATAAGCCATGATATTTGCCGCAACTAAATCATGCGAAGTATTAAACTCTGGATCCATTAGTTGATTGGTGTTGTGCTTCGAAAATGAACCCATATTTCCACCACGAACAAAATACAAGTTATCCAGGTGCGTCATTCCGGCACGGTAGTATTTTACGAAGTCGATATTTTCTCTGAAAATATGACGGAACATGCGTTGCTTCTTTTCGATGAGGTTATCCACCTCATCATTGCTCAACATTAGCTTTCCAGTTTCAATATCAGCAAGAACAGAATAGAATATCAAATAGGAATTAATCCGAGGCTTCACATACTTGAAAAAATGAATCTCTGAATCCTGAGATGAAAAATCCTCCTTCCGAATTTTACGACGAAAGGAGGTTAAGGATTTACGGATCAATTTCGCTGCCTTATCAGCTCTAGTTTGAATATCTGTTTCTGTAAAATGTAACTGTTCTAATTCTTCACAAAGGCTCTTTGCCGTCGTAACGTAGTATTCCATATTTAGTCATGTCTTAGAGGTTAATTATTGATTGATTTCCCACACAACAAATATCTGAAAGCACTACGTAAGTTATTTACGAACTACTTTTTTTTCTACATTATTCAATGAATACAACTTATCTTTTAACGACTGCATGTCTTGACTGACCTTGTTATCCAATACTTTCGCATAAATCTGAGTCGTTGAAATTTTTGTATGTCCAAGCATGCGAGAAACGGTTTCCAAAGGAACGCCATTAGAGAGCGTCACAGTTGTCGCGAATGTATGTCTAGCCATATGTGATGTCAAGTTCTTTTTGATGCCACAGAGCGTTGCTATTTCCTTCAAATAAGCATTGTATTTTTGATTACTGTTCACTGGAAGCAATTTGTTGTATCGAACACATTCAGGATGATTCTTGTATCGATTAATAATTTCCATTGGTAACGGTAAAAGCGGAACGCTTTCTCTTGTTCCCGTTTTTTGTCGAATTGTCGACAACCAATATTCTCCATCCATTCCAATTGATAATGCATTGCTCTCGAATCGATAAATATCCGAATAAGCAAAACCAGTGTAACAACAGAATAAAAACACATCACGTACCTCCGCAAGTCTTGGCATTGGCATTTCCATGTATTGCATTGTGTCTAATTCTGCCTGTGTAAGAATTTCACGTTCCGGATTAGAATAGGAGCAACGGAAATTGTCAAACGGATTCTTGATAATCCATTCCAAACTTAATGCAACATTCATGATGCGTTTAAAGTTGGTAATGTACTTGTGAGCTGAATTGGTTTGCATTCTTTCATTCACCAATAGATAATGCTCAAATTCTGTAATGAACTTCATGTTCAATTCTTCTAAAGCGATATCTGTCTTTTTGAATTTGTGCTTCATGAAATTCTCAACCTTGGTTTGACAATAATTGTACTTGGCCAATGTTGTTTTGGCAACCTTCCCTACTTTGATTTTGTCCTGCATTTTAATACTGTGATATTCGAATGCATCCAATACAGTTTTGGGTGTTGTCTTTTCTTTTTTGCCCTGGTACAAATCTTTCAACAACTTTGAAGTAATTGCTTCACCATTGGCCGCATGAATCATGAAGTGTTTTTTGATTTCATTGGCAGCATGATCAATGAAAGCATTGATGAGGACAGCATACTTGGCTTTCATTTTTACTTTGCCTTTTGCCTTGTCCCAATTTTCTTTTGCAATGAAGTAAGTCGTTGCTACTTCTGCACGTTTTCCATCAACAACTATTCGTATAAATAGCTTCGATTGATTGTCTTTTTGTCTGCTATGGTTTAACCAGAACTGGACACTGTACTTTTGATTTTCCATTTTGTTCACTGAATTTGATAAATAATTGCTTAGAACACAGGCAATCAAATCAAATGAAAAATCCATCAAAGTCAGTTACGGCAATGCTTGTGGCGTTGCTCGGTGAACAAAAGTGGTGATAATATTTTTGTTCACCTATTTGTTCACGATAACTTTGTTTTTAATTGATATTAAATGATTTCTTTGACCACATTGGATAATGTAGAAATACGTTGAAAACATTGATATGAGAGGGATATATAATAAAAAAGCCTCCCATAAGGAGGCTTTTGCTTTTAACTTTAGCGGTCTGGACGGGACTCGAACCCGCGACCCCATGCGTGACAGGCATGTATTCTAACCAACTGAACTACCAAACCAATATTCTCTGCCATTTCTGACTTTCGCAACAGCGAAATTTGAGTATTGTGTAATGCTTTTCGTTAAAAGCGTGTGCAAATGTAATACAAATTTTCGTTTCCGTGCAATATAAAAGTGAAAAAAAATCAACTTTTTTCTTCCCAATCCTTTAATACATTAAGTTTCAGGTGAATTGAAGTAGAAATATTTAATAAATTATCTCTTCAATTGTTACCTTAGAAACAAAATGATAATTATTCTTTGCTTTTTCAAATACTGAGCGAGCCCACACCAAATCACTTGAATCCTTCGATTGAGCCAATGTTTCATAAATTGGTTCTAAATATTTGCGTCGACCAACTAAGGATAAGAATTTAGCCATTTCTGAACGAATTCCTTTGTAGTTACTATTGATTCCAAGAACGTACCATTCCGACATGATTTCTGAGTTTCCACATCCTTTGAAATTCAATTTTGAATCAATCAACTTTAATCTTTCAGGTTTCAAATCAGTTGGCAATCTTCTAATAAATGTTTGCCATTCTTGGGTTGTATAATTTTCACGTTTCAACTTTTTATCCAAGAAGATGTTTTTTCCTTCCACAAATTGATCTGCTAATCGTTCCATTTTCTCCAAGCGAGCTGAAACAACTTTCGGACAATTACTTGGTAATCCTGGTTCATAAATCCATTCATCTACATTGAAGGAAATGTTATTCGGAGCTAATAATTCAGATTCCAAATACGCAACAAAATCCTCCGTTGTAATCGTTTGAAATGCATATTTATTAAAATAACTATTCAAAAACTTGTCAAATCGTTCACGACCAACGTTCACTTCCAGTGTTCTTAAGAACAGAGCACCTTTGACATAAGCAATGTCTGTCATTCCATCATCTGGACTTCTATGATCCAAGTTTAACTTCAGTTTGGTATCTTCCTTTGCTTCCTTTTTTAATGTGTTTTGTAATTCTTGGTACTCAACATTCACCAAAATATCAGCAACCTCTTTGCCGTATAACTCTTCCATGATTCGGTTCTCGAAGTACACTGTAAAACCTTCGTTCAACCAGAAATCATCCCAAGTGGCATTTGTCACCAAATTCCCAGACCATGAATGCGCTAATTCATGTGCTACAACTGAAACCAAACTTCTGTCCCCTGCTATTAAAGTCGGATTAGCAAAGGTCAAGCGCGGATTTTCCATTCCACCAAAAGGGAAAGAATAAGGCAGCACAACTATATCATATTGTTCCCACTGATATTTACCGTACAACTTCTCAGCCGCTGTCATCATTTTTGGAAGATCCACAAATTCGTAAGCGCACGCATCTAATAATTCCGATTCAGAATAAACACCACAATTTTTACCCAATGATTTGTACGACAAATCTCCTACCGCCAATGCGATCAAGTATGCTGGAATCGGTTGTTTCATTTCAAAATGATACTTCCCAGATTCATTTTTTTCCACAGGATTTTCAGCACTCATAATTGGCAATAACTCTTTGGGAACAGTCACATCAGCTGAATACGTAATTCTGTTCGCAGGACTTCCTTGAATCGGAATCCAAGACCGTGTTAAAATGGCTTGACCTTGGCTGTATAAGAATGGATGTTTTTTACCAGCAGTTTGTTCAGGTGCCAACCAATCCAATGCTTCACATTTTTCGGTTGTTTTATAATAAATATTAATGAATTCAACATCCGGATTGATTGCTACCATCAATGGAGATCCTAAAATAGAATCAAACTCACCGATAATGAAACTGGCAGGTTTTTCGTCCTTGTCGCCAACAGTAACTTTCTGAATCTCCAAGTATTTAATGTCAAAAATCGCTGTATCAGCATCCAAATTCACCATTTGATGACGTGCAACGCCATAGATTGAATTATTATTGAAGTTCACTTCTAACTCTAAATGTAAGTGCTTCGTATAAATCTCATTAAAATTTGCATAAGAATGTGCATCCTTTCTATTCGAAATATGAACAGACGGATCATTGATTGGAGCATTTTCTTTCTCAGAGCAGCTTACAAATACAGTGGTAGTAAGTATAAGAAGGATGATTAAACCAACTGTACTTTTCATGTTAAAATTTTAGGAATCCAAAGGTAATGAATTAAATAATTCAAACAAGTACCCTGCATTAAGTTTTATGTTAATCTTCGATTTTCGACAAATACCGAATCACTTCAGCTGAAGCGTGCAACCCAAACAATGCTGGCATATAACTCACTGTTCCGTAAAATGATCGCTTAAAATTCGTTCCATCTGTCATCTTCAAAGAAGATTTAATTTGAATTTCAGAGGAAAATACCGCTTTTACTTTTTTAAATTCAACGCCATGTTTTTTCAACCGCTTTTTAAGATGCATGGCCAATTTACAGTTGTACGTTTTTGTCAAACTCGCTACTTGAACTTTGGAAGTATCCATCTTTCCTCCTGCTCCAAGGCATGAAATAACTTTTGTTTTTAAAGCAATGCAGGCAATCAACCATTCAATTTTTGGACTTAATGAATCGATGCAGTCCATTACATAATCCGGTTTTTCTTCCTTCAAAATTTCCCAAACGCGTTCTGGAACAACGAACTCTTGAATAATGTTGATCTCCAAATCAGGGTTTATGTCTTTCAAACGTTTGGCTAGCACAACAGCTTTGTTTTGACCTATCGTTGAGTCGAGCGCAGTTAACTGTCTATTCTTATTCGTTGGGTCAAAAACATCTCCGTCTATCAACGTTACTTTACCTATTCCAGATCGTGCAATAAATTCACCAGCAAAAGAACCGATTCCTCCTAGTCCAACAATTAGAACATGTGATTGCTTCAATTGATTCAACGCTTTTTCACCAACAAGTAATTCAGTTCTTTCTAACCAATGTGCCATTTCTGAAATGTATTTTTAAAATTCTTTGTCACCAAAGTTGTTAATTCCTGCAAAGATATTTGTTTTAATCGAGCAACAGTCTCATAAATTTCAATTATCTCAATATCACGATCATCCGTTTCCAGCAGCAATCGATCGTCGGGAATTGCATCAACGATGAATTGATTTTTTGGATGTTTCAACATAGCACTTCCCAAACTAATCATCATTCCTTGCTGAATCACTTCGTTCACAATAGCCGATTGTGCAAATCCATGATAAATCCACTTTTGAGTTGGATTCAGACTTTGTTTGATTGTTTTCAATTCATTCCAAGCTTTCACACAATGAATGATTACAGGCAATTGGTATTCTTCAGAAATATTGATCTGAGCAATAAATGCAGCTTTCTGAACTTCCAAGTCTGGACCTTTCAAACCATCCAGTCCAACTTCACCAATCGCCAAACAAGCTGGAAAGTCGAGCACATTTTGAATTAATTGCTCATGCGACAAAGAAAAACGCTCAGCGTCCCAAGGATGAATCCCCAAAGAATGAAATTTGTTTGTTGGTTCATTTTCATGCCCTTGCAAGATCTCCGTGCTCGAATGTTTAGAAAAATGAGTATGTGTGTTCAAAAACAACATTGGAAATTGAATTTACACTAAACTACGAATATTTAAAAAATTTCTCTATTTTCGGGGCTTAAACATTTTAGTCTATGTCGAACAATCAATCCTTAAGTACTGGTAATCAGAAAGAATTATTTGGTCATCCAATGGGTCTTTACGTACTGTTTTTCACAGAAATGTGGGAGCGATTTTCGTATTATGGAATGCGTGCTATTTTGGTCATTTACATTATTGCACAAGTTGACAATGTCAATGGCGCTGGCTTAAGCTGGACACAAGAAGAAGCATTACAACTTTATGGTTGGTATGTCATGTTGGTTTACGTTATGTCTATTCCAGGAGGTATTCTCGCCGATAAAATACTAGGTCAGAAGAAAACAGTGATGCTCGGAGCATTGATTTTAGTAGCAGGACATGGTGTACTTGCAATTGAAGCTTTATGGGCATTTTTCACAGGACTAGGATTAATAATTGTTGGAGTTGGATTATTGAAACCAAATATTTCTACCATGGTCGGTGGATTGTATAAAAAAGGGGATATTAGAAGAGATAAAGGATTCAGCATCTTTTATATCGGAATTAATTTAGGGTCGTTGTTAGCGACAACCTTCATTGGATTAGTCGTTGCAAAATGGGGTTGGCATGCTGGATTTGGTATGGCAGGAATTGCCATGTTGCTTGGTTTATTGGTTTACGTATTTGGTCAAAAACACATTCAACATGTTGGTAACAAGCCAACTAACGAAGATAAAGAATCAGGTGTTTCTTTAGGTAAATTATACGGCAAATTGTTAAAAGCTCCATTACAACTTTCAATCGTTGTTTTTCTTTTGATTATCTCTATTTCTGCAGGTTTTTGGTTTGATGGCGTTGATCGTTGGGGATATGCAGCTTTGTTTGTATTCATATCTTTAGTGGTTGGATTAATGATGATGATTTACCAAGACTTGGTTGACAAAGTAATGAAAGACAGATACATTGTATTATTACTTTCTTTTCTTATTGTTATTGTATTCTGGGGAGCATTTGAACAAGCTGGAGGGTTAATGACCATTTATACTGAACAAAAGACCAATCGTTTTTTACTCGGATATGAAATCCCAACTCCGATGTTCCAAGGATTGAACGCAGGTTTCATATTACTGTTAGCAGTTTGGGTAGCAAATATTTGGGCAAAGAGAAAATTGAAAGGTAAAGAAGCTTCTTCATTATTTAAAATGGCTGTTGGAACAATCATCATGGGTGCAGGATTTGTCTTTATGGTTTTTGCTGTGCGCGATTATGAAGCTCATGGAAGTTCATCAATGATTTGGTTAGTGCTCGCGTACTTATTTCACACTATTGGAGAGCTGTCATCTTCTCCTGTTTCACTTTCATTTATTACAAAGTTAGCACCTGCGAAATATGCTTCACTCATGATGGGTGTTTATTTCGCTGCAACTGGATTTGGTGGAAAGGTCGCCGGAATTCTAGGAGAAAAATCAGCAAATTTAGGTGAATACACTATTTTTATCGGAATTACTGCTTTCACAATCATTTTTGGACTGTTAGTTATTCTCTTATTGAAACCTTTAAAAAGGTTAACACATGGAGCTGAAGATAATGAAACAGTATTGCCAAAAGACAATGAAGGTTTTGAATTAGTAGATGAATTAAATTAAGAATTTCACAACAAAGTATATATGTCAACACAAAATTCAGATATGTTTAAATCAACAGTTCTTGGTCACCCATCAGGATTGTTTGTTTTGTTTTTTACCGAAATGTGGGAACGTTTTTCGTATTATGGAATGCGGGCACTATTGGTAATGTTCCTTACGGCGTCTTTGATGGACAACGGCTGGGGATGGCCAAAAGAAAATGCATATGCCTTATTTGGTTCATATACGGCGTTGGTTTACTTATCGACAATGCTTGGAGGTTATTTCGCAGATAAAGTTTGGGGATATCGTAAAGCTGTAGTTGTTGGAGCTGTATTAATGACTCTTGGTCATGGTGCAATGGCCTTGGAAACTACTTGGTCCATTTACCTAGGTTTAACACTATTGGTTTTCGGTAGTGGATTCTTCAAGCCGAACATGACATCAATTATTTCGCACATGTATGCGGAGCGACCAGAAAAGAAAGATGGCGCCTATACAATCTTCTACATGGGAGTAAACGCTGGTGCATTCTTAGGAATTTTATTGTGTGGATACTTAGGTGAAAAAGTTGGTTGGAGCATTGGATTTGGATTGGCTGGTATTTTCATGTTCTTCGGAATGTTGCAATTCTGGTTTTCACAAAGCATTTTCGGTGATATCGGTAAGAAACCTGAAAAAGAACTAAAAGACGCTGAAACAACTGAAGTATTGGATACTCCTGTTTCAAAAGATTTGGGTATTGGAGTTGATTCAGTTCCATTTTCTCCATGGCAAATGGTCATGATTGCCATTATGACTGTTCTAGGACTGGTTTGGATCATCAACGACCCTGCTTCGAAAATCTATGGAATGAATGTCTTGAACTTCCATGTCGGCCCTATTTCAGGTGAGTTGTTCACTATATTATTAGCACTTTTCATGTTTTTAGTTTTGCTCGTGTATCGTTTAACACAATACGGAAAAATTACACGAGATAAAATGATTGCCGTTTCATTCTTTGCATTTTTAACAATTTTCTTCTGGGCAATTTTTGAACAAGCACCAGGAACTTTAACAACATTTGCTCGTGACTACACAGACAGAATGTTAGAAGGGAATGCTGCACTAACATTTAAAATTGTGAATAGTTTGATGACCTTAGTTCCATTGGGAATTATCACTTGGGTTCTTGGATTATTATTTAAACAAACATTTAAGAAATACTCTTTGGCAAATATCATCTTAGCGATCAGTTTTGTAATTATTTGGGGTGTAGCTATTTGGATGTTGTATACTGAGTTTTTGAAAGAAGCGACTGAAGTACCAGCATCTTGGTTTGGTGTACTGAACTCATTGTTCATCATTTCTCTTGCTCCACTTTTCTCTAAATGGTGGGAGAGCAAATACAATCCTTCTGCGAACGGAAAATACGGAATTGGAATGATTTTATTGGGATTAGGAATGGCATGTGTTGCAATTGGAGCCGGAGGAATTGAGCCTGGTGCAACTTCTGCAAGCGTAAGCATGTTCTGGTTGGTATTGGTTTACTTGTTCCACACAATGGGTGAGTTATGTACTTCTCCAGTTGGATTATCGTACGTGAGTAAATTGGTTCCTGGTAAAATGATTGCCATGATGTTTGGAATTTGGTACATCGCAATTGCCGTAGGTAACAAAACAGCAGGTATTTTCGGTGAATCTTCTGAAAAAATCGCAGCGGAACAAGGAATTGATTATTTCTTCTGGATTTTAACGATTGTTCCAATTGTTTTAGGTGTTCTTTCAATTGCAATGACACCAATCATCAAAAAATTAATGCACGGAGTGAGATAAGCTCCTAAACAATACTTTTGAGACAGTCCACCATTTTTGGCGGACTGTTTTCTTTTTAAAACGATTCACCATGAAACAATTTTTATTATTCTGTTCCTTTTTAGTCATCACGTTTTGTTCCTTTTCGCAAACCGCAAAAATCGATTGGATGGATAGCTCCGCAGTTCAAAAACTAGAAGCTGGAACATTCACGTACATCAATGCAAGCGTGGAATCGAATGTTGTCATTGAGAATGAAACTGATTTATTCATTGACTTCGCGTTGATGGATTTTACGGATGACATAGATTCTGTTGTGGTCAACCGTGACTCAAAACGCATTAAGGTTGCGAAATTACGTCCTTTCATGCTGCGAAAAGTTGATGCTTCAGAAGAAGTTGGGATTGTTCTTTACAAAGATGGCAATGCACTACCGTTTAAATCCAATGGAAATGAAAAATTAAGCCTTAAAATTCAACGCAATGAAAAACCATTGATTGTAAAAGATGAAATTGTTTTTGGATTGCTAGCACTTGTTCTTGCTATTATCTTTTTCACTTCAGGTAAGCAAACGCCATTTTGGAAGAAATTTTACATGATCATTCCGGCTTTACTCCTGTGCTATGTCATTCCTGCAGTATTGGTATTGGTTGGAATCATTAATCCTGCTTATTCAAAGTTGTATGAAATGGCACGCGACTATTTGTTGCCTGCAGCGTTGATCTTGATGACATTAGGAATTGATTTTAAAGCAATCATTAATCTTGGTCCAAAAGCATTGATAATGTTCTTAGCGGGTACCTTAGGAGTTGTGTTGGGTGGACCAATTGCCATCATGATTTATTCATTGATTGATCCAACTGTTGTTGGCGGTGAAGGGTACGAAGCAGCTTGGAGAGGAATGGCGACCATCGCTGGAAGTTGGATTGGTGGAGGTGCCAATCAAAATGCGATGTACGAAACCTATCAATATGCGCCAGAATTGTACGGAAAAATGATTGTTGTTGACATTGTTGTTGCCAACATGTGGATGGCATTCTTGCTGTGGGGAGCATCACGAGCAGAGAAGTTCGACAAATGGCTGAAAGCGGATGCGAGCGCCATTGACGATTTGAAAAAACGTGTGGTTGATTACCAAGCAACAATTGCCAAACAAGCTAGTTTAGTCGATTACATGATGATCATTGGAATTGCCTTTGGTTTGGTGGGACTTTCTCATTTTGGAGGAAAATTCATTGCAGAGTTCTTCAGTAGCGTAGTTTCTGATGATTCACCTTTTGCCTCTTCCTTCTTATGGTTGGTTGTGATTGCCACAACAGGTGGATTGATTCTTTCAGCGACAAAGTTACGCAAGTATGAAGGTGCTGGAGCATCGAAAATTGGAAGCGTCTTTATTTACATTCTTGTTGCAACGATTGGAATGAAAATGGAATTAGCAGAAGCAATCAAAGAACCACAGCTGATTGTTGTTGGAATGATTTGGATGGTTGTCCACGTTAGCATCATGTTTGTCATCGCAAAATTGATCAAAGCACCTTTCTTCTTCTTGGCCGTTGGTTCTCAGGCAAATATTGGTGGAGCGGCCTCTGCTCCTATCGTTGCTGCAGCATTTCATCCAGCATTGGCATCAGTTGGTGCAATCATTGCGGTTTTAGGATATGCCATTGGAACGTATGGTGCAATCGCCTGTGCTGAACTAATGAGCTTAGTAGCACCTTAAAAAACTTAAAATGCTCGTTGCATTGTTTTAAATGACAACGAGCATTCATTTCAACTGTTCGTTAGCGTTTAAATTCTGAATCAAACACGGATTGATTGTTCATTATTTCTGTAAATGTTGTCGCGATTTTGAATTCTTTTTTTGATGCATCCAAGAATCCAGGTCCAGCAGTTTTAACAGATTTAATTGGTGTTGCAAACTGAATTGTCATCTTATACTTCATTTGATCCATAACCATTGTCATCATTTCTTGGCTTTCCTCATCACCTTCCTTCAGTGTTTCACCTAAATCACCAAGGTTTCCTTTGTGAACGATTTTCTTTCCTTTTTGACTAAAGAATTCGTGTTCCCTTTCAGCTGTTTCATTCTTCAATAAATTCAATGCTTTATTGAGCGAAGTTAGATCAGAGAACTTGTATTGCATGCAAAACACATTTTTCCCTTTGTCGACAATTTTTGCCTCAGAAATACCAGAAACAGACTGTAATTGGGAAACTTTATCTTTCAACATATTCGACATTTCATCCATTGGATCATCTCCTTCTTCTTCGGTACTCGAATCAGATTCACTCTCAATTGATTCCAAAATTTCGGCGTATTCAGAAAAGTCAATGACATATTGCATCGTTCCACTTCCATCAGAATTAAAAGAATAAATTTCTTCGATTGTTATGCAGCTCGAAATGGTTACAACAACGCACAAAAAGGCAAGAATAGTTTTAAGTTTCATAATTAGTGTATTTTGAGTTGAAGTAAATATAATTCAAAATTCGATTGCACAATCATTTGTGAAATTTATCTCTCCATCAACAACATCAATCAACTTCAATGACATATTGGTTACTAGAACAACAGAAAAATCAGTCCAATTGTCCTTTCGGATTAGTGAATAAAAAAGATGCAATTAATTCTAAAAGTGAATGTGTATCAAACATACTGTGATGGCTAAATCGTTTTATTTATCCAACTATAACAAACTGAAAAACAATTACATGAACAGCTACTTTTCTTTTGATTAATTATTTTAAGGTACAAGAAACTAGCAACCGTTTTTTGTCGTAGTTTTATCAAAAATAAATTAACCTAATATGAGAAAAAATCTACTTTTATTAATGCTTCCGTTGATGGGTGCATTTTTAACTTTTTCGCAAGCTGAACTAACTGTTGTAGCACCCAATGGTGCAGCTACTACAGGACTTCGTGCTCCAAATGGAACTACAGCTCACACAACTATGCGTGGAGTCATTATTGTTTCTGCCGCTGAATTATCAGCTATTCCTTCAGGAACCATCATTTCAAAACTAGGCTTTATACTTGGTTCAGGTGCAACTCCAGGGCCTGCAGGAGGAAATATAAAATTCTATTTAGAAAACACCTCAGATGCGACCAATTTGAAATCAACAAATTGGGCAACTGCAATAAGCACAATGACAAATGTTTATGACGGTGCCTATTCCATTCCTGCTATAGCTGGACCGACTGCTGATTTAATTTTATCAACCGGTTTTACTTATACAGGTGGTTCTGTTTATGTCGCTTATGATTATTTAGGAGCAACATTCACTTCTGTATCTGCAATATACAATGCAGATAATACACTTGCTGGAGGTTGGAAAGGAGATGTCAGTGCCACCACCACTCCACCTGCTACACTTACTCAAAGTTCGTCATTTCGACCAAATATTCGATTTACATTCGCAAATCCATTCACCAATGAAATGAATGTAACTGGTTTGGCTGGTGAGAAAGGTATTTTTAATAACACCATCAAAACGTCTCAAACTGTAACTTCAATTATTTCAAACACATCTGTTGGAGCATTAACAAATGTGCCTGTTACGTTAACTGTTACAGGAGCAAATCCGTTCTCGATTACTCAAACGATTCCTTCTATCGCCGCTGGAGGTTCATCAACGGTTTTATTTAATAATGTACCGACGATTAGCTTAGGTGCTCAAACCTTAACTGTTACAATTCCAGCCGATGAACAACCAGGTAATAACTCAAGAACATTTACTCAATTAGTACAATGTGATACGATTGGATACGCACAAAGTCCAGTGCAATCTGGAGGAGTTGGTTTTAACACAGGTGCAGGGTTAATTGCGGTTAGACATATCATACCAAATACGATTGAAACATATGTAAAAAGCGTATCGAATTATTTTCCTACCGCAGCTTCAAACGCTGGTAATACCGTGAAAGGAATTCTATTAGATGGAAATGGAACTATTCTTGATTCAACAGCATTGATTACAATCACTGCAGGAATGTTAGGAACCAAACAAAACTTTGACTTCATTAACGGGGCAATTAATGTTGCTGGAAGTACAATTTATGTGGGCTTTAGGCAGACTGCGAATACAACTACTGGTTATTTCCCATTCGCGAATCAAAATAATTCATACGTAGATCCTAATGCGGCTGCCACGTTTCCTTTATTTGGTGGAACAGCAGCTCCTCTTGGAAATGGTTTAGGATATATGATGATTGACGCAACTTTAACATATGGAACGTTTAATGTTGCAAATACTTCAACGAATGGAACTGTATGTGCAAACTCAACATTAGGGATACTTCCAACGACGGGATATGCAAATTATGAATTCTTCGTAGACGGTGGAAGTGTTCAAAATGGTTCTACACCAACATACACTACAGGACCAATTTCAACTCCAATTACATATAATGTAAATATTACGAATGGAACATGTGTTTTAAATAGTGCCGTTCAGAACATCACAGTTGTTACAGCTCTCATAAATAATATTTCTGCCGGAATTTGTCCAGGTGATTCTTACACGGTAGGAACAAGTACTTATTCTACAAGTGGTATTTACGCTGATACTCTTGCCTCATCAAGTGGTTGTGATAGTATTGTAAATTTAACTTTATCGGATTTAGTACCAACAGTTGGATCTTTAAATGTTTCAATTTGTCAAGGTGAAACATATTCATTTGGTGGTCAGTTCCTTTCTACGGCTGGATCGTATAACGATACAATTCCAAATGCTGTAGGCTGTGATAGTGTTATAACTTTAAATTTAGCCGTTAATTCACCGTCTACGTCAACATTGAATTTAACCGTTTGTGGTACATCTTATCAATTCGGCAATCAAAACATATCAACTTCAGGAATGTACACTCGTACAATTCCAAATGCAGTTGGCTGTGATAGTGTTATTACATTGAATTTAACATTGAATGCCCCAATTGCAGTAACAACATCGTTATCAGGTGCAACAATTACTGCAACAGCTACTCCAGCTGCGGCTTCTTATACTTGGATTGATTGTGCGACAAATACAACGATTAATGGTCAAACATCAGCAATTTATACCCCTACAACAAACGGAAATTATGCAGTGGTAGTGACAAGTGCGAACGGATGTACAGATACCTCAGCTTGTGTAGCCGTATTATCAGTTGGATTAGATGAATTGAAGTTACTAGAATCAGTGAATGTGTATCCAAATCCTATGGCTGGTGAACTACACATCGTTTCTACGAGCGCTGAAATAACGAATTTTACTGTTTTAGATGCGAAAGGTAGAGTTGTTTATGCCCAATCAGCAGCGAATAACACAAAAGAATTAGTCTTCTCAACAGAATCCTTTGACTCAGGAATGTATATCATTGAATTGAATACCACACAAGGAAAGATTTTTAAATCTGTCGTGAAAAAATAAGATAAACACATTTTAAACTTTTAAAGAGGCTCAACTTATTTGAGCCTCTTTTTTATGCACAATCATCAAATGATTTTCCACTAGTAGAAGTAGAACTGAAAAGAGAATTCTGAAAAAATAACCGCGACTCGCTTCAAATTAGATAGAAACAACATCCGATATACAATATGTACGATACAATCGAGTATTCACCTCAACAACACAAATAGTTGTACCGTGAAAAATGATTCAATTGCATATTTCTTAAGAGGGTTCTTGATTTGAATGTTCATCTACTTGAATCCGCCTAAATATCGGTTACAATAGAACAAAAAAAATCCCACTCATTGAGCAGGATTTCAGATAGCATTTCACTTAAATTATTTTCTAAATCGATCAAAAAATGATTTTTTATTATTGAAATCGTCACCATAACCGTAACCATAACCGTAACCATAATGGGCTCTCGTATTTTTCAACTTAATATCATTTAACACCATCGCAATATTCTTAATCTTGTTGGCTTGATACAAACTTAAAGGTATCTGCATCAAACGTTTATCAGCGTAATTTGCTCGCACGACATAAAGTGTTAAATCAACAATCGGGGTAATCAATTGTGTATCATCAACCATCCCCATTGGAGCTGTGTCAATCACTATAAAATCGAACTCTAGTCTAACAGCATCAATCAATTCCTTCAAGCGATCAGAATGTAATAATTCACTTGGATTTGGAGGAATCGGACCAGAAATCATAAAACTTAAATATGGATTATCTTCGCTTTTTGAAATCAATTCTTGATGTCCAATTTGTTTATCAATAAGGTAATTTGTAACACCTTTACCATTGTTTCGATCTAACAGTTTGGTCAATTGAGGCGAACGTAAATCCATTCCTATTAAGAGTACCTTTTTGTCAGTTAAACTTAATGAAGATGCAATATTAAGAGCAGTAAACGTTTTACCTTCTCCTTTGATAGATGAAGTCACTGCAATTACCTTTCCTCCTTCAACTTCTTTGTGCAACATAAAACTCATGTTGGTTCTCATCATTCTAAATGCTTCTGAAATCGATGAACTTTGTCCTTTTCCTACAACTATATCATCTTTGGTGTCATTTGTTGGAATATCACCTGCATAAGGCAAGTTCAGTACTTCAATGTCTTTTTTACTTCTTATTTTGTTATCCAATAAATCTTTCACATACATGACACCAATTGGAATGAGTATTCCCAACAACAATGCACCCAAGAGAATAATCTTGCTTTTTGGTGAAACAGGAATACCGTCCGAGTATGGCTCATCGATGATCTTCACATTACCAATTGTAGCCGCCATTGCAATTTGGTTTTCTTCCCGTTTTTGCAATAAGTATAAATACAATGTTTCTTTGATTTGTTGCTGACGCGCTATTGATCGGTATTCACGTTCAAAAGCTGGAATGGAAGCAATTTTAGATTGGTTTTGGCGTTCTTCGGTCTCCAACTTTTTAAGTTTGATCTTTAAGCTAGATCTCAAATTATTCAAACTTGCAACCAAACTTTTTTTCAAACCGCTCAATTGGCTTTCCATTTTTTTGACAACAGGGTTGTTTTCATTGGAAGATTGTAATAAGCGATTGCGTTCCAATACATTGGTGTTGTACTGGGTGATTGTTGCCGCTATGGATACATCTTGAATTCCTAAATTAGTTGGAAGCAACATGTCGTAAGTCGTTTGTTCAGACAAATACGTATTCATGTACTCTGCCAATTCCAGCTGAATGGCCACTTCAGTAATTGCACCTTCTAACTCATTGTTTTTCTCAATGAACAATTGAGCATCAGAAGTTAAATCTGTTAAACTCTTTTCCGTCTTGAACTTTTGGCCTTCTACCTCAACGGATGATAATTCTTGTGCAATCACAAGCATTCGTTCATTGATAAAATTACTGGTAGTTTGAGTAATTTGATTCTTGTCTTCCACAGCACTTTCCTCATGTAAATCAATTAGAGTGGAAATAACAGTGTTGTTCTTCTCAACATTCGGTCCTTCCAACGAAATACTTAATACCGAAGCATCCTTGTTAACGGTACTAATGTTTAATTTTTGTTGAAGTGAACTTGTAACATGCTGAATTGGTGTGACACGCACCGAATATTTATTCTGATTATTCTCTTTTCGGTAAAAGCTAGTTTTATCAATTACCAATTTCCCAATTGGCGTTGAAAATGGTTTCCCAAACGATAGTTTTTCCTGTTTTTTTCCGGTTTTTTCATCTTTCAACGAAAATTCCGTTTCATTTTCAACCGTAAGTTGAAAGTGAATTTCTTTGTCATGCAAAAGAGAATCGTTGGTTGCATGATTTAAAGAGAATGGTGATTTCTGAAACGAAGATTCATTTTCATCATCAGCCAATTCAATTTTTCTATTTAATTCAAGTTCAACCACAACTTTCTTCAACAATGAATGTGATTTGAAAATTTCGATTTCATTCTCCAAGTTAGAGCTACCGGAAGACAATCCAAGATCTTCAAAAATGTCCATTCCCGCAGCCATTCCACCTTTATTGTCTTCTTTAATCAGAACTTTTGCTGTTGATTTGTATTGAGGGATCACGTTTTTCAAGTATAAAACCCCAGATAGTACACATAAGACAATGGACAATGCAATCCATTTCCAATTGCGTAAGTAGCGATACACGAGATCCTTTAGGATCAGTTGTTCATCTGAATTATTTTCGAAAACAGGAGTAATTTGCTGTTCTGACATTTATTTAGATATTAAAGCGATGGTTGTAATCACCAATGATGTTAACGATATAAAAACGGTTCCAGTTGTTTTCCACAAAGATGAATTTGCACGCGATGCAGTGTTTGGTTCAACATAAATCACGTCATTTTGCTGCAAATAATAAATAGGAGAATTGAACAACTCTTTATCGCGTAAATCAATTCGAAACTCTTCTTTTTTACCATTGTTATCGCGAATCACAAGCACATTGTTACGGACACCTGTAATTTTCAAGTCACCAGCCAATCCAATTGCTTCCAAAATTGTAATGCGTTCATTCGGAATCTTAAACGTGCCTGGATTTGCTACTTCACCAAGCACCGTAATTTTAAAATTCAAAATTTGAATGTTGACAACAGGATTATTGATGTATTCTCTTAATTTTTCTTGAATAAGCGCCGTTGCATCCATGCGATTCATACCTGCCAATTTCAAGGTTCCAAGAACAGGCAATTGAACATTTCCATTAGCATCAATCAAATATCCTGATCGCTCTGGATTTCCTTGCGAATAACCACTATTTGTTGGTGCTCTAAATCCTTCATTTACCGGAAGATTGAATGCCGCAACTGCAATTGGATCTTCACCAGAAACATCAATGGAAATAAAATCATCCGTTTTTAAAACTGGTGTATAATTGGTAATTGCTTCACCGCTGATTTCATTTTGAAAGTAAACCAATTTCTTGTGAGTTTGACAACTCGTTAAGAAAACGATTAGTGCAAATGGTATAAAGTATTTCATTTTTATGTGTTTGATGATCTGCAGGCTCAAGCAGAAAATTCATTCAAGCCGCAAAGATACAAGGAATATTTTAAATCTTAAATGCAATTCAAAAGTGTGATTAGCTAAAGAAGTTGGTGTTCTTTCGAATCACTTTCATTTTTTTTCTAATGCCTACTCTCTTACGCAAATTTTTGTAAGAAAAATTAATGTGAAAAAAGAAGTAAACGAATACTCCAATCAGCACGAGAAGAGCAAGAAACAAAATAACATTATCAAGGTTCACTCCGAGAATTAGAAAAATCAAAAAGAACAAAATATTCACAATGCTTAAAAAAATACTTGCTTCCTTATGAGACAAATGCAAATAATCAATCAATAAATGATGGATGTGATTGCGATCTGCCGAAAAAGGAGTTTTACGATTCAAGAGTCGCACGGTAAACACTCTGGCTGTATCAAAAACTGGAATAATCAATACTGCAACAACTATGATTGGCAAGTTCTCCAATTGAAACGGCATTTTTTTCAGTACCATTGGATCCACACCAAACAGTCGTATTGTTGCTGCGGCAATTAAAAAACCAATAATCAACGAACCAGTATCACCCATGAAAATTTTCTTTGAAGAAGAAAGATTGAAACGAAGAAAAGCAGCAAGTGTCCCCATCACTACCAAGCAAATCGCCATAAAGTAATGGAGATCGAGCATAAAGAACAAGAATGCATAAACTCCAAAAATGACAATTCCAATCATCGCTGCCAGACCATCAATTCCATCAATCAAATTGAATGCATTAATTATAAACAAAGCAACAAATGCTGCGAGTGGCACGGTAACAAACAAACTTACTTCTTCGATTCCAAAGAAGTTATGTAAATGATGAATTTGAAATGAAGGATGGTACAGTAGAAAGCTCACAGCCATTAATTGCGCAATGATTTTAGTGCGGGGTGATAGTACTACTAAATCATCCTTCAAACCAATTACAAATAAGATCAATAATCCAGGTAAAATGGACATTGAAATATCATATTTATCCCAAGATTGAATAAAATACAACCCTAATGTTACAACGATGAAAAATGCAATTCCACCCAAGCTCGGTACTTTCTCGGAATGTGAACTCCGTTCATTGGGATCGCTCATTAGTCGCTTGTACGTAACAACGCCAATAATTCTCGGCATGATTATATATGTAACGACAAAGCTGCCAATCAATAATAATGCGAATGCAATTATTTCTTCTAATATCATTAAATTGTAATTTGGTTTATTGTTGTTGTTTCGGTTTTATGGTTTTTAAGTGAATGCTGCTCTAAAGAGTAGAAATAATCTCCACTATTCTTGTAGCGGTATTCCCGTCCCAAAGATACGGTATTGTACCCTTTTTCCAGTCATCTGAAAACAACTTTGTCATAGCTGGTCCAATTGCTTCTGGATTTGTCCCGATTAATTCATTGGTTCCTTCGGTAATGGTTTCAGGGCGTTCAGTATTATCACGCAAAGTCATGCAAGGAACACCCATAACAGTCGTTTCCTCGGTAATTCCACCAGAATCTGTTACAACAGCTTTTGCACGTTCAACCAAATAATTGAATTCCAAGTAGCTCAATGGTTCTACCATGTGCAAACGAGGATGAGAAATCCCTAAGTTTTCAATTATTTTTGCTGTTCTAGGATGCACTGGGAAAATCAAGGGCAAATCTTGAGAGTGAGCAATAATTTCATCCATTAGCTCTTTTAATTTACTCTCTTCGTCGACATTCGCTGGACGATGCAAGGTCATTACTATATAGTTTTTTTCTTGCAAATTCAATTCCTCCCAAATATCAGGTTGCTGAAAACGTGAACGTTGTTTCAATAAAGTATCAATCATTGTATTTCCAACATAAAAAATTTGATCCTTATTAACTCCCGAATTCAATAAGTTATTATTTGCGATTTCTGAAGTTGTGAAAAAATAATTGGTAATTGCATCTGTCACCAATCGATTGATTTCTTCTGGCATTGTCCAATCATTGGAACGGATTCCACCTTCAACATGCGCGACTTTTGTATGTAATTTTTGAGCAACGATTGCACAAGCCATTGTTGATGTCACATCGCCAACTACTAAGACCAAATCAGTTGGATTAGTCAATAATTCTTGCTCAAAACGAACCATTATGTTGGCTGTTTGTTCTGCCTGCGTTCCACCGCCCGCTTCGAGGTTTGCATGAGGTTCAGGAATTTCCAATTGTTCAAAGAAATCACCTGACATTTTTTTGTCGTAGTGCTGACCCGTATGAATCAGGCGATAAGAAATGTCTTCACCTTTTGCTTTCGCTGCAAGAATAGCATGCACAATGGGTGCAATTTTCATAAAGTTTGGTCGCGCTCCTGCGATAAGTGTGATTTTTTTCATTATTTATTTTGTCTCCTTGTTTAGAGTGGGAATAAGAATTTCACCTCATCCCTTAATATATTTCATTACAATTTGCCTAATTTCAATTTTACAAAGAAACGAACCAAGTGTATTTGCCTTCCAATTCTTCTCGGTTGTTTCACAAGTCGATAAGCCCATTCTAAATTATTTTTCACCCACCATTCTGGTGCGCGCTTAACATTTCCAGTATAAACATCGAAACTTCCACCAAGTCCTTGGTACACTGCAGGATGAGATTGGTTCATTTTCTCCATCAGAAGTTCTTGCTTCGGAGAACCCATCGCAACAAATATGACATCTGGTTTCTTTGCAACTATATCATCAATTAATGGTGCTTCATCTTCAGGAGATAAATAACCATTTCTATAATTGACGATGTTTATGGATGAAAAGTTTTCTTTCAATTTTGAAATTGTTGCCTGAATGACATCTTCTTTGCCTCCGATTAGATAAAAACTTTTGGTTTGTTCATGTTGTTGAATAATGTCTAACCACAATTCACAACCAGGTATTTTGACAACATTTTTACAGCCTTTTTTCTCTAAAGCCCATACAGCGCCAACTCCATCTGGATAGCCAACATTACGATTGATAATGGCGCGCGATTCGTCAGTAGCGTGCAAAATTTTTTCTGCATTGACAGCCACTAGTATTGCTTTTTGCTCAAAGGCATAGTCTATGAGTTCCTTTCGTGATGAGGGAGCGTAGGTTTTTACGCCGTTAACTGTTCTATTTTCCATTATTTGCTAGTATATAATAGCTCATGGCATTAAACATAAATGCATTACTCCATCTCATGTATGGAATTTTTGAACTGATTCCCTTTTTCAATTGATAATAAAAATACCCGCGTTTATCTTGCATATTATTTAGTGACCATTCCATAACTTTTCTCGCTAGGTTGTAATTGTTTTGCCAAATATCAATGGAGGATAAGGTTACAAATAATTGGCCTGGACAATGAATATCAATTGGGTAAGTTTTATTATGATAATATTTCGGCGTTCCATCCTCTAAGAAGAAATTAGAAAGGTAGTACGTCGTTCCATTTTCTAGGAAATTATTGAACTGTTTGTCGTCACAAAATTTTTGATAATGTGCTATAGCATCCAAATTGTATCCTGTGTGAAAACTATCGATCCATGATTGTACAGGTAATAAGCCATAAATCCAACTTCCGTCTGATTGTTGTCCAGCACAAGCAGCACGAATAATTGTTTCGGCTGTCGATTTGTAGATAGGGTTTTGAGTGTATTTATAGCAATAACTTAAGGTTTTAGCTCCTAAAAGGGAAGCATTGTACACAGTATTGTTTCCAGGGAGTGGACTATATGAAAGTATAAATCCATCCTCTGTCACCGTTCTATTGAGGTCGTTTAAGATGAAATTCGCAGAAGACAAAGCAGAGTCTAGGTAACGTTGGTCCTGAGTGATTTCATAAGCTTCAAATAAAGCTGAAGCAACAAATGTGGTTGCGACAACGGTTGGTGTTTCTGATGGAAACAAAAACAACCTTCTGGCTTGCCAATCAAAATTGTACCCCCAGCAATCGCCAGAATAATTTTTGTTTTTCAAGGTTAAAACTAAATCTGACAATTCTATTATCCGCTTCTTAATTTCTTCTTTGGATCCAAATTTTAGATTTCCTTTCTCGGATAATTTGTATAAGTTACAATATCCATTAATAAACAATCCAATTCCTTTGGCGTTGTGTTGTTTTGGAACAAGTAATAGCTTTCTAAAGTTAATCGGACTACGCTTAAAACCTTGAATCCATGCTAATCTCGCCAAGTCCCAATGCTTCAAAGGTGTTGCTTTGAAGATTTTGGAGTTCAAACCATCGTAAGGGTCCCAACCAGCAAAGTTTTCTGACTCGCAGTATGATTTTAGTGAAGAGAATGAAGATGATATTTTAGACATTTGCAACTATATTTTCAATTTCTAAAGCAACTTTTGAAGCCAAAAAATTCTTTTTTGCATATTCATAATTATATTTCCCGATTTCTTTCAATTGTTCAGTGTTTGATAATAGTTGAATTATTTTTTCAGCGAACTCCTCGGGTTTTAGACTTTTTATTAAATAGCCCATTTTGTTCTGTTCAAAAAAATCAACTAATCCGCCCACCGGTCTTGAAACGATAGGTAAACCAAAAGCCATAGCTTCTAAAACAGAAGTGGGCATACCTTCACCATGTGAGGGTAAAATATAAAGTGATGAATTAGCAAAAGTATCGATCAACTTATCACCGGTTACATTTCCAAGAAAATGGACGTCTTTAAGTTTATGTTGTTTAACAAACTCTTTTGCTTTTGATAACTGTGAACCATCTCCTGCGATGGTCAACGTGGCATTTGGAATTTGAATTTTAATGGTTTCAAAAGCTTCAAGGGTTGTAAATATTCCTTTATACGTTTCAATTCGTGTAAGAAATAGAATATTTTGATTCCATTCTTTATCATTAAAATTAAAATCAATTAATAATTCATCATTTACCTTAGTTGATGTAAGGAAAATTGGTTTCGTAATCCCCCATTTGATAAGGTCGTTTTTAAATGCTTGAGCTAAAACAATAATTTTATCAGCCTTGTTAAAAGTCTCTTTAAATTTCGATGAATTGTTGTTAAGATCCGCCACTATATCATTTGACCATCCATGAAAGAAAATGATTGTTTTAATATTAAACCATTTTGCAATTCTTAAAAAAAGTGTGTCTCTTTTGATAGCTGTTTTTCCAAGTGAAGGATTCAAAATAATAATATCATATTTTCCGTAAATACATAGGAACAAGTACTTTAAATAGTCATAAATTAATATAACTGGACTAGGAATGCTTTTCCTTCTTCCAATAAAGTTGTACTCCACCTCTTGAGACCAAAAAGGTAGAAGCCCCTTGTAATGATTTGCAACTCCACCGAGTATTGATGTATCTGGCGTGTTGATTAGAATTTTCATTTTAAAAATATTTTGAAGTTAAGGATATCACTTATCAAAATTGTACCAATAAAATTTATAATTCGAGAAGTCTTTAGTTCCTTTGCCGCTATCTGCTAAAACCGACAGAGGTAAATAACTCATCATGATAATAAGCGAAATGAACATTATTGCTTTTGATTTTTTGATATTAAAATATAAATAAGCCAACAAAAAAGCAGAAGAAGGAACGGTGAAAACTGTTAAGTATGTAATAGGTCTAATAAAACCATGATTCATGTTAGCGAAAATGTTGTAAAATATAAAACCTACAACAGTAATATTATAAAAAGATAAGAAATGTGTGTGTTTAAAGGTAGCTTTCAATTTTGGTGAAAACCAAATGATTAAAATAGGTACTAGTATCATGCTAATGCGTCTTGGCCCAATATTTCTCATTTCATCGTCTGCGATTAGTAATTCAATGTTTTCAGAATACCAATCATAACCAATATATTTCAATAGAAACGATAACTGACTTAATTGATTTACCCAAAACGTCATGCTACCGATTAATAAAGAAATAGCTACTAAAACTAAAGTGAATTTTCGATTTTTAAAATAGTCTTTTTGAGGGATAATGTAAAAAATCAATAATATCAAAGCTGAAGTATGAAATAAACTTGCACAAAGTATAGTAAACAAATATTTTAAAAATTGTCGCTTTACTATAAACTGGATAGAAAATACAAAGATCGTGGCAGCGAGCATTTGACGTATACCATTCATCCAATTTAAGTACTCAGGACCGAATATAATAACGATTCCTAAAAATGGATAAAGGTAACGCTGATCTTTAAGTGCCCTATAAATAAAAAAGAGTTGAAGGAATGCCAACAATCCAAAATAAAAGGAGAAATGAATACCTGACTTTGCAAGAACACTTGTTATGAATTCAAAGCCTATTTCTTTATCAAATAATGAATAACCTCCATTTTGTAAACTTAAATAGTTGTTTAGGTAGGATAAATGATCTACTCCTACATTCCATCGAACTCCAGAGACAAAAGCAAAAACAAACAGTGCTAAAATAACTTCCCAAACCCAAAATGGAGTGGTTTTGTTTTGCAGAAGATTTGCTCTTTCTCTAATTTGAGCTAGACGACCAAGAATAAATAGGATTAAACCAAAAGTGATATAGACAAAGAAGCTTTGTAACATTTAAAGTTGGATGTATTTTATGTTTTTTTCCTTTGGGAAAAACAAAAGGAAACCTATCCAAAAAGATATATCTACAAAAAATTGATAAGGAATTCTTTCTATAAAATAAAGGGGTTTTGCTTTATTAGTTTTTGCACTAATTGTTTGTTTTAATCCTCTAATAATGAGGATTGAAAAGTAAGTACAAACAAAAATTATAAAAATACGAGAATAAAATATTGACGTAATTATGGTTAAAAGTAAAAGCAAAGCAGTATAATCGGACCTCATCACTCTCTTGATTACATCAGAATTAAGTAAATGATTCCTAAAAAGAAATCCTGGAAACAGAGTATTCCCTTGCCATAATATCGACCACATTCTTTTTTCATTATTATAATCTAAGGTGTGATGTTTTGCAGCAAGGTAAGGTAATCTCATAATTTTTACACCCCTTGCTTTCAATCGAATTGTTAAATCAAGGTCTTGACTTCTTCTAAATTTAGTATTCATACCATTCATAGAGTTCCAAAGACTCTTATTCAATAAGCATAAACCGCCATTGTGATTTAAGTATTGAATGTCGCTAGGAAGATTTTCTTTATAGGTTCTCGGTTCAGCACAAATAAATATGTTGTCTTTTGTATAAAAAACATCATCTAAATGACCAGTCAAATATTCATTGCGTAATAAGCCATCTTCGGAAATCGCATGTTCCAAAAATGTTGGTTCAATTTCCATATCTGCGTCAACAAAGAAAAGAATTTCTCCATGTGCCTCGTTTGCTCCAATATTTCGGGCAATGGCTGAATTAGTTTCACCAGTAATTTTAAAAATTCGAATTGAAGAAAATGATTTTGCAATTTCTAAACTATTGTCAGTAGATTTTGAATCTACATATATAATATCAAAATAAAAATTGGAGTATAGATCGATTAGATTAATCGCACTTTGCAAGCTTTTATTCAAATGAAAACCTTCGTTTTTACCTACTAATATTATACTAATGACTTTCAACAAAAATATTTTTAATTATCGTTTAAACTTTCTATATGCTTTATAGAGGAATGAAAATTTCATTGCTAGTCTATTGTATTTTTTACTGCCTGAATTTTCATAATTAGTAATTTTATTTTTAGTTGATTCATTAATAACGTTAAAATTGCCCGTTAATAATTCTCTAATGATTTCATTCAAAACGGTTGAATTTTTGTCCCAATCTAGATACTCTAATGCATAATTACGAGCAGAACTTTTATATTTTTCCAATTGCGAGATGTTAACTAGGAAAGAATTCATGGAATCACCCAATTCTTCAATGGAGACTTCGTTTTGTGGCCAATAGTAACCATCTGACCTTGAAAAAAGTTTGGCAATTTTTGTTTTTACACTAAATGTTTCATCACCAAATTCATTCATCGGTCCATCATCGGGTATTATTAATGCGAGGCCAGAAGATACTGCTTCTGCAATAGTTAGACCGATACCTTCTAAGCGAGATGGATAGACATAAACGTCACCCAAATGGTATAAGCCAGGAGCTGAAACGGTTTCGACAATAACTTCCAATTTTCCGTTTTCCTCATATTCGTTAATTAGGTCTTTTAATTCTGGGAAGAACTTAGTGATGGATACTTGTGAATGAATTATAAGTTTATAGTTCGTCTGTTGAATATATCTAAGACTCTTTAACAGTAAGTCTGTGCCTTTTCTTTTTGGGTTCATCCCACAGGAATGAAAAAATCGCACGACATCTTCATTTTTTGATGTTTCAGTTGTTTTTGGAGCAAACATTTCTACATCCGTTCCCCATGGAATATATTTTGCCCCTTTATGCCATTCAAAAGCTTTTAAATGTTTCTTAGTATTACAGATTAAAAGATCATAGGCTTCATAAAGTGGAATTGTAATTTCTGTATAGTAGTCAATATATGCAATCGTTTTTACCCCAATTTCATTGCACCAAATTAATGGAAGCCACCAACGTTGCTCATTAAAGATGACTGTTTGTATGTTATATCTTTTAATCCATTGAATAAACTCCTTTTTATTAATTAATGTTCCTTGAAAAGGGGTTTGAATTTTTTTTCCCCATGTAACATTATCTTTATCCCAATTCGGATCCCCCTGGGCATAACTTTCTCCACCACGGGCGTATATAAAAACCTCAAATTCATTTTTAAGTGTTTCTTCAAATTGTTTAGAGACATATGCCGCTCCTCTCTCAAACCAAGTGGTTACGATTCCTATACTTTTTCTAGCTTCTCTTTGGCTTGCCATTACAATTTACTTGTTTGATTAAGATGTTTGATTACCTTCATATTTTTAATCCTAATCGATAAATAGTTAGGAAGAATATCTAGTGAGTTTATTAATAATGTGGTTTCAAATATAATTATGAGTAATAAGTATATGACACAAAAACATAATGCACTAAGAATAATGGTAATCCAATTATTGCAAGTGAATAATAACAATAAATAAGGAAGAATTAAAGCAAAAACACTGAAGATAACTGGATTTAATAGTTGAATAATATATGGTTTAAATTCAATTTCAGTATACCTTTTTACAATGAAATACCAATTAGGAAAAAATAGAGATACTTGTATTGATAGTATAGCGAATGCAACACCTAATATTCCCCAAAAACTACCTAAATAAATAAAAATTGGAAATGAACTAAAAAGAATTAAGTTCCAATAGAAAGCAACATTTGCTTTTCCTTTTGATAATAATAGACTGCCTGCTGGATTTCCAATAGATCTTAAAGCAAAAGAAATAGATAGAATTTGAATTACAGGTACAGATTGAACCCAAATTTCCCCAAACATAAAGAAGACAATTTCATTTGCATAAAATGCAATCAACAAATAAATAGGAAAGTTTAAAAAGGCCAAGTAGTTAATTGTTTTTAGATAAACCTTTTTTAAATTATGTGAGTCATTTCCTATTTTAGATAGCATTGGAAAAGTCACTTTTGTGATAATCGGATTAATTACAGCATAAGGTTTACTCGTCAGATCTTTCGCTATGTTGTAGATACCGAGAATTTCAATACCAAGTAATTTTCCAATGAGAATTGTATCCATCTGTAAGGCAAAATAATTTAAAAATTTGTCTCCCATTTGAAATAATCCAAAACTTAAGAATTCCTTTAATTCCCTTTTTTTGAAATATCTATTAGGTTTATGTATTTTTCTACCAAAATAATTATATCCCAGTGTAGTTCCAATAGCATTAATGAGTGATCCAATGGCGAGTGAGTATACTCCAAAGTCATTAAAAGCTAAAATTATAATACTTGTAAATGAAATGACTTTAGATATTACTTCTACAATTGAAGTTGATTTAAATTGCATCTCCTTATGGAGTAGCATCATATATTGTTGTCCAAAAGGTTTAATTAAAAATGTTATTGCTACTAAATCAATTAACAAAGTGAGTTTGTCGTTTTCGTAAAACGCAGAGATAATTGGAGATGTTATTAAAATAATAAAAAAGAAGCCGATACCAATAAAAACATTTAACCAGTATAGAGAACTTAACTCATTTGTAGATATATTCTGTTTGAAAATAATCGCATTGGAAACTCCCATGTCTACAAATAACTGTGAGAATCCAATTACCACCATGACAATTGCCATCAAACCAAAGTCAATTGGTGAAAGAATCTGTGCTAAAATAATCAACTGGATGACTTGTAAAAGTATGTTGGTCAATGAAGAAATCATTGTCCACTTTACACCTCCAATTGCTTGTTCTTTAAGGCTCACTTAAATGAATGATTTTATTATTTTTTCGCAACTTTTCCCATCTCCATATGGATTATGTGCTTCACTTAACTTTTTGTATAATTGTTCGTCCAAAAGCAACGAATTTGTTAGCGAAACTATTTTTTCTTGATTAGTTCCTACTAATAGAACAGTTCCAGCTTCGACTGCTTCAGGACGCTCTGTTGTATCTCTCAATACCAATACTGGTTTCCCTAAACTTGGGGCTTCTTCTTGAATGCCACCACTATCTGTAATTATTATCTTTGCTCTATCCATTAACCAAATAAAGTTAGGATAATCTTGTGGTTCTATTAACTTTATATTTCCTATACCGCTCAGTATATCATTGACTGGTTTTTGAACATTAGGATTCAAATGGACGGGATAAATAATCTGAATACTTGGATGTTCCTTGGCAATTTGTTTAAGTGCTTCACAAATTTGAATGAATCCGTCTCCATGATTTTCTCTTCTATGACCTGTGACTAAAATCATATCACTATCGCCTAATTCAATTGAAAGTGTCTTAATAAATTCACTAGGGTTTTCCTTCACTTTATTCACACTTTGAAGCAGAGCATCAATAACAGTATTTCCTGTTACATAAATCGCTTCTGGTTTAATGTTTTCGTTTAATAAATTTTGTTTCGACTTTTCTGTTGGAGCGAAGTGGTAATCGGCTAAACGACTTGTTAATTGGCGATTCATTTCTTCAGGAAATGGAGAGTTTTTGTTATTTGTTCGTAAGCCAGCTTCTACATGACAGATTTTCGATCCTGCATAAAAACCAGCTAAACTTGCACTAAATGTTGTTGTGGTATCACCGTGCACAAAAGTGAATTCAGGTTGAAAATCATCAAAAACGGGTTTTAGTCCGCTTATTATGTCAGCTGTCAAATCGAACAAATTTTGTCCCGGTTTCATCAAGTTTAAATCATAATCAGGAGTGATTTCGAAGAAATCCAATACTTGATCTAGCATTTCTCGGTGCTGCGCTGTCACACAAACTTTAGCTTCAAAATGATTAGAAAATTTTTGAAACTCCTTTACTAATGGTGCCATTTTTATTGCTTCTGGTCTAGTTCCAAAAACAAGTAGGACTTTAATCTTTTTACAACCTCCCATCTACTTCAATTTCCAATGTTCCTTTTACATCGAACAAAATACTATTCGACTTGCGGATTTTCGCGAAGTCTGTGTACATAAATTCCTTGTGAGAAACTGCATGAACAATTCCATCATATTGGTTGCTTGGAAGTTCAGTCATGACTGGTAAACCATATTCTTGCATCACTTCTTCTGGATTCACCCAAGGATCGTAAATACTGACATTCATCCCAAAATCTACCAATGCTTTAATGACATCCACTACTTTTGTATTACGCACATCCGGACAATTTTCTTTGAAGGTAATTCCCATTATCAATAATTCGGCATCCTTGATGTTCAACCCTTTTTTGATCATCAACTTCACGACTTGTTTTGCCACATATTCTCCCATTCCATCGTTCATTCGGCGACCGGCCAAAATGATTTCTGGATGATAACCCAATTCTTCTGCTTTCTGTGCCAAGTAGTAAGGATCAACTCCGATGCAATGTCCACCTACTAAACCTGGAGAAAATTTCAAAAAGTTCCATTTCGTACCTGCGGCTTCTAATACGTCATGTGTATTGATTTCCATTAAATTGAAAATTTTTGCCAACTCATTTACAAAGGCAATGTTGATATCTCGTTGTGAATTCTCAATTACTTTTGCCGCTTCCGCGACTTTGATTGTTGGCGCCAAATGTGTTCCTCCCAAAATGACACTCTTGTATAGGTTATCAATTTCAACAGCTACCTCAGGCGTTGAACCAGAAGTTACCTTTAATATTTTTTCAACTGTATGTTCTTTATCGCCTGGATTGATGCGCTCAGGAGAATATCCCGCATAAAAGTCTGAATTGAATTTCAATCCACTTTCTCTTTCCAACACAGGAACACATTCGTCTTCCGTAACACCTGGATAAACAGTTGATTCGTAAATAACGATATCCCCTTTTTTCAAGATACGTCCAACCATTTCTGACGCTTTGATCAATGGAGTCAAAACAGGTCGGTTGTGCTTATCTACTGGAGTCGGGACAGTAATGATGAACACATTACACGATTGCATATCGCCCACATTGCTGGAGCAAAACAATCCCTTTTCACCGCTATTGAACTTTAACAAGACGTTTTGGAGGTCTTCATTACTCACTTCTAAAGTACTATCTACACCTTTGTTTAATTCTTCAATGCGATGTTGATTAATATCAAATCCGATGACTGGGTATTTCGTTGCGAAAATACGTGCAAGTGGCAATCCCACGTATCCTAAGCCAATAATGGCAATTTTGTGATTCATGCTTTTACTATTTTTTGATTCAATGATTGAGGTTGTGAGGTTTTAGGCTGTTTATTTTTTTATCTTTTTTCGATTAATTTTCCTTTTCTTTTCCTTCCCCTTCCCCTTCGAGAACCTCAGGGGGCGGTCAGGGGGCGGTCAATAGTTAAGAGTTTTATATCTGACGTTAGCTGAAGCTCTTGAATCAACATCTTCATTGTCCAATAGTTGACTCCACTATGGCTCTCTAACCAACGTCTTCATTGTCTATAGATTTGACGTTAGCTGAGGCTCTCGAAGCAACGTCTCTATATGCAATTGACAATTCGGGTAACTTTTCCTTGTTGTTTTCAATTAATGCTAATTTTTTCCTTCTGCTCCAACCTTGAATTTGTTTTTCTCTATAAAACGCTGTGTCTATTCGCGGATAAGTTTCTACATAGACCAATTTAACTGGTAAACGTTTTTTAGTGTGATTCGCTCCTTCCCCATTTTGATGCTGTCTAAATCTCCTTGCCAAGTCGATTGTACTACCTGTATAAAAAGATCCGTCGCTGCATTCCAATATGTAAGTATATCCAACCACCAATCACATATTTTTATTCACTGTCTAATTTCTGACGTTAGTTGAGACTTTCAAAGTAACGTCTTCACTTTCCATTATCTGACGTTAGCTGAGGCTCTCGAAGCAACGTCTTCATTCAAGCATTTCATGGCTTCGCCCTCATCAGTCACATACTAAATGTGCTAATCTGTTTTTAATCTACGACTTCTAACCTTTCTCTTCAGAATCAGTTATTTTGTACTTACGAACAAAACTTTTCGGAATGTTCATTACAAACCCTGTTCCCAAGCTTTGTAACTCAATGACCAGTCTAAAACGATCATTTGTTTGAACAGCCGTTCCGATCAATCCTTGAAATGGCCCACGTATTACTTGAACCGTTTCACCTTTCGTAAGTTTTGTAGTAGTGTTTAGATTGTTTAGCGAGTCTTCTTCGAGCAATATTCGAAGGTTATTAATTTCAAAATCCTTAACAATAGCCGGTTTACCTAAATAAGTTAGTACCGAACTAACGCCTTGGTGTGGATAAACATTCCTTAAATCTTCTGGTGAGGTTCTCACAAATAGGGTTGATGCAATCAATGGTACTGCTACTTTTTTCTTGCGATCACTCCAGATTTTGATTGTATTTACTAAAGGCAAATATGCTTCAAAACCAGCTTCAACAAGACGTTCATACACTTTCTTTTCGGAATGTACAGCTGTTTTAATAACATACCAATTCTGGATGCCCATTTAAGGTAGTTTAATTCACATTTTCACTTTAATGGCGCAAAGGTATGAAATTTAAATTAAGTGAATTATGGAATGTGCTCAAATTAACCCAAAACCATCCTATTTAACACTAATTTAATTGGGCTTCTATCATGATCTCCTCGTAAAATCGACATTTTTTCAACTTTCTTAAGATTTGATCAACTTAAAAAAATCAAAAATTTGGCTACATTATTCAATAACCCTAATCATTGAACATCAAGGACTAAACACCTTAGTTCTTCCACTACCAATGGGTCAAACCGTTAAAAATACGGCAAAATCAAAGTACATCAAATGGTTAAAATTTCAAGTAAACTTGTTTTTTCGGTTTTTAAAGCCCTATTTTTGCGCCAAATTAAAGTTGAATCCTATCAAATAAATTTTTAATTAAACTGAAAATGAAATTAATTACATCAATTTTTGTGTCAATCATTGCATTGACAACAACAGCACAAACAGATATTAATAAGTGGTCAATCGGGGGAAACATTGGTATTCACGACGGGATGACACCTTCTGTTGGTCGCACACGCGCATTTCAATTGCATCATTTTGGAGGTGAAGTTCGTTATATGGCAAATAACCGTGTAGGAATCATGGGTGACGTTGGATACGAATTCTTTGATTTTTACAACAAGAACTACAATTCAAATTATTTCCGAGTTTCCATTCAAGGTGTAGTAAATGCAGGAGACTTATTGCGATTCAGTACATTTACGAACCGTTTTGGTCTATTGGTTCATGGTGGATTTGGTTTTTCTACGATGTGGCAAAAATCTGAATTGCGTGATTCAATGAGAGCAAATAACCTTTATGAGGATGACGGAATCAAGGGAAACGATGATATGTTGAACTTCACATTTGGAGCACGTCCTCAATTCAAAATCAACGAGCGTTGGGCGTTAACAGCAGACTTATCATTTATCTTCCACGCGAATCAAACTTACGGGTTTGGAATGCAAAAGAAAAGCAAGCACGGATCAATTGATGGTTACTTCCACACATTGTCGCTTGGAGCAACTTATTACATCGGTAAAAACAAAACACATGCAGATTGGACTCCGACTGTTTATGGTGAAACAACTGATAATACAGATTTAATCAATCGTTTAGCTGCATTGGAAGAAGCGATGAAAGACAATGATAACGATGGTGTACCAAATGGTAGAGATGCAGAACCAAATACTCCTGCAAATTCTTATGTGAACTCTAAGGGTGAAGCAATCGTTGAAAAAGTAGAAGTGAATTTAGACAAGGATAAAGATGGTTTCTTAGATTCAGTAGATGAATGTCCTGAAATCGCTGGGTTAGTAAATGGATGTCCTGACCGTGATAGAGATGGAGTTCCTGATCACCAAGATGAGTGTCCAGACGAATATGGTAAAAAAGAATTGAATGGTTGTGCCTTATCAAAAGAAGAACTAAACGTGATTAAAATGGCTTCGGAGTCAATCTACTTTAATTCTGGAAAAGCAGTGATCAAATCTGAGTCTTTTGAAGGATTGGATAAATTAGCGAAAATCTTGAATGACCACCCAGAAGTATCTGCTATGATCGAAGGTCACACTGACAATGTTGGTAACGACGCAGCGAATTTGAAATTGTCGAAAGAAAGAGCTGCAGAAGTTGTAGTTTATTTAATTTCTAAAGGTGTGAGCAGCGAACGTTTAAGCTCTGAAGGATACGGTTCAACAAAACCAGTTGCTTCAAACGAAACAGACGAAGGAAGAGCTCAAAATAGAAGAGTAAAAATCAGTACATTCATGACTGAAAGCAAATAATAGCATTCGCTGATTCATTGAAGCGAATCAACCATTGAAAACCTCTTGAAGAAATTCGAGAGGTTTTTTGTTTTTAAGAAAAGGGAAAATAGATTCACAAATTGGAAGATTCAAGGATTCAAAGTTTATAACTAAACCTGAGTAAGACTATAATGTATTTTCTCTACTAAACACCTCTAATATGCAGTTGCGCCATATTGCCCTAATTACTACGCTAGTCTCAATTTTCTAATGACTGAATGGTGAAAAGTAGGCGCTACGAACTATTTCATTGCGACCTCTGCGTATTCGCGTTTAAATAAACACCGATGAGTGAGTGGAAATAATTCACGATAAAATTTCACCCAACTCCAGAGCGCAACCCCATGCAACGGTAAATCCTGCTCCTCCGTGACCATAATTATGGAAAACATGCTTATAAGTTGCATCAATCTCAAAGCGCACTTCTGTCCGTCGCGGTCGCAAACCAACGAGGTTTTCAAGAATGACTGGTTCTTGTTCAGTCAACCCTGCATTTCTAAATCGCGATAAGATCAAATCTGTATCACTTTTTTCGACATTCAAGTTCCAATCATCTAAATAATCGGTTCCACCAATGATGCAATCTGTACTTCTCTTAATGATGTAACTTAATGCTCCAGCTTGAGTTGAATTCACGCAGGATTGAATGTCCATTGCAGCAGCTCGCAAAATTTGTCCACGCATTGGCGAAAGTTGCTCATCATGACAGATTGATTTCGCTCCTAAACCTGAACAATTGACAACACATGTATCGAGTTGGCTCAACTCTTTTAAGGAATTAATTTCAAGCTGAACAAAACTTCCTCCATGTGCTATAAAACGTTCGAACAAATGAGGCAAATAAATAGGTGGTTCTGCCAAAGGAACTGTTGCTACATAGGCTGTTTCAACCTCCAATGGCAATTCATCTTTTCTAGCATCTCGAACAGCACCTTTTGGCAATTTTTCGGTCCAAGAAGTATTGCTCTCGCTATTGTACACCACTGTAAACGGTATAAACGAAACACCATTCCCTGGAATAAGCTCTTGAATATATCGCTGATATGCTCTTGTTCCCCAACGTGTTGCAGCTTCAATTGGATGAACTTCAAATGGAAACCAAATGGCACCAACCTTATCTGACAGCGTGTGTTCGTAACGTTCCTTCGCTACAATTCTTACTTTCCATCCTTTTTCTTGCAAGGCAATGGCACTAGTCAATCCTACAATGCCACAACCGACAACCGTAACACTTTTCATTTATTTCATTCTTACAGTTGATCTTGCTCAGAATCGAGACGGACTTTTTGACCTTTAATCGCAATTCCAGGATAGACATTTTCACGCATCTTACCATTGGCAATTAATGCCGTACCATTGATCCAAACATAGTTCATGCCTTCAGAATGTACAAAACCATTCGTGTATGTTGAAAGATCTTTCACTGTTTCAGGATCGAACAGTATTAAATCGGCGTAGCAACCAACTTGAATTCTACCACGCAACTTCATTTCTGGTGCCGTTTTCTCAAGCACCTGTGCTGGCATCAGTGTCATTTTTTTTATCGCTGTTGGCAAGTCAATCAATTGATTTTCTCTCACATACTTTCGTAGAATTTTGCAGTAAGAACCAGAACCTCTTGGATGACCATTGGGTGAATAATCTCCTCCATCACTCGCAATCATTGTGAAAGGAGAAACAATAGCTGCATCGACCCAAGCTTCTTCCAACATGTGAACAATCACTGAACCTCCTTCTTTTCTGTATTGATCAAAAGTTTCTGGTGTCAAACGTTCCCCCGTTGCCACCCATTGCAAATCTTTGTGGCTACAACCCAATCGCTCTTGCCAACCGTCATTGAATATGGCTGAACCAATTTCTGTATTTCCAGCAGTATAAGGATACAATTCTGTTGTGATGGCAAATTTTCGAGCTTGCGCTTTTTTCACCAGATCCAAACAAAACAATATATCTTTTCGCGCCATGCTATTGATGTGACAGATGTGCAAAGGTGCCTCGTTCAAAACCGCATCGGCTATTGCTTGCTGAAATGCAATTGCTCCACCTTCACGCACATGCGAGAAAATAGGGACTTGCCACTTTCCTGCCATTTCGTAAACGGCAGCAATTTCCTCAACTGATGCTGCAGGCAAATAACCAACTGGAATTCCAATACCAATTGCTCCTTCTTCAATGGCCTTTGAAATGGATTGTTCCAAAGCTGGAAACTTACTTTCTGGCAACGGAATTTGTGCTACACTATCCGCCAATTCATCAAAAATTGATTCGCTCACCGCATCATTTCCTCTCAACAATTTGTTGCGGTATGCCAATTGACAAGCTGAAGCTCCATAATTTAAAAGTGCTTTTCCTTTTCTTATTTTTAGCCAACTACTCAAGGTGTCCACTCCTACTTCCAGCTCCAAGGCTGTTGTAACACCGTCAAATGCTTGGTATTCGTTTTCCTTATTGGTTTGTCCATGTGCGTGCAAATCAATGAACCCAGGTGCTAATACTTTGCCTGTCCCATCCACTGTTGTCTTTCCTTCAATCGGTGAATCTGTTATGATTGCAATTTTATCACCTAAGATTCCAACGTTTAAGAGTCCATCAGTATTCGTTTCTGGATCAATGACACGTGCATTGAGGATTACAGTATCATAAATAACGGTTGCTTCATCTTGATTACATGCTGAAAAAAAGCATAGTACACTAAATATAGCAGCATATTTTATCACTAACTTCATCATTTTGTCACTTTTTTAGCTGTAAACGTCCCGTTTGGTTGCACTAATTGCAATTCCAATACCTTTTCCTTATTGATTCCAAATCGTGCTTTGTAACCCGGAATTCCTTTCAAGGTAAATTCTGAATCTGAGACCGGCACCAAGGTATATTGCGGTTGGCCCGGAACATCCATTAATAAACCACTTTTTCCATCCAATGAAATCTTAATTTTCATACCTGAAAGCTCATATTCGCCAACATAATCATTCAACTTTGATGCGTCAACATGTGCTGTAAAAGGAGTACGCTCAAATTCCATTGCATCCAATGTTGGTTCCAATTTTAATTTTAGAGATGCAATATCCCCTTGCTCATTCATGTTAAAATGAAACAATAATCCTTGAGTAGCTGAAGTGTCAACAACTCCATTTTTCACTTCCAATGGGTTAAAAACATCGTAGTGCCAATGTTCCAAATAATATTTCTTTACAGGAAATTTCGCGAAAAGTGAATCATTTTCTACCGTCAATTTTACTGTGCCATATGCAGGATGATCGTAATTCCCTTGAAACTCTTCAATGCTATGAGAAGGTGCTGTTCCTTTCACGCGACTTTCTTCTGTCCCACTTTTAGCGGTTGCTAACTGCATTTTGGCTAAGCCTATTTTTTCATTCAGGTACTTCACCCAATCCGTCGCTTTCACATTCAGCAAAATATCTGAAACCGCATTTCGTGCCAATGAAGGAAGCAAAGAACCGTCTTGATTACACAAGATCACAATCCCTAAACTATCTGAAGGAAACAAACAAACATTCGCCGTAAATCCATCAATGTTTCCACCATGTTCTAAACGGTAATGTCCTTTATACGAAGAAACAAACCAAGCATATCCATAACTGTTCAAATGCTGCTCTGGAAATGCTGGATCAGCAATTCCACCTCCTACTAAAAACAACGGATTAACCGCCTTTTTAATGTAAGCTTCTGGGAGCACTTGTTTCCCATTGAACTTCCCTTTATTCAACCACACCTTCAACCAGTTACTCATTTCTGCAGCGCTGCTGTTGATACTACCTGCTGGACTAATTGCTGCAATATTGAAGTAATCGAGTGGCTTGGTAGTTTCCAAATTGGCCCATTCATATCCTTTCGCAATATTAGAATGTTGTTGTAATTCAGTAATCGTCAAGTTGGAACGTTTCATGTCCAATGGAACAAAATAACGTTCACGAATGTTTTCTTCCCATGATTTTCCCGTTATTTTTGCCGTAATCATTCCTTGAATCAAATAGCCAAAATTATTGTAGTACCAATGTGTTCTTATATCTGCAAATGGTTCTTGATACTTCACACGTGCCAATAAACTGTCCTTGCTTTCCGTCGGAAACAAATACCATGAATAATCATGTCGTGGCATTCCTGAACGGTGACAAACCAAATCTTTAATGGTTAATTCCGTATTGAGCAAATCATTGAAAAATTCTAATTCGGGCAAATACTTGCGTGGTGAATCATTGAAACTCAAGTCATGTTCTTCTTCCATAATCCCAAGCAAAGCTGTCGTGAATGCCTTTGTTGTAGAACCAATTGCAAACAATGTATTTTCGTCAACTTTTTGTTTTGTATCAAGATTACTGTAACCAAATCCTTTGCTATAAATCACTTTATCTCCCTGTACGATGGCAATCGAAAATCCAGGAGTGTTACTCGCTTTCAGTAATTCATTTAATTTCTTATCTAGCTCTTTTGTAGGAACAGAGGGTTGTGAATATACAATTGTACCAAGCAAAAGTGCTATTGATGTAAGGGGGAATAATTTCATCGTATGATCATTTCTTCAAATATAAGAAGCTTTGAATGAATAGTTGCATGAAAGTAGCACCATAAAAATAAAGGGAAAATAACCATTTGTCCTAGCCGAACGACTTCAATACTGAGCTTCGCCGAATGTCTTTCTCCTTCAAGAGTTGGTCAATCTACCAAAATTAGCTGTTCATTTAATTTTTACTTTTCGATTCGCTACTGAAGTAAAATTGGCTATTAAAATCGGATGAGAATATCCAGCAAAGTCAAGGGAATGCAAAAAGAACAAAGGAATTTCGTTGTTTTTTCACCTAAAACTAATTTTCATTGTTTAACTTTATATCACACTTGAACAAAACCACAACGCTATGAAACAATTGGTTCTATTTTTTGCCTTCACGCTGCTTATCAATTTTCAATCAGAAGCACAACTGTATTTCCCTCCAACTTTTGGAAATTGGGATACATTGCAACCGTCAACGCTAGGTTGGTGTCCAGATAAAATCGAAAATCTCTATGATTTCTTGGAACAAACCAATTCAAAAGCGTTTATCTTATTGAAGGATGGAAAAATTGTACTCGAAAAGTATTTTGGCACGTTTACAGCTGATAGTATCCACGAATGGAATTCAGCGGGAAAAACATTGGTTGGTTTTACTGTTGGCGTCGCACAAGAAAACGGCTTGTTTTCAATCAATGATACTACTTCGAATTACCTTGGAACTGGTTGGACATCGCTCACTCCCTCTCAAGAAGAAAAAATCACTATCAAACATCAATTATCAATGACTACTGGAATGGATGACATGAGTAATTCTGATTGCACAGATCCTGGATGTTTAACATATGTTGCAGATGCTGGAACTCGTTGGTCTTATCACAATGCACCTTATACTTTATTAAGCAGTGTGATTGAACAAGCAAGTGGTCAAACAATGAATGCTTATGTCAATGCAAATGTTGCTGCACCTATTGGAATGGCAGGTTTATTCATCAATGCTGGATACAACAAAGTCTATGTTAGCAAACCTAGAAGTATGGCGCGATTCGGATTGTTGTTATTGGCGAATGGCGATTGGAACGGAACAAGTATTTTAGGTGATCAAACCTATTTGAATGAAATGAGAACAAGTTCTCAAACCATCAATTTATCCTATGGCTATTTAACTTGGTTGAACGGTCAATCCAGCTTTATGGTTCCACAAACTCAATTCGTATTTAATGGTAGCGCGGTACCATCTGCTCCAGCTGATATGTATGCGGCTTTGGGTAAGAATAGCCAAATTATCAATGTTGTTCCTTCCCAGAATTTGGTTTTTATTAGAATGGGTGATGGAGATGGTGTGAGTTTGGTCTCGAATCAATACAACGATTCCATTTGGGTGCGATTGAACGATTTGTCGTGCACAAATTCTATTTCTGACCACGCAAAAATTGACGTTTCTGTGATTCCAAATCCATCCAAAGGTTCTTTTCAATTGACCGGAGATATTGATTATTCAACATTGCGAATTGTATCTATCATCGGTGATAGTGTGCCATTTTCACGCAATGGTAAGCAGATTGAAATTGCTTCAAAAGGAATCTATTTTGTGCAATTCGAAAAAGACAACGAAAGGAAATCCATTAAAGTCATAATTGAATAAATTACAATGAAAAAGCACCTTTTAATATTAGCACTATCTTTCGTGAGTTTTTTCTCATTTGCAGATGCTTGGGACAATCTTAGCTTGAAGGAAGCAGAAGCGGTTGTTGCTGAACTAAAAGCCAACCCTTACATTTTTGACTATTGCGATTGTTGCAATAATGAAGGAGAATATGCTACCACCATTCAATTTCTAAAAGTTGTTTCGACAGAAATTGTGCCTTGTAGTTGGGACAGTGAGTTTTATTCTGTAAAAGCATACAGCGTTTTATTAGCACACGTATTTTACACGAATGATGGGCCAGATGTCAATCAGTTGATTCAACCAGAATCAAATGAATTTGCAGAATTGGTATTCATGAATTATACATGGACATTTCAACCAGAGTTGAAACTTGCTAGACCATTTTTCGACATAGTTTCCTATTCTTATTACGGTGAAGATAAGCAACCATGTAAATCTTCTTTCTCTTATCCAACACCAGCACAATTAAAGAAAGTAGCAAAAGACAAAGGATATAAGAAATGGTATAAAAATGCCATGAAAGTATAAACAGATGCACAACATTTTATTTGTATGTTCTGCAAACAAAGATCGTTCTGCCACCGCTGAGCATTATTTCGCCGAACACTACCCGAACTTAAATTTTGAATCAGCTGGAACGAATGAAAAAATTTGTTTTCAATTAGGAACGACCTTTATTTCGCAAGAATTGGTGACATGGGCGGATTTCATCTTGGTTATGGAGCAAAAACACAAGCAATTCATTCATGCACATTTCTCCGTGCGCTCTGAAACATCCTTGCGTGTTTTAGCTGTAAAAGATATCTACACATTCATGGAACAAGACTTAATTGTAATTCTAAAAAAATCCATATCGCCACTTTTTGATTCGTTAAAATAAGTTTATAAATACGAATCCTTACTGAAAAAGCGTTTAACTTCGTATAAAATAATGCGTATGAAGTCCTCACTCCTATTTCTTTTTGTGCTAATCAGCTATTTGAGTTTTACACAATTAAACGCGATTAAAAACAAAACATCCTACAATTTTTGGATCAATTTGCCGGAAGACAGCATTTTAAATTCAAAACCACCGGTGCTAATCTTTTTACATGGGAAAAGTTTGTCTGGAACAGACATGAATCGCGTGAAGAAATATGGTGTCATTCACGAAATGGAATTGGGCAGAAAAATCCCAGCCATTGTCATTGCGCCGCAAGTCGTGAGTGGATCTTGGGACCCTGACAAAATTTTAGAAGTGTTGCAATACGTTCAATCATTGTACGATACTGATAGCTCCAGAGTTTACGTATGCGGCATGAGTTTAGGTGGATATGGAACCATGCATTTCGCTGGTAAGTACCCGAATATTGTCACGGCTGGAGTTGCTTTGTGTGGAGGAGGATCTGAAAAAGACGCATGCAATTTGGCTTCCATTCCATTTTGGATTCAGCATGGTACTGCAGATAAAGCTGTTCCAATTTCAGAATCGCGTAAGATGGCAAAGGCTATCAAAGAATGCAAACCTGGCAAGAATTTCATCTATACAGAAGTGAAAGGAGCCAATCATGGTGATTTAGAGAAAGTCTTTCGCACGGATGAACTTTACGACTGGTTATTCAAGCAAGTGAAATAACTAAAAACCTGCTACTTAGTCATTTCAACGTTAAACTTGTTGGAATTTTAATTTCAAAAATACATTAGGTTAAAAACCCAACAAATTGACTATGAGTTGATTTTGTATTCAAATAAAATTTTACTTTTGAACAAATTGTAATAAAGTTCAAATTATAATTATCGAGGATTAAAACATTGAATCACACAGAATGTCAAAAAACAAAAACAATATTCTCTCCAAGTCACGTGAACTGTTTGAGCAATACGGATATCAGAAAACAACTTTAACTGATATTGCAAAATCCGTAGGAAAAGTAAAAACAGCCATTTACTATTACTTCAGCGGCAAAGAAGAAATATTTGCCGCTTTAGTAAAATCAGAAGCTGAAGATTTTAATCGAAAATTATTCAAGCAAGTTGAAAAGGTAGAAGGACCAATAGCAAAAATTGAATTGTATGTTAAAACACGAATGAAGTTGATGCAAAGTTTATCTAACCGCTACAGTTTTTTGAAGCAAGAATTTTTTGAATTGATGGACATTGTTGAAAAAAATAGAACCGAATCTGATCTAAAAGAAATCGATTACGTTATAACTATTTTTCAAGAAGGAGTACAAAAGGGAGAAATGAACATTCACGACATTGAATTTTCAGCAAAAATGTTAGTAAACACAATGAAAGGACTAGAAATTCAAATGTTTGTAACGGATCAACTCATTGTTCGAAAATCGGAAATACCCAAATTCACGCATCACATCCTCTACGGAATTATCTCTAAAATATAAACTATGAAAAAACTACTTACTACTACTTTCTTATTTCTTGCATTAAGTGCTAGTTCTCAGCATCAAATTGGTCACATCACCAAAACATTTGTGGATGTTACAAGAAACAATAGATCAATTCAAACGGAAATATATTATCCCGCAACTACCGCAGGAAACAATGTAAATGCCGTTCAAGAAGAATTTCCAGTGATTGTTTTTGGACATGGATTTGTCATGGCATGGGACGCTTATCAGAATATTTGGGAAGAACTTGTTCCGAAAGGCTACATCCTCGTATTTCCACGAACAGAAGGAAACGCGTTTTCAACGGATCATCAAAAATTTGGCTGGGATTTGCAGTTCTTGGTCACTGAGATGCAAGCTGAAGGCGCATTGAGCACGTCACTTTTATACAATGTTATTCATCCTAACACAGCTTTAATGGGACATTCAATGGGTGGTGGAGCGAGTTTTTTGGCGGCAGATTCATTGTGTACAAACGGGAATAGTAACCTAAAAACAATAGTCGGTTTGGCTCCTGCAGAATCGTCAACAAATGGCGTTTCTTCCATTGCTTCTGCGAGTAACATTACAGTACCAAGTCTCATTTTCTCAGGAGTTCAAGACGGTGTTACACCTCCATTAGAGCATCATATCCCAATGTACAACGCCCTTTCAAGTAACTGTAAAAACATTCTACATGTGATTGGAGGAGCACATTGCTATTTTGCCAATTCAAATGCTGCGTGTGATTTTGGAGAATCTACCGCTTCTTCTGGAATTTCAATTTCACGATTAGAGCAACAACAACTTTTATACGACTTTGTCACTCCTTGGCTCGAATACACTTTAAAAAGTTCATGTGGTTCGCTTGAAGTGTTTCAAGATTCAGTGGCTCAATCAACACGCATCACTTTTGATCAACAATGTTCCATCACTCCAACAACCATCGATCTAACATTGACTACAAATTCAATAAGTCTTACCTCCAATCAGACAAACGCTACAAACTATCAATGGATTGATTGCGACAATGGAAACACACCAATAATTGGAGCTACAAATCAAAGTTATACTCCAACAAATTCCGGAAGTTATGCCGTCGTGATCACATTGAATGGATGCAGTGAACAATCAGAATGCTTTCAATTTTCAACTTTAGGCTTGGAAAATGTTCATCAAAGTTCATTGATGTTCAACTGCTATCCAAATCCAACGAAGGAATCTTTAACAATTAAGTACATTGGCACACAAGCGATATTTGTTTCTATCATCAACCTGCAAGGCAAAATTTTAATCCAAGATTACGTGTTGAATGGCGACAAAATAGATCTCAGAAACTTAAGGGCTGGCAACTATCTCATACAAGTTCAAACTGATTCAGTTAATCAAATACACTCATTCATCAAGCAATAATCATTTTAAAAAAAACTGACTTCAAAAAGTACTTGATGTGGTTCATCCATTCAAGTGCTTTTTTTATTTTCCTTCAATTCAATTTCAAAGATTTGTAACAGAATAGATTTTGTATTTTTACAAATAAAATACATGAAATTTTTACTACCAATTCTGTTCCTTTCAATACTGTTTTCTGCATGCAAGAAAAAAGAAAACACAGAAGATCAAGCAGCGAAGGATGAAGCCATTATTACGAAGTATATTTCTGATCACGGGTTGAATGCTACAGCTACAGGATCTGGATTGTATGTTGTTGTGAACAATCCTGGCAACGGTGCATCATGTAACGCCAATTCAAATGTTACTGTTTCCTACAAAGGATCTTTCACCAACGGAGAAGTATTTGATCAAAGTTCTGTGGCTGGAATTACATTTAATTTACAAAATGTCATCAAGGGTTGGACAGAAGGAATTCCTCATTTTAAGGAAGGTGGTAGTGGAATTTTATTGATACCTTCTGCTCTGGGATATGGACCAAATGGCAATGGGTCAATTCCCGGAAATACTGTGTTGATTTTCGAAGTAACATTGATTGATGTTGTTTAAGTAAATCTAAATAATCTGCTACACCATTGAAAGAATTATTCTCTAGATACTTGAAAAACGGAATTTTACCGTCACATGAATTGTGGGAGCAACATTTAATCTCCAAATTGAACAAAATTGGAATCTTAGGATTGGCCAATGTTTTAATTGGGTATTTTGTCTTTAAACTATTCGAGTTTGAATTGCTTACCAACGAAATAATTTTTGCCCTGATTGTGATGATAGTGGTAATTATTGTTACCCGCTTTTCGTACTTCATTCTTGGAATCTATTTGTTTTACATTGGTAGCTTTCTGTTCTTTGTCGCGATCAACTTAAAAATGGGGTTGGAAAGTTATGCTGTCTTGTATTATTTTCCGATGATGATAAGCATGGTGCAGCTCCTTGGAAGAAAAGAAACAATCAACCATCTTTATGTATTAAGTACTTTGGGGATTTCGTCCATTTTCATTTTAATCTTTGTATATGGCGATACTTTTACCGAAGCTGGATCTCACTTTTCTCAAAGTACATTAAAAACACTTTTCAGTTTTAATATTATCAGTAGTTTTTGTTCTGCGTTAGTTGTTTCATTGCTGTTAATCAGCGATTATTTAAAACAAGAGCGCGCATTAATAAAAGCATTATCAGAGAAAGAAGTGTTACTAGCGGAGGTGTTTCATCGCGTGAAGAATAATATGAACATTATCACAAGTTTACTCAACCTTAAGAAAAACACTTCTCAATCTGAAGAAGTGATTGAAGCCTTAGAAGATTGTCGAAGTCGTGTTTTCTCAATGGCTCTTGTTCACCAAAATATCTATCAAAACGGTAATGTAAATTTACCCTTTGATGTATATGTACAGGAATTGATTAATGAAATTACGAATGCTATAGGTGACAAAGAATCAACACAGGTCAATAGTTCCATTGAAGCCATTTATTTAAACCTTAGCGATGCCATTCCGTGCGGTTTAATCTTAAATGAATTGATTACTAATTCCATCAAACATTCTGGCCAAAAACAACTAAAAATTGATCTCACAATCAAAGAAACTAATAACGTTGTACAGCTGATGTTTAAGGACAATGGAATTGGATATCCGGATAATTTTATGGACTATTCAACGTTGGGCATCGAATTGATACTCTCTCTGGTAGAACAATTGAATGGTTCCCACTCATTTTCAAATGAAAATGGCGCAGTATTTACCTTGTCATTTGAGCACATTCAAGGATAATTCCACTTTTTACTTGTATCCAACCTGTGAAAAGTAGTACTATTTGAAGAAATTTTAAAGCAAAAAAAATGGGAATCAATTGACTCCCATTTTCTTATAATCATTTTAGTTTAATGTTGTACTTGAATGCGTGTATTCGATGTCGAACCATCTTCAAATTCAACACTCAATAAATACTGACCATTGGCCAATTCTGAGACATTGATGGTAGAAATCATAGTATTGATTTCTGTGCTATACACCTCTTTTCCTGTTAAACCAATCAAACGAATATTTTTCATTGTCGCTGAAGAGTTAACAACAAATGAAGCATTTGATGGATTTGGTGCAACTTTCATCACGTTAGTATTTTCAACAATTCCAGAACTCGATCCTGCAGTAACAGTTACAGAACTGCACGAAGAATCAGCACCGCAAGCGTTAACAATTGTTAAACACACTGTATAAGTTCCAGCTGAAGCATATGTGTGCGTAGAATTTTGAACAGTTGAAGTATTACCATCTCCAAAATCCCATAAATACGTCGTAGTGCCATTCGAAACAGATATATCTGTAAAACTAACATCCAAATCTGAAACAGAAGAAGACCAATCAGCTTGTGGACCTTCACCTAATGTTACAGTTGTATCAGTAACACATGTGCTCGTCCAACCGAACAAACTATCCGTTAAAACAACATCATAGGCACCAGCTGAAGCATAGGTATGAGTTCCATTGATTAAATTCTCTTCAGGACTTCCATCGCCGTAATTCCAAGTATAAGATAATTCTTCAGCTCCAATAAACGCTGCTACACTATACATTCTATTTCCAATAATAGGAGAGGAATTATTCGTAAATACTTCTGTTAATCCATTTGAAAAACAAGGATCATCAGCAACAAAAGATGCCGTCAAATTAGTTACTACAAAAGGGTGAAAAAGTGCATCACTATCAAGTGGGATACCTCCAACATTAATATCATAAGATCTTGTCCAGGTGCCAAACAAATCTGCACTTGCCAACCATTCCATTGCTCCGTCTGCTGCTGTATAACTGTTAAAGATCAATCCAACTCCGTTTGGAGATAAGTTAGACATAACAACTACATAAGGAACAGAAACTGTAATCGGAGAGAAATTTCCAACTTTTCTTAATACTCCCAAATCACCGCCACCAAAGGCTGTATCAACGGCAACAGTAGCCGTAGCTAAAGGTGTACCAGTTGGCATAGAATCTGCACCAGCTGTGAAAACTTGTAAAGTAACGTTTTGAGTAATTCCTCCTGTTGCATCTATTTTATATGCATAAAATTCAACCCCTGAAAGCGTCAATGCTTGAGGTGCATCAAAGTATTGTGAAACTCTTTGCGCCGAAGTTGCATTGTTGATTGAAAGTGCTGCTAAACCTGTTGCTTTATACGTTGTATACTGAACAGTATCTAATCCACAGGTAGCAGTTTTCACTCCATTCAAATGATCATTTAATCCAATAGACTTTTCAGACAATGGAATAGATACATTTACTGGTAATAATGATTGTGCAAAACTAACTGAAGACAGTAGAAATGAACAAAGTAATAGTTTGTTTTTCATGAAATTATAATTTTAATAGTTGAATCAAATGTACATTGTTTTTAAATAGCATAATCATGAAATGTCCATTATTTTACTTCCACCAACCTATACGATAAAATAAAAATTCATAAAATAAATAGCATCAAACATCACCTACCATAATAAACGAACTTCTTACAAACGCTGAATCAAAATAACATAAAAACAAACAACTTAAAGTTTCATTTTTTCCAAAATATCTTGATAAGCTAATAGAATCACTTTCATTTTTCCGATTTAAACTATACACAAGAAATTATCAGATTAATTTTTTCCCATTTTTAAAAATTAATTTTTCTCGTTACTTCAACCTATTTAAACATTTTCATAACTAGGACAAAATGATGAAAAATCACAAAGTAAAACAATTTCCAATCTTCATTATAAGTAAGACACATCCATTCAATAGCCTACCAAGAATGAACTGCATCTTTTCCAGTACTCTTCCATTCGCCAACCAATTTTATTTATTTTTGCATCGAGTACCCCTCGAAAATAGTTGTAAACATCAAAAACAATTAAAATGTTAAACACAATCATCGTCGGGTCAGGTTCTTACATTCCCGAAATTGAAGTTGAAAATCACAGTTTTATTGAAAATCCATTTTGTTTGGACGATGGGAAACGCATTCAGAATAGCAATCATGAAGTAATTGAAAAATTCAAAGAAATTACTGGTATTCAAACGCGCAGGTATGTTAGAGACAATCAATCGTGTTCGGAAATAGCAAGCAAAGCTGGAAAAAAAGCAATTGTTGATGCTGGAATTGATCCAGAGGAAATCGATATGATCATTGTTGCACATAATTTTGGAGACGTCATCAATGGTTCCAATCAAACTGATATTGTTCCAAGTTTAGCATCTCGTGTCAAACATAATCTTGGAATAAAGAATCCATTTTGTGTTCCGTATGACATTATTTTTGGTTGTCCAGGTTGGATTCAAGGTGTCATTCAAGCACATTTATTCATGCGCGCTGGTGAAGCTAAAAAATGCTTGGTGATTGGTGCTGAAGTACTTTCTAGAGTGGTCGATCCATTCGACCGTGACACAATGATTTTTGCGGATGGTGCAGGAGCAGTCATTCTTGAACAACGAGAAGAACCGAAAAAACGTGGAATACTCGCTCACGCTACAGTATCGCACACAGTTGAAGAAAAGGATTACTTGTACATTGGAGAAAGTTTCAATCGTTTTGGGAGAGACCACACCAAGTACATCAAAATGAAAGGACATAAAATTTATCAATACTCATTGAACGAGGTACCAAAAGCAATGAAACATTGCATGGACAAAATTGGACTCGACATTCACGATATTCAGAAAATTCTGATTCATCAAGCCAATGAAAAAATGGACGAAGCCATTGTCAAACGACTCTACCGTTCCTTTGGAGTCAATGAAGTACCAGAAAACATCATGCCTATGATTATCAATAAATTGGGAAATAGTTCGGTTGCAACAGTCCCAACATTGTACGACATGATTGTAAAAGGAGAACTACCGAAACATTCAATCAATTCAGGTGACAATTTATTGTTTGCGTCTGTTGGTGCAGGAATGAACATCAATTGTTTTGCATATCACTCTTGAGATAGGAATCATACCCTGTGAAATAAAAAAGTCCTTTTCTCATTCGAGTAAAGGACTTATAGCTTGCTATGAATTCCTTCGAGATTTGACAAATTCACTTCACCCTGTATTTCTTATAAATCACTTTTTCTCTTTTCTTGATGAACAACACGCGCCATTTTTCTTCTCCTTTGCATCCACCAATGGAACGAATTCGTTTCAAGTTATTCAAAGGTTGATAAGGAAGTGTGACTAACTCGCCATTTTTGTTCGTCAATACAATTCGTACCATGGGATCTGGACAACAAACTCTGGGTAAAACAACTTTTCGTTTGCGTTTGTTTTTTGGTCCTCCAGCTACACTAGCCATTGGACAATCGCACGAAATGGCAATTTGTTCCAGTTTTACTCCACGCTTGCTTTTAAACTTAATTTTTGGCGGAACAGTTGGAAGACCAATTTGATCCATGTTGATCATCCCACTTCCTTGCAAAGGAAGAACGTAGTAGCGAATCGAATTGATAGTTTGAATTTCCACTTCTGGTTCTTTTGCTAATTGCCATCCACTTTCTGTTTGCTCATACTTCTTCATTCCTTCGGAGAAACAATTTTCATCGATTGGTATGTAAGCCCTAATTTTAACAGTATCACAAATTGTGTATTTCAACATGCCAGCTGAAAATAAAGTGTTCCCATCTGTATCCATTGTAAGAAGATTGGCCTCTTGTAGTTGATCAGGACTTAAAAACTCTTGAATAGACACACAATTAGGATTTCTCCGATAAATACATCGGTTAATGACATACATCACACCACTTGGAAGTTTTATCATGGTATCTCTGCAATCGTATGTTCCGCCACATCGAATAATGTCTTCGTATTCAACCAGATGAACAATGCTCAATTCAACTCTTCGATTTCGTTGCTGATCCTCGCTCGTTATTTCTTCTTTTAGCAATTGACTTTCACCTTTAAAGTCACATTCAATTAAAGTAGAATCAATTGATTTTTCGAATAGCACACCCTGCACTGCTAAAGCTCTTTTCTCAGAAAGCTTTTGGTTGTATCGTTCATTTCCATCAGTATCAGTATGGCCAACGATCGTATATTTTTCAATTTTTGTATTCTGAATGTCCCATAAAAGACCATTCAATCGATTTAATTCGCTTTTCGATATGGTATAACTATCCTTTGCAAATTCAATGGACAAAGAAATGGTATCCATTCGCGTTCGTTTCACAATTGAATCTCGCAATGGTCCATCTTCAAATTGAGAAAACAAAGTCCCTGAAAAACTGAGAATAAATAGGATGCTGGTCAATTTCATTTTAAGTAGTTTCTATTGTACCTAACGGAAGAAAAGTTTGATTAGTGTATGATACGGAAATACGATTAAACAAATCAGTTTGACAATTCTGATGAATTATTCCTACTTTCACATCCATTATGAAGTTTATAGAATTAAATCTCGAGGATCAATTATTAGATGCAATTGACCATATGGGATTCGAAACGGCAACTCCCATTCAAGAGCAAGCCATACCAGTCATTTTAAACAATCAAGATATCATTGCTTGTGCACAAACAGGAACTGGAAAAACAGCTGCTTTTATTCTGCCAATTTTAAACAAATTAGTAGGTAAAGAAGATAATTCAATCAACACATTGATCATTGTTCCGACACGTGAGTTGGCGATTCAAATTGAACAAGAAATTCAAGGATTATCCTATTTTGTTTCTGTTGGTTCCATCGCAATTTACGGTGGAGGAAGCGGGAAAGATTGGGAGGAACAAAAATCAGCTTTGGTGGAAGGAACCGATATTATTGTAGCTACACCAGGTAAATTATTGTCGCACATTCAACAAGGGTATGTCGACTTCTCACATTTAAAGCATTTAGTGCTAGATGAAGCCGATAAGATGTTAGACATGGGTTTTCTCGATGACTTAATGTCGATTTTCTCTAGTTTACCAAAGAATCGCCAGAACTTGATGTTTAGCGCGACGATGCCGACAAAAATCAGACAATTAGCGAAGAGTTTGTTGGTCAATCCGAAAGAAATTACCTTGTCGATATCAAAACCAGCAGCTGGAGTTAATCAAGCTTTGTACTTGGCATTTGACAATCAGAAAGGACCATTATTAAAACACATTCTTTCGAGTAGAAAAGATTATTCAAGTATCATCATATTCACCTCATCAAAACTAAAAGTCAACGAGATTGTTCGTTCTTTGCGCAAGAATGGATTTCCGGCAACTGGAGTATCATCCAACTTAACGCAAGATGAGCGCGAAGAAGTATTGAGAGGATTTAGATCCAAACGCATCCGTATCATTGTAGCAACTGATGTGATGAGTCGTGGAATCGATATCAAAGATTTGAACTTAGTCATCAATTACGATACACCGCGAGATGCAGAGGACTATGTTCACAGAATTGGTAGAACAGCTCGTGCAAATACGAAAGGAGAAGCCATTACTTTGGTCAATGAAAAAGACATGCGCAATATTGCAGAAATTGAAACATTGATTGAGGCGACCATTCCAAGGATTGATTTACCAGAGGAATTAGGAACTGCACCTGAATGGAAAATTACTGCTAAAAAGAAGAACAATCGTTATAAAAAGAAAAACTGGAAAAAGAATAAACCAACTACTGACAAAAAGTAATTCATTGTATTTTTTCACCGTTGTGTTCAATAAAAAAACGTCCAGTATTTCTACTGGACGTTTTTCATTTCATTCTTATTTTATTCGATTATTCAATCACTAATTTTTGAACTTGAACAGCATCACCAGCTTTGAATTTCACATAGTAAATTCCTTTCGCCAATGCACTGAAGTCAACACTGTTTGAATAATTTGATTGTACATTGTTGGCATTTTCAACATATACTACTTTTCCTTGTACATCTGTCAATGAAATTTCCAAGTTAGTGCTTGTTGTATTCGCTACAGTCCAGTTCACCATTCCCGTTGAAGGGTTTGGATACACACTGAATGATTGACCGTCAATAGCAAGTCCATCAATTCCCACTGAATTCACAACAATACACGCTGAAGTATCAACACAAGATCCTTCTGTTACAATCACAGCGTAAGTACCATTCACAGTTGGTGTATATTGCAATCCAGTTGCACCAGTAATAGGAGCATTTCCGTTATCACAATCAATCCATTGGAATTGACCTGTCAAAGAGTTTGAAGTTAACTGAATACCTGAAACAGTAACATTTACGTTTACTGTATTCACTGTTACAACTACTTCTGTTCTAGGACTAGGACAACCATTAACTGTTTCTTCTACCCAATATGACGTTGTTGTAGTCAAAGCAGGAGTTCCATAAGTTGTTCCAGTAGTTAACTCATTTCCTGCGATATCAGCATCATACCAAGCCAAAGCTCCACCATTTGCATCTGTTGCTGTCAACGTAATTGAATCTCCGTTACACACGCTCATCGAAGGAGCAGTCGGAGCAATCAAAACTGGACAACCAATGTTGATAATATAATCTTCCACTTCTCCAAAGAAGAAATCATCACAAGGACCAGAGTTTGCATCACCACCTTCATCTAATATAACTCTCATACGTGTTAATCCAGAAGGAATTCCAGTAGGAATAGTGATAGAACCAGTAATAGTTGGTGCAACTTGAGATGTTGGCCCATCATTTAATACTCGCTCAGTTACTGGATCAAATATACCATCTTGGTTATAATCAATAAATACATTTAAATACGCTGTGTAGAATGAACCACCACTAGTGTATTGTGTTACTTCGAAAGGATACGTTTGACCAAGTGCATAATCTTCAGGAGCAATCGCTGTATAATCTGTGTAAGTACCAGTTGCCATTGGGTTGTTCAATGTTGGTGTAGCAACACCATTGTTCAATAAACCGAATGTAACATTTCCGATATCCGTATCAGCACTACTATTTACAGCAATTGGACAATAACAGTCTACAAAAGAATTCATTTCCACCAACACTGGAGTCGTTATAATAAACAACCCTGAGTTTGTACAAGTAACAATTACTTGATAGAACATAGAATCTGACTGTGTTGTAGAATAGGTTGGATTTGTTTCACCAACCACATCATTGAAAGTAACTCCATCCGTTGAACTTTGCCATTGATAAGTAATTCCTTGATCTTGGTATACAACATCTATACTTAAATTAACCGGTGATCCATCACATACAGAAGAGTCTGCCGCAACGGTATTCGCTGCTGAAGGTGTACCAGAACAGTTTGTTAACAAACCAATATCCAACATATAATCTTCTGTTTCACCATAATTAAACAATAAACAAGGGTCATCAGTACTAGATCCAGTTTCGTTCAATGAAACACGCATTCGTGTCAAACCTAACGATGCTGTGGCAGGAATAGTAATCATTCCTGAAATAGTTGGGTTCGCTTGGGAAGTAACTCCATTACTAAACAAACGCTCAGTTACTGGGTCAAATACACCATCTTGATCTAAGTCAACAAATACATTGACATATGCGTCGTAGAAGGTTCCTCCTGATGTGATCTGAGACACAGAGAATGGATAAGACCCACCTTGTTGTACAGTCCCAGGAGTAACGGCAGTAAAATCAGTGTAAGTACCATTTGCAGCAGCATTATTCATAACCGGAGTTGCTGTACCGTTGTTAATACCAGCAAACGTTATGTTTCCAATATCTGAATCAGCTGCAATTGTGGCACCAGGAGTACAATAAACTAAATCTACTGTTATGTATCCTAATTTAATTTCATCATCTGAACCAGCAGGGTTAGAAGCAGTTAACGTTACGTCATATAAACCTGCTTGAGTAAACTCAACTTCAGGGTTTTGAGATGTTGCAGATGTTCCGTTCACATAATTAAATGTTGCTGGAGAGATTACCCAGTTCCAAGTATCAGGAACATTTGTTGATAAATCAGTCAATGTTACCGTTTGATATGTTGAAACTGCTAGTGGACTTCCTACAAAATCTGCAACAGGAGTTGTTGGGACTATAACGAATACATTGACAGAATCTGTTGCTGAACAAGTACCATCATCATATGTAACAAAATGTGTATATGTACCTGCCGTAGCATAAGGTCCAACCAAGACTGATGAAGTTGCTGCCCCACTTGGCGTCCAAGAGTAACTCGCTGTAGGTGTGATAACAGTATTTAATCCTGTATTAAAAACAGCAATGTCTAATGGTGTCCCAGCACTCGCCACTGACCAATCTGAAGCAGTGTTTGAATCAGAACCTGTTCTTCTAACTCCTGCCAAGCCTGAGGAAGATGAAATTGTCCCACTCCAATCAGATGCAGTAACTCCACTTGCAACAGGGAATACATATCCATCGGTTGCAACCGCATCTAATAAAATATTATTTTCATTTCTCAAAGTATAACCATTGGCTACACCTGAAGAGGTTGTACCTCCCATATTCATTCCAAAGTAAAAATTAGCAGGGTCACTTGCTGTTCCATTAAATGCTAGAACCAGCACTTCATTCGGTGCTAAAACAACTCCAGAAGGGATTGTATACGTTCCATTAAATCCACCTTGAATCTGAAGTTCAAAACCAGTTAAATCAACAGAAATATCACTAATATTAGTTAACTCGACAAAATCGTTATCCGTTGTTGGAATATATGTTGGATAAACACCTTGTCCAGTTCCCGTTTTAAACTGCACGATTTCGGAAATCACAATTACTTGTTGCCATGTATCGTTCGTTGCAGCTGAGACAGTTGTAGTACTATTCGTATTAATTGTTACATCTGGACTTGCCACAACTACCAAATATTCATCCGTATAATTAACACCGTTCAATATCGAAGATGAATATGTAGATGAATCAATGGCAACAACAGAATATGAAACTTCAACATCTGGTGAACCTGCAGCTGGAATTATACCAACCCATGTTCCATTTGTTGCCGTACCTGTACTCAAAGACATTGATACTGGAGCTTGTGCAACACCATCATACGAATAATTCAATGTAACAAACTCAACACCAACGTTATCCATTGCTGTTACTTCAATCGAGTGATCTACAACTGAACATTGAGATCCTGCTGGAGTAGCTACAATTGTAGATACAGTAGGCGCAGTATAATCGCCACTACCATCTCCTTCGAACTCATATGCCCCCATATCAGGTGCTGTACCACTACCAGCTGGTCTATTCGCACCTGTAAAGTCTGTATTTGGAATTCCTAATCCTGGTATTTCAAACCCACCGCTTTCGATTGGTGTAAGTGTCGTAGCGGGAATTGTTAAATCAACATCCGAAGTATATGGCGCATCACTATTACCAGCAATAGGCTGAGAAACAGCATCATTTGTTGGATTATTCACTTGTGAAATTGCTTTCCAATCATTCAATGTTGAATAATTTATCCCTCCAACTCGACCAACATAATGTACGGCATCATTTGTCACCATATACGCATTATTGTCAATTGTTGCATTCATGAAATTATATCCTGCAGGAAACCAAACAGCCAAAAATCCTGCACTTGTTGCAATTGCTGAAGTATGTTTATTTCCAAAAATATTATTTCGTACTGTTAGTCCAGTTACACCTGTTCCCGTTACAACAAGTCCTGCAGAGTAAGTTGTAGTTCCTCCTCCTAAAGTATGATCTCCGTACAAATTAACACTGTTATACAATACATTATGACCTGTTCCAGCTACTAAACGAATTCCGAATGGTTGCCAAACAGTTGAAGTAGAATTGTAATTTGTACCATGAATACCATGAATCACATTGTTTACAATAGTTGCATTATTTCCTGCATTAATATTGATCCCGTATGAACCATATCCACCTGTGTTCAAAGAATGAACTTCATAAATTTCATTCAGACTAATTATATTGTTGTTTGATGCGGTACCGCTAATTTCAATCCCAGCCAGATTCGCAGAATTGGAAGACTTAATATTAAATACAGTATTTCCAGAAATCATAGACTCCGTGATAAACGAACATGATATTCCTTTGAAACCAATTCTTTCCAAGTCTGTTGATGAACCAATTGTATTTCCAGAAATCATCACTGTATCTGCAGTGTTAGCTGAAGTACCATAGACATGAATACCAACATAAGCCGACTTTATTTCATTGTTCTCAATTGTCAAATGGTCATAATCCGCAGAACCTGCAGTATTACTCATAGTCGTAGCGGTTGCTGAACCTGCATAGATTCCGTAAGAGGAAGTAACCGTACTACCACTACTTCCATCATTACCAGGAGTATTTCCAATGATGTTGCAATTTTTAATCGTTACCATATCAGTTCCTAACCCCAATGTTGTTCTACCAATCAATCGAATAGCGGCAACATTTACTTGGGAAATTGCAGAAGTATTTTGAATCGTCAAATCACGTGATGTCCCTCCAGGAATAATACTTCCATCTATGGTAACACTATCTGCTCCATCAAAATTAATTACTGCATATCCAGCATTCGTAGTTCCAGAAACAGTAACAACTGCCGATGGATGAATAAAAACTGAATTGTAACTTGTCAATCCTTGCCCACTCGCCATCAGTGCACTTGGTGTTGCTGGCTCAATAATACTTGCATCTATGCTAATATCAATGACTCCAGTGTGAACACCGTTATTAATTGAATCAAATGCCTGACTAATAGTGGCAAATGTACCTGCGGGAACTCCTCCCGATGCGGTCAATGTGACCTGAGCTTTAACACTTGAAAGGGTTAAAACTAAACTTCCGACAAGAAATGCCGTTCGAGTAATTAGCTTGTAGCTTTTTCTCATAGTTTTTGTTTTTTGTTATACATTTCTGAAAAATTTCCGGCTTTGCAATTCGATGAAAATAAAGTATACATCATTTATAAAATAAATGATTCAACGCAGTTCACGCTACTTTTTTTTTAGCAGTGCCTAATTTTTCGATAATTACTTTGGGGTTTTGTAAAGATACAACAATTTCATTCAATAATGAACAGAATCCATTTAGTAAGTCAATAATTTTATCAGGTCGTGAAATAATTAACCATGTAAGGTTTATATATTTTATTTTTAACATTTACTAAGCAAACTCTTTGAGTCATAAACCAACTCAGAGTTCATCAGATATCCATTTAAATAAAGTACTTTTGCGCCACGAAAAAGTATTTATCATATATACTTATTGAAATTGATTAGATGAAAAGAATTAATGAATACAAAAAATTGTTCAATGTAACAGGCGAATTAGAGCTAAAAACATTGAAAACGACCTACAGAAACCTTGTAAAGGAATGGCATCCTGATAAATTTCAGGATAATGATCCCTTGAAGGCAGAATCTGAAATAATGGGTCAAAAAATCGTTGATGGATATCATTTCCTTGTTAGCATTGCTCCTGAAACTAAGGAAGCAAACTTAGATTCCTATAACAAAACAATCAATGAATGTGGAATCGAAGACTTTAAACACAAAGGATTGTTATTGGAAATTACGTTCACCGATGGTTCTTCATATGAATACTTTGGTGTTAATGATGGTTTGTTTAAAAAATTAATCAATTCTGATAAACAAGTGCGATTTGCTAAGCGCAGCATTTACCATTCTTTCTTGTATCGACAATCAAAAAAAGCTGCCCAAGAAGCATAGCATTCAATTAGTTTCCTTAGTTTTAAGTCAATTCAAAAATAGGAAACCATGAACAAAGATCATATCTCATTTCAATTCATCAGTGAACCAACTGATGTCAATTTTGGTGGAAAAGTGCATGGTGGTCAAGTAATGAAGTGGATTGACCAAACGGCCTATGCTTGTGCAACAGGTTGGGCTCAAAATTATTGTGTTACAGTTTACGTTGGTGGAATAAGGTTTTACAAACCTATTTCGATTGGAGCAATTGTAAAAGTGGATGCACAAGTAATCTATTCTGGTACAACGAGCATTCATATTTCTGTAGATGTATTTTCCCGAAAATTGCGGGACGAAGAATTCATTAAAACCACCCATTGTGTCATAGTATTTGTTTCAACAGACAAGGAAGGAAATCCTGTTCCTGTTGAAAAATTTATTCCGCAATCCGCACATCAAATTGACATGGAAAAATATGCACTTCGCTTGATTGAATTAAGAAAATCGATTGAAGATGAAATGAGCAGATTTGTTCACTCATAAAGCCACATTGAAGATGAATCAACTAGAATCATTAATTGAAGCAGAAAACAAGGCCTTTAAATTATTCAAAAGCATAGAGGATCTTCAACTCATTGTACCAGGAAAAAAAGAATCAGAACTAAACACTGAGATCTTTGAACTCGCAAAATCGCAATTTGGCATTGAAAAATTTTGGCACAAACGCATTGTTAGAGCCGGAAAAAACACATTATTGCCATACCGGGAAAATCCACCTGATTTAATCTTACAAGAAAATGACATTCTTTTTTTTGATTTCGGTCCAGTGTTTGAAGATTGGGAAGCCGACATTGGCAAAACTTATGTTTTAGGAAATGATCCTGAGATGCTACAACTTTCAAAAGATGTTGTTGCCATCTGGGAAATCGTCAACGACCATTATCAATCCAACAAGGAAACGATAATGGCAAGCGAATTATATTTGTTCACTTGTGAAACAGCTCAATCATTTGGTTGGAAGTACGGGAATGAGCATGCCGGACATATCATCGGACAATTTCCGCACGAAAAAATCCTAGGTGATGATGTATTTCATTACATTCATCCAGAAAACACTACTAAAATGTCAGAACCAGCAAGTAACGGAACTATTAGAAGTTGGATACTGGAAATCCACCTTGTTCATTCTTCTCGTGAAATTGGTGCTTTTCATGAACAATTAATGATTCCCTAAAGATGCTTCTTGACTCCAATAAATTTTGTATTTTTAAAACAAAAATGTTGATTATGAAAAATTTACTACTTACCGCAACAATTGCTATCTCTTTGAGTTTTTCGTCTCTAGCACAAGATATGGGCAAAAAAGCGGTTGAATTAATTACGTCTTGTACATGCCGCGAAATTGTTATGATTAGTAGAGGAGTTGAAAAAAGCTATACATCTGCTTGGCTAGAAGGTGTGTCACTAGAAGAGAACTTCATCGTATTTTCAAAAGGAGAAACGTATCATCGTTGGAACTCTGAAAAAATCACTTTCATTGAACAAGGAAATGGTTACTATCGCATTTATCTCGATTGATTGATTCGAAATACATAAATAGTAAAGCAGGCAATTTTTAAGTCTGCTTTTTTTATCATACTTAAATTCCGACAAGAAAGAATGGACAAAATCACTGAATTCAATAAAATTGAATACAAAAAACCCAATTACAGAATTAAAAAACCGCTTCACGAACATTTAAGGCTGTATTCAAGGTTGGCTGAATTTCCCTTGCATTATGAAGATTTAATGCGACACAGTGAATTGATGCCTGTATTTGATAGCAAAGGAAAAGACACTTTGTGGAATTCAGTTTTATTCAATCAATCTGACATTGAACGAATCAACGACGGATTGGTAAAGATGTACCAAATGTTGGTGCTAGATGGTGATAATTTAAAACATTTAAGAGTGAGCAGCGTTGACTTTTGTCGATACGGCAACTCACAACCGTTTAGAATCAAAATTGTCAATGAACTAAATGATAACCACGATTATTATTACATCAAAAAAGCAGATGCATCAAGGATTTATGGGTTGGAATTAGAGCATATTTTTTCGCCTGACAAGATCAATTTCTACGTCGATCAATCAACTTTGGTGGAAGAACACATTGTTGGAATTCCGTGCGATGAATACCTTCAAAAAACGAAAGGTAGAAAAGTCGAAAACAGGTTACGTATTGCCAAAGAATTTGTGAAATTCAATGAGCGCTGTTTCGTTCGATTATTAGGTGATATGCGTGCTTACAATTTTGTAATTGAGATCAAACAAGATTTCGATAATGTTGATTATCGATTGCGTGCGATGGATTTTGACCAGCAAAGTTTTGAAGGTAGAAAGAACATGTATCTCCCGCAATATTACAAAGACAACATACAATTGGTTAATTTGTGTAGCGAACTGCTATCATTTGAAACTGCTGAGCAATATATGAAACAGGAGCGAACAGCCATGAAAAAACGATTTCTTTCGGCACCTGCCAGAACACGTAGTTTGCTGAGAAGAATGCGCACCGACACATTGTCAACAAAAGAAAATATTGCCAATTTACGTGAAGAACTGGGCGCTTATTTTGGTCACCCTGGCTTTGATGATTGCAAAACAATGGGAGAAATACTCATCTTACATTTAGAATGCAAATTAGGCGTAAAAATATTTGAGAAAATCGTTAAGTAATTCTTACTCCAAGCATACAAGCATCATCGATCGATTCACCTGTTCCTTTCCAAGTTTTTAACTCTTCTTGGATTAGTTCTTTTTGCAGATCCATTTCATGTTGGTGGATGGATTGAAGTAGTTCTCTCAATCGTTTACTTGAATATTTTTTACCATTTGGACCTCCAAATTGATCGACAATTCCATCTGAAAACAAATAAACGCTGTCTCCTTTCGACAGTTCAATGGAATGATTTTCATAAGGCTTTCGGTATTCGTACTTCCCTATTGGTTGTCGATCTCCTTTTTGTTCTATGAATTCTCCGTTTTTGAAATAGTACAATGGTCGATTGGCTCCCGAATATTCAATGATTTTTGTCTTTTTGTCAATCTTGCACAGAACTACATCCATCCCGTCATTGACTTTGTCCCCACTTTTAGCAAAAAATTGCTCTAGCAATACTACGGTTGAATCCAGTATTTTCGATGGAGTTGTGAGCTTTAATTCATTCAATGATCGCGATAAGAAATTACAGCACAAGACACTTAACAACGCACCTGGAACACCGTGTCCAGTACAATCCGCAACGGCAAAATAAATTGCATCATCATTTTCTTCCAACCAATAAAAATCGCCTGAAACAATGTCTTTCGGATTGTACATGATAAATCCATCTTTCAAACTTTTCTCTAACAACTCATTGGACGGTAGCGATGCTTGTTGAATCCGCTGAGCATAGGTTATACTCGCTAGAATTTCTTTTGTTTTTCGTTCGTTTTCTTCGAGCGCAATTTTACGTTTCTGATTGATGTTGTAAACAAAAAACAACAATCCCAATATGATCAATCCAGCAATAGAAACAACAATTATAAGTGTTCGTTGATACGCTATTACTTGTTGCTTTTGCATCAACTCTTGACCTTTTGCTTTGATTGTTTCCTGCTGACCAACAATTGTTGAATCGCTCTTTTTTAGTTCATTTTCACGCTGAATAATCTCCGACTCTTGATGTGATATTGTTGATTCTTGAGCTTTGATTTTCGCTTGAGCAATTTGCAAGCTTTTTTTCCAACCTTGACTGCTTGTAACGCGAGAAGTTGATTCCAAAACAGTACTGGATATTACTTTACCATCACCTCGAAGATCTACATCGTTTAACACATAAACCACTTCATTTTTATCATTCACAATGAAATTAATTGGCGACTTTCCATAGGGAAAATCCTCTGTTACAAGTAAACAATGATCGCTTGTGCGCTCCTTTATTTCTGAAAAATCCTCTTGATTGTCATTGTGCAAATAAATTAAATCTGCTACCTTAACAGCTCCCAATCGTTTGAACCATGAAAACGTTACCTTTTTACCATTGACTTTGTAGGCTTTATCTTTTGCAAATTCATACAATTCCTTGGATTCATCTGATTTACCATATATCCCAATGATGTATTCATTCGACCCAGATTTCACAGATTCAGTCACGTTTTCAGCCATCGAAAGGATGAAGCTCATTTTACGTTCTAAAACAATTGGATCACTTTCTGTTTTTAAAAACACATTGGCCCAACTTGTTGAACTCAAGAAAACAACGATTAACACACAAAATGTAGTTAAAACAGTATTTCCGACATGTATTTTACCAACCTTGCTCATTTGTTCAGGTGTGAACTAAATTCCTAATCATTCAATATGATGCAAAAGTAAGGCGATTATATTACAATCAGTTAGAATTAGGAATAAAATGACGCTTAATCACAGTATATCTTATCCACTAATGCCCCATACTTTTGAAGGATAATTTTTCGTTTCAATTTAAGCGTTGGAGTTAATTCTCCGCCAAGGATACTTAATTCTTCCGGCAACAATTCAAAACGTTTCACTTTTTCCCAATTTCCAAATCCTTCATTGAATGAATCGATTTCCTTCTGAATGCGATCAATCACTTGTTGGTTTTCACTGATTGATTTGTTTGAACCATCTCCTAAGTCAATGCGTTTTTTCTTTGCCCATTCCGTGACAAATGCAAAACTCGGAACAATGAAAGCCGCAGGGAACTTTTGTCCTTCACCAAGAATCATGATTTGCTCAATGAAACGCGATTCTTTGAATTTATTTTCCATTGCTTGAGGCACAATGTACTTTCCTCCTGAGGTTTTAAAGATTTCTTTTTTACGATCGGTAATTTTTAAAAATTTCCCGTTGACAAATTCTCCGATATCACCCGTGTGAAACCATCCATCTTGATCGATAGTCTCAGCAGTTACTTCTGGTAAATTATAGTATCCCATCATCACATTTGGACCTTTCACTAAGATTTCTCCATCTTCAGCAATCTTCACTTCCACATTGTCAATCAATGGTCCAACTGTACCGATAGCCATACCTTTCTTCATACAATTCACTGAGACAACAGGTGAAGTCTCTGTCAATCCATATCCTTCTAAAATTGGAATCTGTGCTGCCAAAAAGATACGAGCCAAACGAGGTTGCAAGGCCGCACTTCCAGATGCAATTGCTCTTACATTCCCACCTAATGCAGCTTGCCATTTTGAAAAAATTAATTTTCGTGCAATCGCCAATTTAAATTTGTACCAAGCACTTTTTCCTTCAATTTCAAAATCTTCCGCTAAACTCACTGCCCAAAAGAACAACTTACGCTTGATTCCAGTGAGCTCTTCTCCTTTAGCTAAGATTTTATCGTACACTTTTTCAATCAAGCGTGGCACAGCTGTGAATACTTCCGGCTGCACTTCTCGAATATTGTCTCCAATCGTATCCATTGATTCAGCAAAATGTATCGAACATCCTTGCTCCATGTATAAATAATGTAGCATTCGCTCATAAATATGGCATACTGGCAAAAAAGTTAACACTTTTGAATGCTCATCGGCTGGAATTGACACTTTGCAAGCTTCCACATTTGATAAAATATTTCTATGCGATAACATCACACCTTTCGGATTCCCTGTTGTTCCAGAAGTATAAATGATGGTTACCAAATCTTCGTATTTCACGGCATCCATCCTACTTTGAACATCAGATTCAGCAACATTTTTTCCATACTCTAAAATTGTTGACCAATGTGGAATTGTCGCATCTTGATCAAACAAGTACATTCCTTTTAATAGTGGAATTTCTTCTTTAACTTCAGCAATTCTTCCAAATAATTCTGCATCACCAATGAAACAATGTGCAATTTTGGCATCATTGAAAATATACTTGTAATCACTTGCCGAAATATTAGGATAAATTGGAACAACGATTCCACCCACTTGTTGAATGGCAATATCCATAACATTCCATTCTACTCGATTACTTGACACTAAGCCTATTCGATCTCCAGCCTGAACACCTAATCCAATTAAACTTTTAGAATATTCCATCACTTGTTCTAAAAACTCAGCAGTAGATATTCCATTCCAAGTAGTTCCTTCTTTCGTAACAAACATCTTTGGATTTGGATATTTCTTCAATTGAAATCTTGGTATATCGAAAAGTCGTTTTGATTCTATCATGTAGTCTAAATTATGAGGATACCTTACGAATATAGTTAAATTTCAACTAATTTGTCAGAATTCGCTCATTCTAATGTTCAGTCAAACGACTTGAATATTCAATCTCACTGCATTTTTGGTAATCTAATCTCAAAATCCCTTTATTTAAGCGTTATAGCTTGACAAAAACTGTAACTTTTGTAGTGTCTTAATTGTTTTAATTCATAGAGTCAAGGTATAATTTGAACCGAAAAGAGTACAATACCATTGTTGGGGGATTGAGTGATCATCTCTACAATTTTGCATTTAAATTTATGCGAAATGAAGACGACGCGCAGGATATTGTACAAGATGTGTTCGAAAAACTTTGGATCAATAGACGAAAAGTTGACAAGTCAAAAGCAAAATCATGGATGTTCACAACTGCACATCATGCAATGATTAATTTCATTCAACGATCAAAACGATCGGTAGCAATGGAATTACACGAATTGCCTGAAACACTGATGCATGATGCGAATATATTTGAATCCAATGAAGTTGTGCAAAGAGCAGTCGCAATTTTACCTCCCGTTCAGAGAAGTATTATGCTACTGCGTGACTTAGAAGGCTATTCTTATCAAGAAATTGGTGAAATGCTAAACATCACCGATTCTCAGGTAAAAGTCTATTTATTTAGGGCTCGTAAAAAAATTAAAAAACAATTAAAAGGACTTGTGGAGCTAGTATGAGTAATCCCTCTTTTTCGAATATTGATCAGTGGTTTTTTGAGTTACAAGAAGGGAATTTAAGCCCCCAACAAGTAGCACAATTAAAACTATTTGTCTTGCAACATCCAGAATTGGAGGTCGATAAGGACATGTGGGAATTGGCATTTGTGAAAGCATCACCACTCTCCTACCCAAATAAAAAAGCATTAGAAAGAAAGCGACCTGTGGTAGTGTATTGGTCAGCTGCAAGCGCTGCAATAATTGCTTTGAGCATTGGATTGATTTCAATATTCTCTCACGATGAAGCAATTGCTGTTGGGACTGTTCATCGAACAACTTTAAATCAACATGATTTTGACAAGCAGCAATTGAACAATAACAATTCCACATATCATTCAAATAGAGGGAACATTGAAGGACATCTAAATCATTCTATGGTTACTTCACCAACATTTGTCACTCCAAACAATGTTATTCTTGCATTCAACTCGAGCAGTAAAAACGCTGATTTTGAAAGTGAAAAATCGAATCATTCGTTCCAAAAACCTACTCCATCTTATCTGTTGGAAAAGGAGGATACTAAGAATTTACAAGAGTCACTCATATCACTGAAACACAATTTCTATTTAGCAGAGCTTCAACGTGAAAACTCCATAGGTAACAATAAGGAAGAACATGCAATTGCCGATTGGAAATTGCATCGAAATTCTGTCAACCGAAACAGCCATTCAAGTCATTCATTTTCAACTAAAATGAGAATGTTAAGACGTACGATTGAACGCATGATTGACAATCCAATTGCTTTGAAAAATTTAAAGGATCCTCACTATCACGTTCCAGGCATGCAAGCAGTTGACATCAACTTTGGTGCAGTTGGAACTTTATTGGCAACACGTGTTCAAACAACATCACGCTATCAATGGATGGGGAATGAAAATGAGCAACTATCCAATCAATTGTTAATCGATGGATATTCATATGCGATGCGCGGAGGAATTGGTTTGCAAGTCATCCAGTCCAACTATCACCAAAACAGTATTCAAAACACTTATGCGGCTTTGACGTATTCCCCAAAATTCTCTGTATCAAAAAACGTTACAGTTGAACCAGCTATTCGCTTCAAGATGGGAAATAGTCGCATTAACCCGAATGCATTTGAAGCAGAACAATCAATTGAATTTGAACGTAAAAACGCGACACATTTTTATTCAGATCTTGAGGCTCAAAAAGGAAAATCAATGTGGTTCAAAGATCTTGGTGCCAGTGTGATGGTGAATACTAAATGGTTCTTTGCTGGCGCACAATTTGACAATTTAACACGCCATGAAAACAATATTTTCAACTCAAACTCAAACGATCGCTCTTCCATTCATTCCGTTTTCACGATAGGCACGGACTACCAATCGAAGAATAAAAACTTAAGATTCTCTCCTTATCTGATTTACCAAAACTATGGTCAACTTTCAGAAGCTTGGTTAGGAACGAACTTTGGTCTTAAATGGTTCAATCTAGGTGCAGCAGTATCATCGAATTTAGAACCTGCAGCATCAATAGGATTAAAATTTGATCATTTCGCCCTTACATATAATGCAGATTATACGCAATCAGCTATGAATAGTAAACATGCATTATCACATCAACTTACCCTACGCTTTAATACAAAACCGAGTCGTATCGGACAACGATTATTAAATTATTAGAAAGATGAAAAAGTATCTTATTATCGCAATTATCGCATTCAGCGCCACTTACAGTACGGCACAAGATCCGACGTTTACGCAATTTTATGCCAACCCAATCTATCTGAATCCAGCTTTTGCCGGTTCACATGGGTGTGCTCGTTTTGCAGGAAACTACAGAAACGAATGGCCAAGCTTATCAGGTAACTACGTTACGTATGCATTTGGATACGATCAATACTTCAAAAATATTTCTGGTGGTATTGGTGTTTTAGCTACACATGACGTTCAAGGACAAGGTACCATTCAAACTTCCATGCTTGGATTGATTTATTCTTATCACCTTCGAGTA
>Ga0098074_1000114_pt1 | contig 78364 bp, 77 predicted proteins | sample 32_taG_FD_75064 | JGI IMG/M metagenome (GOLD analysis project Ga0098074, IMG submission 75064) | Marine viral communities from the Gulf of Mexico - 32_GoM_OMZ_CsCl metaG | ecosystem: Environmental > Aquatic > Marine > Oceanic | place: Atlantic Ocean: Gulf of Mexico | collected 2015-07-12 | reverse complement strand
TGACCTGCACCCTGAATTCTGGACCGTTTCGAGCTGGAAAATTCCAGTTATGATCGGAGGGCCAGAATACGGAGGTTGTGATGAAGAGATCGAAGTTTTCGGAGGCGCAGATTGCCTTCGTGCTTAAGCAGGCTGACGATGGGACGTCGGTCGGCGAGGTGTGCCGCAAGGCCGGGATCAGCGAGGCGACGTACTACAACTGGCGTAAGAAATACGCCGGGTTGATGCCGTCGGAGATGAAGCGTCTGCGCCAGCTCGAGGACGAGAATGCCAAGCTCAAACGGCTGGTGGCGGATCTCAGTCTGGACAAGGCGATGTTGCAGGATGTCGTCTCGCGAAAGCTCTGAGGCCTGATCGGCGGCGCGAGCTGGTCGATAATGTTCGCAGCACATGGCAGGTCAGCATCCGCAGGGCCTGCAGCGTGCTCCGGGCGGAACGATCCAGCTACCACTATCGTGGCAAGGGCACCGATCAGGCCGACCTCAAGCAACGGATCAAGGAGATCGCGGAGACGCGGGTAAGGTACGGCTATCGCCGTATCCATGTCCTGCTGCAGCGGGAAGGCTGGGCGATCAACGGCAAGCGAGTTTACCGGCTTTACAGGGAGATGGGTCTGCAACTGCGCAAGAAAGCGCCGAAGCGACGGGTAAAGGCAAAGCTGAGGGAAGGCCGCTGTGCGGCCTCCCGGGTCAATGATGTATGGGCCATGGACTTCGTCCATGACCAGTTGGCGACAGGTCCGAAGCTGCGTGTTCTGACGGTCGTGGACACGTTCAGCCGCTACTCGCCGGCAGTCATTCCCCGGTTCCGCTTCCGCGCTCCGGATGTGGTGGAAGTACTGGAACGGGTCTGTGCCGAGGTCGGCTATCCAGCCTCGATCCGGGTTGATCAGGGCAGCGAGTTTATCTCCCGCGAGCTGGATCTGTGGGCCTACATGAAAGGAGTGACGCTGGACTTCTCGCGGCCTGGCAAGCCAACGGACAATGCGTTCATCGAGTCCTTCAACGGCAAGTTCAGGGCTGAATGCCTGAACCAGCACTGGTTCATGAGCCTGGATGACGCGGTCCGAAAATGCGAGGCTTGGCGTAGAGACTACAACGAAGTACGACCGCACAGCGCGATCGGCAACAAACCGCCGATATCGCTCATGTTGGCATCAGCGGCAAATGGCCCGCCCTGATGCACGCACGCTGGAAGGCCGCCAGCCAAGTGGTCCAGCATCGGGGTGCAGGTCACGGCGGTCTGCCCAATAATTGAAGTTGGTTGCAGAATAAGGACGCAGACCCGTGGTGGTGTTCGTCAGGCCAATTTCCGCACGGGCATTGTCAAAGTGGCGGTTGAGACCGAAGGATCCAAGGATGTTCGAGTCATTGTCGGCGTCGAACTTGGCGTAGAGTCCGTCGATGCGGAGGCGAGTGCGATCGGAGGGCGCCCATTCGATGGTTGCGGTCAGACCGAGGCGTTCCTGGACCAGCTTTTGCTTCTGGAGTGACGTCAGCGCCGGCATCGGCGCGGCCAGATTGGCGTCGAGGACGGCATACGCGTCCGGATCCGACCCGAACATGAAGGAATTGGAGTCGATTCCGAAAGCTTGCCGCCCGATTCCCGAAGGAGCCGGCGTAGTGGCCGTCGGCGTGGGAGCCGCGAACCCCCAGAAGCAATTGAGCGGCGACCGGTTGGTTGTCGCGTTGACCACTGGCGCGCCGCTGGTGATACAAACGGGCGGGTTCGGGTTGCCGGTTCCGTTCCTGACAGGGCCCGCAAGATCCGAGCCGCGATAGATGATCTCGAATTGACCAGGGTTTCGATCAAATGTGCTCAGCGTGGTGTTACGCTTTTGATAGGCGCCCGAAATCAGGATGCCGAGCGTATCGCCAAAGAATGTCTTCGAGACCATCCCCGCAAAGCGGGGGTTATGCTTGTCGTCATTCTCATAATATGTGTCCTGGAGCGAAGCGCTGATACGAAAACCAGGGCGCGCTAGAGGGTTACCGGTGTCAATGTCGACGGTAGAACCGAGCGATCCTTCATCGACCGACGCCTCCGCAGACTTGCGCACCGTGAGCTGGCTGAACAGGTCGGACGCGAAAACATTATAATCGAAACCGCGGGTGCGGTTGATGCTCGACTGACCTTCATTGTTTCCCGAGGTCGCGACCGTTTCGATGCCGTTGAGGCGGGTGCGGACAAAGTCGCCTCCAAGGCCGCGGACGGTGATCGTGCGCCCTTCGCCATTCTCGCGTTCGATATTGATGCCGGGAAGGCGCTGGAGCGCTTCGGCAAGGTTGTTTTCAGGGAATTTTCCGACATCTTCCGCATTGATGACGTCGATCATCGAATTCGACCGCCGCTTTTCATTCAGGGCTTCGCGGACCGAAGCGGCGTATCCGGTGACGACGATTTCGGCATTGCTTGGCGTCGCCTCGTCGGCGGCCGTGGGCGCTTGCGCCTCCTGCGCGAACGTCGGCCCTGTGCCTGCCGAAAGGATCATTGTAGCAAGCGATGCGCCAATCATTAAACGATGCGCTTTCGCCGTGCGAAGACTGCCCCTCATACCAAACCTCCCCCAAGAGTATGTATGTCGATCCGATCTTTCTCGCCAACACCGGAACGGTGAGCGAATCTTTGTCGACCGTTACATGGATTGTCGCAATTTTTCGTGAATGGCAATAAAAACTTTCGAAAAATATCGTTTCTGGTTATTTTCCATCAAAATACAAAATGTGACGCCTTGTTTTTCGGCCCTTGAGTTGCGGTTGGCTCTCGTTCACGGCGCATTTCGTCGCGTCCGCTCTCGACTCTCCGGTTGCTGGTGGGGCGCATTCTTGGGTCGGTAAGAAATTCCGATCTCAGGACGCTCCGAAAAATACTGGGAGCAGCGATTAACTAAGAAATGCAGCTCGCAGACATTTTTGCCGAGGGGCGGCTGCCGCTACATCCTCGGTTCGCATCCGTAATTGCGTTTTCCTCCGTGATGCTTGATAAACGAAAAAAATCATAAGATAGTGGGTGCGCCGCGTCGACGGTGACCGAGTTGGTTCTGCAGGCGCGCGCAAGGTATAATTTCAGCACTGGGGACGATTGTAATGAAGTTCAGATTGCTCGTGGCGGGCGGGATCATTGCCGCAGCCATCCCTCCCGCGGCAGCTGCAGACGCGCCGTGGGATCGCCACGGCCTACTTCAAGTCGCCAGCGGTTCGCGGCATTTGTCGCATTCCGACGGGACGCCCTTCCTGTGGCTCGGCGATACGGCATGGGGGATGTTCCAGCAGCTGACGCGAGAAGAGGTCGATCATTATCTCGACCAAAGGCAGCGTCTGGGCTTCAACGTGATTCAGTCGGTTGCCTATTGGTATCCGCACGGCGGCGGGATGGCGACGGGGCCGGAAAATGCGGCCAATGCCTATGGGCACCGTCCCTTCGTCGGCGGCGAACGGACACCCGATACAGCGCGGCCGCTGCTCGCAGACGGCGGCAACGCCGACGCCCCCAACGACTATTGGGATCATGCCGATTATGTCGTCCGCGCGATCCGGAAGCGCGGCATGTACCTTGCGCTGCTTCCGACTTGGGGGCGGGCGTCAATCGTGCCGCAGTTCGGGCCTGACCATGTGACGTTCGACGAGGCAAAGGCCCGCAGCTTCGGGGCTTTCCTTGGCGCACGCTATCGCGACGAGCCGAACATCATCTGGGTGCTGGGCGGCGATGCCAAGGCGCAGATCGACGGCTATGACAAGAACCAGTCTCCGGTCAGCTTTGACAAGCGATCGGTTTTCCGCGCGATGGCGGAAGGTATCGGACGCGGCGTTACGGGAAAGTCGGTGGCATGGAACAAGCCGGACCCGGCGTGGGACAGGCTTTTGATGACCTATCACCCCGACGGCGACGCGCCTGACAATTCGTCGAAATGGTTCCACAACGACGCATGGCTCGATATGAACGGCGTTGAAGTCTGGCGCGAGATGGACCTCGTCTATTCAACGATGCTCGGCGACTATCAGCTCAACGCCCCGGTCAAGCCAAGCCTCTTCCTCGAGGGCAGCTATGAGTTCGGCTCATACCGTTACGAATGCGGCTGGGTCACGCCTGTCAAGGTACGGCGACAAGTCTATCACAGCTTTTTCGCCGGGGCGGCCGGTCATACCTATGGCGCGGGTCCGATATGGGCGATGCGCGGAACGGGGGGCGATTATAACTGCGGTTACAACTGGAAGCAGGCGCTCGATTTTCCTGGGGCCGCGCAGTTCGCCAAGGTGGCGCAGCCATTTTTGAAAAAGTACGGCTGGACGCAATGGATTCCAGATGGCCGCTTCATTGATGCTGTTGGCGAAGGAGACAATCTGAAGGTAGCAGTCCGCTCGGCGGGCGGAGATCGAGCCTTCGTGTATTTTTCCGAGGCATCATCGGCGGGAATCCGGAACAGGTTGGGATCATCGGCGGTCGCGCGATGGTTCGATCCCCGGAGTGGTGACGAAGTCGACGCCGGCCGGTTCGACCGCGACCAGGAGCGGCTAATGCAACCGCCAGCACGGTGGGAGGACGCCGTTCTGGTCATCGAGCGCGAACCGAAGTGAGGAGACGAGGCGCGCCACTTGTGAGGTATCGGTCAAGTCATACCTCCTTGCTGACGGCCGCCCTTGTTGTATTGGCGCCAGCGATGGCAAACGACCGAGACGAATTGTTCGCATAATTCGTCCAGCCATCGGCCGACGCACGACCGCTCGCATTCTGGCAATGGATCAACGACAATGTCACCGAAGTCGGCCTTCATGCCGACTCGGGGTCGAATCCGGCATGTCCCTGGTTCGACCTTTCGCGTCGAGAACGAGGACGAGTTGGGAAAATCGCGTTTGACGTATGGAGGCGATCGGATTAGTACAAATCTGACACCGGTTTCCTTGGGGCGTAGCGCGCTGGGCTTTCGGCGGCTTTTGTGACCATTGAAACTGGCGCCGATTGCCTGGGGGAGGTCAAATTGCCAAAGACGCATTTACGCGCCGCGATGTGCTCGGCGCTGCTGAGCACAGCTCTGTCCCCCGCCCTGGCTCAAACGCATGTCACCATCGTCGATGGCCGCCAGATCGCTACCAAGGCGCCGCCGCCGCACGGCGAGCATGGCATGGCCGTGGTGCGCAGCTACACCGACCGGGTCGAGCAGCCCGCATTCGTGGTGCGCGAACGCAGCTTCCTGCCGGGATCGCGCCTTGGCGAGCATCTGCTGACGCACGACCAGATTTTCTATCTGCTGGAAGGCGAAGCCGATATGCAGATCGAGGGGGTGGTGCGAAACCTGACCCCTGGGGACATGGTCTACGCTTACGACTACAGCTATATTCAGCTTCGTCCGCTGGGGGACAAGCCGGCGCGCTTTCTGATGATGTGGCCTGGGCGTGAGAACAATCCGCCGGCATTGAGCCCGATTATGGTCGACGAGACCATGGTGGCGCGCGACGAGCCCACGCCGCATGGCGCGGTGGGGATGAGCCGCAGCTTCGATATCTTCCCGCCGACCCCGGGTCACGAAGTAGAACTGCGCAAGCGCACATATCTGCCGGGCGCGCGCCTGGGGCGCCATCCGATCAACCGCGATACCATGTTCTACACCCTGTCGGGCGAGGGGACGCTGGGGGTCAACGGCAAGCCGATCGTGCTCAAGCCAGGCATCGCCGCCTATGTTCCGCGCCGCAACGAGATCGAAGTCGCGCAAACGGGTAGCGAACCGCTCTCGCTGCTGATGATGTGGCACAAGGCGCAGATGAACACCGCGCCCAAGCCGGCGGTTCTCGTCAACGACCGGTCGATCGCGGTCGAGGAGCCGCCGCATGGCGGCCAGGGCATGAGCCGGGTCTCCCGCCTGACCGAGCAGGCCGAGGGCCGCAAGCTGGAGCTGCGCAAGCGCGTACTCATGCCGGGCTCGGCGATGGCGCCTTATGTCATCCCCCGCGATCAGGCGTTCCTGGTGCTTGAGGGCGAGGGGGAGCTGACCGTCAACGGGGCCAGCCGACCCTTCCGCAAAGACCAGTTCGCCTATCTCGAGGCGGGCAGCGAGTTCAGCCTGACGCAGAAGGGTGCCGCGCCGCTATCGGTGGCGATGATGTGGGCGGTCGGCGGCGACCGCCTGCCGGAAGGCGATCTGGGCGCGTGGAGCGACCGCGTGCTCGAGCAGGACTTGTCCTGGTACGCATCGCCGCCGGCGCGCCGGCTCGCGGATACGGTGCTCAAATATCAGTCACCAGAGGGCGGCTGGCCGAAAAGCGTCGACCTTTCGGTCGAGCCCGCGTCCCCAGGTGCCATCCCGAAGGCCGGCGACGGTCGCGCGAACACCTTCGACAATGACGCGACCACCGTTCCGATGGCGTTCCTCGCCAAGATGGTGACGGCGACGGGCGACGGCGGCTACCGCGATGCGTTCAACCGCGGTCTCGACTACGTCTTCGACGCGCAATATCCCAAGGGCGGCTGGCCGCAATTCTACCCGCTGCGTGATGGGTATTACAGCAACGCCACCTTCAACGACGATGCGATGGTGCGCATCCTTCAGATCCTGCGCGACATTTCGCTGGGCGATCCGAGCTACCGCTTCGTCGATGCAGCGCGTCGTCAAAAAGCCAAGCGCGCTCTCGATGCCGGTGTCGCAATGATCCTGCGCACTCAGATAGTCCAGGATGGCAAGCGCACGGTCTGGGCCGCGCAGTACGACCCGCAGACCGAAAAGCCCGCCTGGGCGCGGCGGTTCGAGCCGCCTTCGCTATCCGGTAACGAAAGCGTCGGGATCGCGCGCTTCTTGATGAGCCTGCAGCCTACGCCGTCGATCATAGCTGCCGTGGAGGGCGCCGTCGCATGGTTCCGTGTACACAAGATCGAAGACGCGCGGATCGAGACTTTCGTCGACGCGGCGGGCCAGCAGGACCGGCGCATGATCCACGAAGTCGGTGCCGGCCCGATCTGGGCCCGCTTCTACGAACTCGACACCAACCGGCCGGTGTTTATGGGCCGTCAGTCGGTCGCGCACTACAACTTGGCCGATATCGAACAGGAACGGCGAGGTGGATATCACTATATGGGCACCTGGCCGAGAGAGCTTATAGAGCGCGATTATCCGGCGTGGCGCGCCAAGACCGATCGCCCGTTGGCCGCCCGATAGGCGACGTCAAATAGATTGCAATCCAAGCCCGGTCTTGCGTTGGTTTCGAATTAATTCGTTTTTTTTCGATCACCCCTTGTCATCGGGCAAACGCGTAGTATTGTGTCTCCTGACACCGGTAGCATCGGCGAAGATCGAGCAAGGTTTCGTGGTTGATTGAATAAGGGGGAGTGGACGACATGAGGCAAGAACTTCTGCGCACAGTGTGCGCGTTTTCCTTGATAGCTGGGGGCTTGATCTCGGCGGTGCCGGCGGCGGCGCAGGAGCAGAGCGAGCAGCGCGGTTCAATCAGCGGCATCGTCACCGCCGGCGATGGCCAGTCGCCGTTGGCGGGGGCGACGGTGCATATCCCCTCGCTCGGGCGTCAAGCCGTTACGGATTCCGAGGGTCGCTTCCGCTTCGCACAAGTGCCGGCCGGTTCGTATGACGTCGAAGTGGCACGCTTCGGCAGCCCAGCCTTCGCCGGAAGCGTCACGGTGACCGCGGGCGGAAACAGCGACCTAGATCTGCGCGCCCCAGTCGCGGTGGCGGGCAACGGCAATGACGAGATCGTTGTTACTGGCTTCCGCGCTAACCTCAACAGTTCGCGCGCTCGCGAGCGGACTTCTGACCAATACAAGTCCGTGATCGCCGCCGACGCGGTCGGCGAATTCGGCGATCAAAACATCGCCGAAGCGCTCGGCCGTGTGCCCGCAGTGACGATCTCGCGCTCGGAAGGCGAAGGCCAGTTCGTCAGCGTACGCGGTCTGTCGCCGGGCTTCGCGCAGGTTACGCTGAACGGCGCCGAAATCGGCGGCGATGGCGACTCGCGTGGCGTCAATCTTCAGACGATCGGCACCAATCTTCTGGAATCGATCGAAGTCACCAAGACCTTGACCCCCGACATCGCCGCCAGCGCGACCGCAGGTCAGATCAATATCCTGAGCGCATCAGCGTTCCGTGCTGGCAAGAACACACTCTCGGTGTTCGTTGAGGGGTCGCTTCAAGATGACGCCGGAAAAGTATCGCCGAAAGTGGGCTTTTCCGGAACGTACTTGACCGGTCTGTTCGGTGGCGATGACAATTTCGGAATCGCGGCCTCGGGCAATTATTACAACCGCTTCATCAATGGCAACGAGTACCGCAACGATGACGGGCTCAAGCGCTTCACCGATCGCCAAGGCGAGACCGTCTACATGCCGGGCGAGATCGACAATCGCCGGGAGGTCGGCTCGCGCGAGCGGTTCAACATCAATCTCGGGTTCGAATTTCGACCGACCAGTCAGGATGAGTTCGCCATCCGCGGGACCTACGCCCGTGTCAACGACTACGACTTGAAGCTGCGCGAAGAGTGGGAGCTTGACCTCGCCAACAACGTCGCAGAGACAGTCGACGTTGCGCCCGGTTCGTTTATTTTGGCGGACCAGGACAAATCTACGGACATGTGGCTGCAGGAAATCGTCCAGAAGACCTGGACCGCCGATTTCGAAGGGAAGCATACGCGCGGACCCTGGCAACTCAATTACCAAGTCTCGGCATCCGAATCGCGCAACGATCGCGCCGGCTCGGCACGTATCCAGTGGGAAGAACAGGACGCGATGGTGCGCGGCACGTTCAGCCGTTGGGACGCCTATGTCGAAGGTATCCCCCGGGCCGAGGCGCTGACCTTCCCGGGCGTACCCACCAACGCACGCCGCGGCGACATCACGGACCTGACCCAGCACGCTTGGGTGCGCGCATGGTTTGACGACAGCCTCGGCGGCGACAAGGTCAAGACGGCCCGGATCGACTTGCGCCGCGACACGGCGCTCGGTGATAATATTTCCGGTTTCTTCAAGGTCGGCGGGCTCATTGTCGATCGCGAAGTCGATTCGGACGAGAACCGACCGCAGTTCAACCCGTCGAACGCGCTGTTCCAGCAGCGCATCTGCGGCACCGACTCCGAATGTCTCTCCTACCTGCGCTCGAACATCACCAACTTCGGACCGATCGGGCTGGCGCCATCATCAATCCTGCTCATGCCGCTGCCGCAGTGGAAAAATGTCGAGCCGTTGATCGAACGGGCACGACCGCTTGTTCCCATCGCGCTGGCGGGCGACAATCTGGTCGACAATAGCACCGCCGACTACACTGCCAGCGAACGCGTGACTTCCGGATACGCGATGGGCAATTTTGACATCGGCGGTCGCGTCGCGGTCATAGGCGGCGTGCGCATGGAGCACACGAAATACGAAGGAACCGGCTTCCTTTCAGTCACAAACGACGACTACAGGCTTCCGGGGCAAAATCTAGGCAGCGACATCATCGAACCGCTCCCCGTCGCCAAGAACACCTATACCGACTGGTTCCCAAGCTTAACGGTCAACTTCCGGCCCACGAATAACTGGGTGATCCGCGGCTCTGTGTCGCGGTCCACCAAGCGGCCGACGTTTCGCGAAGCCGTCAATGCCGCGGAGCTGACCACGGATCTTATTTTCTACGATCCAGTGACCGGCGCCGAAGTCACGCAGGCCCAGATTGACGCGGGCGAATACACTTTCGACGAGTTGGGCCTGGACCTGCGCGGTGCCTTCGCGATCGGCAATCCGAACCTGAAGCCGCTAATCTCGACGAACTTCGACGCGTCGGTCAGCTGGTACCCGAGCCGCAACACCAGCATTACACTTGCGGCCTATTATAAGGACATTAAGGACTTCATCGCGTCCGTGCGGTTGACCGACGTCACGTTCGATGAACTTCCGGTGGACCTCCCGCAGAGCGACGCCTTCCAGTTCAATGGCTCGCAGGTCGTCCAGAGTGCAGGGATTTTCCTCAACGGCGAATCTGCGACAGTGAAGGGTATCGAGTTTGCCTTCAGCCATGTCTTCGACAACGGCTTTTTCATCGATGCCAACGCCGCACTGATCGACAGCACGGCGAAACTATCGCAGCTACGCAGCGACAAACTGCCGCTCATCGGACAAGCGAAGAACACCGCCAACGTATCTGTGGGTTTCGAGAACGAGATGGTGACGATCCGCCTTGCGGGTAATCACAAGGGCAAGGAGTTGATCCGCATCGCCGGTAGCGATGCCGAGCGGCGCAACGATGTCTATTCAGTGCCATTCACCACGCTCGACTTTAACGCGCGGATGAATTTCAATCGCAATCTGCAGATGTATATGGACATTATCAACCTCACTGGCAGCCGCGAAATTCGCGAGTGGCAAGGTGATGAATCGCTCGGTGCCGGTCCGGCATACTACATCATCGAGGATTACGGCACGACCTTCCAACTGGGCGTGCGCTACCGGTTCTGACTTCCGGGGGGCGTCCCACCCCCAGATTGAGGGCGACGGCGAATAATGGTTCGCCGTCGTCCTCGAGCTTGAGTGCTCCCGCGCATTTGAAATGATGATCGAAGACTGATCCCGACGGGGTATTACCCAATCCCGTTCCGGTATTTGGCCGGCGAAGGGGCATCGTCAATGACGAGGAATCTACCCGGACCACTGGGTTGGAGCCGGTCATTTTGAGAACCGGACTGTCGTCATATTTACCTCAACACAGATATGAAGTTCCTACAATAATCCGCGGCGACCTGCCGCCCCAGCTAGCCGCCGCGATTCCGATCGCGGGCGTTTTTCAGGGCGCGAACAGCCAGCCGGCCGCTGCGCCCGCTGCGATTATCGCCGGCGTTCGCGCGCTGCCCCTTGCGTTCCAGATCAGCGCCGCTGCGACGGCAAATATCGTCACCGCCACGCCGACGTTGGAGGCGCGTGCAGCGGTCGAAGTGCCGAGCAGAACCAGTGTCGCGGCGATGACGCCGACGACCGCGGCGGCGATGCCGGTCAGCATCCGATGAAGCGCCGGGTTCTCGACCGCAGCCTCGAGCCGTTCGAAAAAGATCAGGGAAAAAGCAAAGGCGGGCAGGAATATTCCGGCGGTAATCGCAACCGCACCGCTCCACCCTCCCGCCATATATCCAGCAAAAGTTGCAAAAATGACGAGCGGCGCAGGCAGGACCCCAGCCACCGCAACGCCATCGAGGAATGTTCCGTCGGACAACCAGCCGCGTTCAACGGTATCGGCGCGCACATAAGGGATGGCGGTATAGGCGCCGCCAAATGTGAGGAGGCCGCCCTTCAGTCCGGCGACGAACAGCGCGGCGGTGGTCGCGCGGCTTGGGGTGAGCGCGGCGCTCAATCCTATGGCGTGCACGTACGGCACGAGCAGGGTCAGGAGCAGGGCCGCGGCGCCTATCAAGGCGAGCATCCATGGTCGATCCGACACAATATAGGCGAGGCCAGATGCAATCAGGGGTATCCAAAATGGAACGCCTGCAAGTGTGGCACCAAAAGCCAGTCCGGCAAGCAGCCAGAGCATTCGGTCTTCCAACACATGGCGTCCGATGCGCTCGATCGCGCGCAGGATGATTGCCAGCACCACAAGCTGCACGCCGAAAAAGGCACTCGCCATTGCCGTGCCGCTGGCGAGCCATTCGTCATAGGCCCAGGCCGCGGCCAGCATCAGCGCGAAGCCCGGCAGCATGAAGCCCAGCCCGGCGAGAAGGCCGCCTATTCGCCCGCGCGCAATCATCCCCATGTGAACGCACAGTTCGTGCGCTTCCGGTCCGGGTAGAACCTGCATCACCGCGAGCAACCGGTTGAAGCGCGCCGACGATATCCAGCCTTCGTCCTCGACCAGCGCTTCGCGGATCATCGCGATTTGCGCGACCGGACCGCCAAAAGCCAGCAGGCCAAAGCGCAGGAATTTGAGGAACAGCTGCGGAAGGGTCGGAAAATGTGGCGCCGCCTGCTGCGTCATGGCATTCCCCTTGTTCGCGTCGCCACGGGCGGGGCGCTCCCCCCGTCTGCGATCCTATCGCGCTGGCGCCGTATCCGGTCAAGAAGCGCGAAAGCCGCTTGATCTCGGCTCAGACAAAGGGGCAGGTTCCAAGTCTCGGACGCGGGCAGCGGAATGTCGTGGCCGCCGGGGGGCTGGCAATCGGTCTGTTCGGGCTCAGACTGTTCTCCGACCCCCAAGCGATCTTGCACGTCGCCGAATTCGGCGTCGTGCTTTTCCTCTTCATCATCGGGCTCGAAATGCAGCCATCGCGGTTCTGGTCGATGCGCGGAGAAATCTTTGGGCTGGGGACACGCAGGTGTGTCAGTGCATCGCGTTGTTCATCGGCGTCGGCATTGATGATCAGCTTCGCGCGCTTTGGTCAGATCGCCAAACCCGATAGCTGAGGCAGCGAACCTTTGTCCCCCGCCCGCCGCGCCCGGCGGCCGCGACGGGGGAAAGGTTGTTTGTGCACAATAAGAACATTAAGTGAACAAAATGATCGCGTCAACCCCATTTCGATGCGCTGGGTTGATGCGCCGGTGCTACGAGATCCGGCAGCAGATCGCGCCCGAAAGGCCATTGCCCCCAACAGGATATTGACATAATCAATGTCAATATAATCGAGGGGAGAGCGAGGGTCATGGCGGTGCGCGTGCACAGCTGGAGGGTGCCGGGTCGCGTCGGTAGGTTGTGCCGCACCGTCTTATTGATTCTGGCAACCCTGTTCGCGGCGACGCCAGCGCAGGCACAGCGCCCTGCGGCGTCGCCGCGTTACCCCAATGTCGTGATCCTGCTCGCCGACGATTGGGGCTTCACCGACGTCGGGGCCTTTGGCGCCGAATTCGCGACACCGAATATCGACGCGCTCGCGCGCACGGGAGTGCGCTTTTCCAATTTCCATGTCGCCGGCTCCTGTTCGCCGACCCGCGCGATGCTCCAGACGGGGGTAATGAGCCACCGCGCGGGGCTCGGCAACATGCCCGAAACCATCCCCGACGAACATCGCGGAAAGCCGGGATACGACACGGTAATGAACCATCGCGTCGTGACGATCGGCCAGATGTTTCAGGCGGCAGGTTATCGTACCTATCTGACCGGCAAATGGCATTTGGGCAGCGATGCCGCGCGGCTTCCCGAAGCACGCGGCTATCATCGCGCCTTCAGCCTGGCCGATGCGGGCGCCGACAATTTCGCGCAGCGCCCGATCGAGGGGTTATACGAAACCGCTGCCTGGACCGAGGGCGGCAAGCCCGCGACCTTGCCGGCGGACTATTATTCGTCGCGCTTCGTCGTCGAACGGATGATCGACTATATCGAGGAGGGCCGTGCCGCGAATGCGCCCTTCCTCGCTTCGATCAACTTCCTCGCCAATCATATTCCGATCCAGGCACCCGACAGCGACATCGCTCGCTATGCGGCGATGTACCGCGACGGCTGGACCGCGTTGCGTGCGGCGCGGGCAAAGCGGGCGGCGGCGCTCGGGATCGTCCCCGCCGGTGCGCCGATGGTCCGGATGGCGACCACGCCCGATTGGGCGACGCTCGATCGCGACGAGCGCGCCGCCGCGGTGCGCGTGATGCAGGCCTATGCCGGCATGGCGACGGCGATGGACCGCGCGATCGGCCGCCTTGTCGCGTACCTCAAGGCGACCGGCGATTATGAGAATACGATCTTCGTCTTTCTGTCGGACAATGGCGCCGAGCCGACCAATCCGTTCAACCGCTGGCGCAACCGGTTCTTCCTGAACCAGCAATATGATCTTTCGACCGCCAATATCGGCCGGCCGAACAGCTTCAGCGCGATCGGCCCGGGATGGGCGAGCGCTGCCGCATCGCCGCTAGCCGGATATAAGTTCAGCGCGGCCGAAGGCGGATTGCGAGTCCCGCTCATCATTGCCTGGCCCGGCAACGACAAGGTCGGGGCGGGCACAATCCATGCGGGCTTTGCGCATGTGACCGACATCGTCCCGACGCTGGCCGAACTGGCCGGCGTTGCGCTGCACAGCGGCGAATGGCAGGGCAAGGCAGTCGAACCGGTGATGGGGCGCAGCCTCGTGCCGATGCTCGGCGATGCGGCAGGCAGCGTGCACGGCGATGATCCGCTTGGTTACGAATTGTCGGGCAATGCCGCATTGTTTCGGGGCGATTTCAAGCTGGTGCGCAATCTGCCGCCGGTGGGCGACGGGCGCTGGCGATTGCACGATTTGTCGCGCGATCCGGGAGAGACGCGCGACCTGTCGGCGGCGATGCCCGACCGCTTCGCGTCGATGCTCGCCGACTATCGCGCCTTTGCCAAGGCGAACGGCGTACTCGACATGCCGCCGGGATATTCGGCCGCCGACCAGATCGATCGCTATGCCTTCGCGCAGCAGGGACGCGCGCGGCTGATCCGGCTTGGGCTTTGGGTTGGTGGGACGTGTCTGTTGGCCGCTACCCTTGTTTGGGCATGGCGGCGCAGACGGCGACGTCCGGTGCGCTAGGCGGTCATTCCCCGGCGGCGAGCGCCGCCGCCAGCGCCTCGGCCATATGCGCGGTCACGTTGCCTGCCGCTTCGACCGACATTCCGTGATCGTGACGCAGCGCCCGCCAGTTCTGGAACGACACCGCCGCGCAGAGCGCTTCGGCCGGAACCGTGCGGCCGCGCATTTCCTTGGGCAGTAGTCGCAGCACCAGATCGCGCTCGATCGCAACCACTTTCCCATATTGCGCGGTGAGGAAGGGCGACTGGTAGCGTTTGATGTTCGCGGCAAGGCGAAAAGGCAGCATCGTTTCGAAAACGCGCGCGCGCCGCTCGACCAGATCGCGCAGGTTCACGCGCCAGTCGGTGCTGTCATAGGGGGCTGTAACGATCGGCAACACACGTTCGGCGATTGTCGCAGAAATCTCGGCGTAAAGCGCGTCCATGTCGTCGAAATGTCGAAAGACGGTGCGCAGTCCCAGCCCCGCTTCCTCGGCAACGCGCGCCGCACTGGGCATCAGGTCGCCGCCCGCGATCAGGGTCATCATCGCCTTGACGATCCGGCGCCGGCTCGACCGGCCGCGCTCGCGTCGGCCGTCGACGCGCGCGGGCGCGGCGACTTCGCTGATCCGGCTTTGCAAGCTTTGGGCCATAAAACCCCGCTGGCCTGTTCCGTTGCCTTCGTCAATGCCGCGCTTGCGCGACCACCGACATAATGACACATATAGTGTCACTTTCATAGCTGTGCGGCAGCGAGCAGGGGTGGGGCGATGGCAAAGGGCTGGATCGGGCTGAGCGTCGTGGCGCTCGCCGTCGCGGGCGGATATTGGGCTTACACTCAGAACCGATATCGGCTGCCCGGCATCGTGCAGGATTGGCGCGACCCCGTTCAGCCGAACCGTCCGGTCGTGTGGCAGGCCGGTCCCGACGCAGCACGGAGCGGTGAGCGGCCGCCCAACATCATACTGATCGTCGCTGACGATCTGGGCTATAACGACATCAGTTTGAACGGTGGCGGCATTGCGGGCGGCATCGTGCGCACGCCCAATATCGACCGCATCGCGCGTGAAGGAGTGAATTTTACGACGGCCTATGCCGCCAACGCGACCTGTTCGCCTTCGCGCGCCGCAATGATGACCGGGCGCTACCCCACGCGCTTCGGATTCGAATTTACTGCTGTACCGACCGAATTTGCGGAGAATCTTGTCCATGGCGGCGGAGTCGGGCCGCTCGAAGCGGTGTTTCACGCGGACCGCATCACCGACGACATACCCGATTATCCCGACATGGGCGTCCCGGCGAGCGAAGTGACGATCGCCGAAACCGTCAAGATAGCGGGCTATCGCACGCTTCACATCGGCAAATGGCATTTGGGGGAAGCGCCCAAGCTCCAGCCGCAGGCGCAGGGTTTCGACGAAAGCCTCGCGGTGCTGGCGGGCGCGGCGATGTTCCTGCCCGAGGATGATGCGGACGCGGTCAATGCCAAGCTTCCTTGGGATCCGATCGACCGCTTTCTCTGGGCCAATCTGCGCCATGCGGTGACGTTCAACGGCAGTCCGCGCTTTGCCGCGAAAGGGCATATGACCGACTATTTCGCCGACGAGGCCATTGAGGCGATCGAGGCGAACCGGAACCGGCCCTTCTTCCTCTACCTTGGTTTTACCGCGCCGCACACACCGCTGCAGGCGACGCGCGCCGAATATGACAAGCTCGCGCAGATCAAGGACCACAAGACGCGCGTATATGGTGCGATGGTCGCGCATATGGATCGGCGGATCGGTGACATTCTGGCAAAGCTCGAACAGCTTGGCATCGACGACGACACGCTTGTCATCTTCACCAGCGACAATGGCGGCGCCTGGTATGCGGGGATTCCCGATCTCAACGCGCCGTACCGCGGCTGGAAAGCAACCTTCTTCGAAGGCGGCATCCGCGCGCCGCTCTTCATGCGTTGGCCCAAGGCAATTGCGGCAAGCACGGTTCGCGCCGATGTCACCGGTCATATCGACATTTTCGCGACGATCGCGGCGGCGGCGGGCGCAAAGCTGCCCAGCGGACGCCTACTCGACAGCGAAGATATATTGGCCGGCCCGGCGCAGCGCGATGCGATCTTCTGGCGCTCGGGGGACTATCGCGCGGTGCGCACCGGCGACTGGAAACTGCAGCTGACGAAGCGGCCCGAAAAGGCGCGGCTCTATAACCTTGCGACCGATCCCACCGAACAGACCGACCTCGCGGCGCGCGAGCCCGCCCGCGTTGCGGAGCTGCGCACGCTGATTGCAAGGCAGAACGCCGGGATGGCGAAACCGATCTGGCCGGGCCTTGTCGAAGGACCCGTGCGGATTGACGTGCCGCTCGACGCGCCGTGGCGCGATGGGCAGGATTATATCTACTGGACCAATTAGCGAAACGCTTTGCGGGACGGGCCGCCGCCGGACGCTATTTCTTCAGCCCGATCTCGCGCAGCCGCTGTTGCAGATAATCGTCGGCGGTAATCGGTTCGGGATAGCGGTTCGGATGCTCGGCATCGATGCAGTTATCGAGCGTCTCGATCAGATAGTCCGAGCGGAAATGCAGGAAGAAAGGCATCGAATAGCGTGCGATGCTTGCGCGCCCTTCGTCGGGGTTGCGAACGCGGTGGGTAGTGGAGGGAAGGCGGTTATTGGTCAACCGCTGGAGCATGTCGCCGACATTGACCGCCATCGCGCCTGCAGGTGGCGACACGGGCAGCCAGCTGCCATCCTTGTCGAGGATTTCGAGCCCCGCCTCCTCGGCGCCGAGCAGCAGGGTGATCGTATTGATGTCCTCATGCGCTTCGGCGCGGATGCCCTTCGCGGGCGCGTCGACCGGCGGATAGTGGAGCAGGCGCATCACGCTGTTGCCGTCTCTCACCGTGTCGTCGAAGAAATCGGGGGCGAGCTTCAGATAGCGCGCGATGCCCGACAGCAGCTGTCCTCCGACGCGGTCGAATTCGGCGAAGAGCTTGTCGAACACGGCGCGGAAGCCTTCGACTTCGGCGGGCCAGACATTGTTCGGTTGCTGCGCCGCAAGCGGGTGGCCTGCGGGGAGATCGCGGCCGACGTGCCAGAATTCCTTGAGATCGACTTCTTTCGCGCCCTTGGCGATCTCGGTTCCGAATGGGGTATAGCCGCGCGCGCCGCCACCGCCGGGGATGTGATAGCTGCGCTTCACCTCCTCGGGCAGCGCGAAAAATTCCTTCGCCTTTGTCCATGCATCGTCGATCAGTGCGGGGTCGATGCCGTGGTCGGTAATCATGGCAAAGCCGAAACGCTCGAACGAGGCTCCGAAATCGCGGGCAAAATCGTCGGCGGAAAGCGACATGGAAATGACGGGAACGGCGGCGGTCATAAATTGCGAATCCATATGGTCAGGGGTGGCGCTGCAAGGCGCGCGACATACCGAGCGATTTAGGCGCTGTCGCGTGCGCTTGAAAGGGAAAAAGGCGGTTCCGTCGGCCGCACGGCTCGGCTAAACCGCGCGGCATGAGCAAGCAATATTGGCTGATGAAGTCCGAACCCGACGTCTATCCGTGGGACCAACTCGTCGAGGACGGCACCGGCATATGGGACGGTGTGCGCAACCATACGGCAAAGCTCAACATGATGGCGATGCAAGTCGGCGACGAGGCGCTCTTCTATCACAGCAATATCGGCAAGGAATGTGTCGGGATCATGCGGGTTACCGAAACCGCCTTTCCCGATCCGACCGCCGATGAAGGATCGCCGTGGGTCGTCGTGCGCGTCGAGCCGGTCCGGCCGCTCGATCCCCCCGTCACGCTCGCGACCATAAAGGCCGACCCCATGCTTGCCGACATGGATTTGATCCGCCAGTCACGGCTGTCGGTCGGGCGCGTGCGCCCGGCTGAATGGACGCATATCCTGCGCCTGTCGGAGAACGCCGCGCGTTGATTCCTGGGGACGTTATGCGCCGCGCAGGCGTGCCTGCAGATGATCCGCCACCGCGGGATGAAGCGGCGCAATGAATTCGCACCCGTAATTATTGCCGTCAGCTCTGCGCACCACGGCCTCGAGCGGTTGCAGTCCGGGCAAGTTCACCCAGATGTGTTTGCCGATTTGCGGGCGAAAGGCGGTGACCATCCGGAACCCGGTCGACGACAGGTCGAACAGGTCAACATCGAATGGATTGAGCCCGGGTTCGCGGAACCGAGCGCGCGCCTTTACGGGGGCGCGCTTCGAACGACGAGCGGCTTCGGGGGCTGGTCTGACCTTGAACTTCTGCGTTTCTATCACGGCGCTGATTTCCATAACCCAGTTTCGCTGCGTCGATCTAAGCCGTAAACAGTTACCGCAAGATAGACGAACTTGGTAAACAGTCGGCACTCCTGTTTCTTATCGGAACAACTCGACGTCGGTGGCTACAGGCTGTGGGGGCTTTATTTGTCCCGGCGAGAGCGCTTTGTCGGGCGCCTGTCCGGCACGGTAATGGTCCGCGGTTGATCGGCGGCAATCATCTTCCGGGCGCCCCTCATACTGCCTCCGACGAAACTCGGGGCGGTCAGACAAGGGGGGCTCAGGGCGGATTTTGGGATTTCGCTCATGAACTGCTCCGCTTGATCGCTCGAGTGGTCTAGCGGAGCATCGTAAAAATCCTGTTTACTCCGCTCCGCGCACGCGGCCGCGCATCGCTTTCACCGCGCTGCGGGCCTTTTTTCCTTCGGCACGCCGCGCCTTAGCGGCCTTGCTCGGCTTGGTCTTGATCCGTCGTTCGGGGCGGGTGAGTGCGGCGTCGATCAGTTCGCTGAGCCGCTGCCGCGCGTCGGCGCGGTTCGCTTCTTGGGTGCGAAACCGGCGCGCGAGGATGACAAGCTCCCCTTCGCTCGTCAGCTTGCTGCCCGCGAGTGTCTTCAGCCGGCGAAAGGCATCGGGCGGCAAGCCCAGTGCATAGACGTCAACGCGTAGCTGGCACGCGGTCGCGACCTTGTTGACATTCTGCCCTCCCGGACCCGACCCCGCGAGGAAGCGCTCGCTGATCGCGCTTTCCGGAATCTCAGCCACGGGTTGGTGCCGCGCCCTCGGGCGCCTCGAACCCCAGAGCAGCAAAACGATCGGGAAACGGCGCCTCGGCGATGATTGGCGGCTTGACGTCACGATCGACCACAAGCCGTTCGGCGTGGAGCATCGTCCGGTCGCGCGGGCCGCCGCGGCCGTAGACGGGATCGCCGACGATCGCGAAACCGAGACCTTCGAGCGCGTGGACGCGCAATTGGTGCGTGCGCCCCGTCTCGGGGCGAAAGCGCAGCAGCGCGCGGCCCTCGACGACCGCCAGCTTTTCCCAGTGCGACACCGACGGTTTGCCGGTCGGGTCGCCGACCATCCGCCAGCCCGTTTCGGCGGTCGAGGTTTTGGACAGCGGCAGGTCTATTGTGCCGCTCGCTGCATCGGGAACGCCGTCGAGGATCGCGAGATATTGCTTGTTGACCGCACGGCTTTCGAACGCGCGCGTGAAGCGGCCATGTGCCTTTGGGTTGCGCGCGAGCAGCAGGCATCCCGACGTGTCGCGGTCGAGCCGATGGACGGCAAGCGGCCAGCGTTTGAAACCGAAGCGCAAGCTGTCGAGATGGTTTTCGAGGCTGAGGCTGCCGTCGCGCGGCGGATCGACGGGCAGGCCTTCGGGCTTGTCGAGGACGAGGGCTTCGCCGTCGAGAAAGAGGATGCGGTCTGAAAGAAGCATCGCCGCGCTATAGGGCCGGCCGCCCCTTGCCGAAAGCGGAAACGTCAGCGGCCATCGGATGGATGCAGCGGGAAAGTGTCCCGGTCCGGCAGCGGAAACCGCGCCGGACCGGGTGCGGGCGCGGTCCGCGCCGGGTCAAGCAAAAGGAACAAACCCGGCGGGACGCGCTTTCGGGTCAGGCCGCCTGCTGCAGGCCGTCGATCGCGGCGGTCGCGCGGGTGACTGCCGTTTCGTCCGCCATCTGCTGGTCGGCAGCGATGATGGTGACGTCGGTGATGCCGACGAAACCGAGGACGTGGCGCAGATAGCCGGTGGCAAAGTCATAATCGCTGCCGACCGGGACGCCACCCGAGGCGACGACCAGGAAGGCGCGCTTGCCCTTCAGCAGGCCTTCGGGACCGGCTTCGGTGTAGCGGAACGTCTTGCGCGCGCGGGCGATCTGGTCGACCCAGGCCTTGAGCGCGGCGGGGATTGCAAAATTATACACGGGGACGCCGATAACGATCGTGTCGGCGGCTTCGAGTTCGGCGATCAACGTGTCCGATCCCGCGAGGGACGTCTTCTGGTCGTCGCTGCGTTCGGCTTCGTCGGTAAAGTTGGCGAATACCCAGCTTTCGTCGAGCAGCGCCGGCGGCGTTGCTGCAAGATCGCGATGGACGACCTTGGCGCCATAGCTTTCGGCGAGCAGGCGCTCGACAAGCTTTTCGGCGAGCGCGCGCGTGGTCGAACCCTGATAGCGGGCGCTGGCGTCGATACGAAGAATATTGGTCATGGCATTGCTCCTTGAACATTTCGGGAGGGGAGAAGGGGTGGGCCGCCGCCTCAGGGAGGGGACAAGCGGCGGCCAGGGGGATTTCGTCAGAGGCTGTCGACGAGCACCAGTTCGGCGTCGTCGAGCGCCTCGACGGTGATCGTGCCGACATCGCGGATCGCGATGCCATCGCGCGGATCGGCATTCTGACCATTGACGCGGATGCGTCCCTTGGCAGCGACCAGATAGGCGTGGCGTCCGTCTCCGAGGTCGTAGGACACGCTCTCACCGGCGTTGACCGTCGCGGCCGCGACACGGGCGTCGGCGCGGATCGGCAGGACATCGTCGCCCTCGATGCCGCTTGCCAGTGTTACGAAGCGACCCGAGCGATCCGCCTTGGGGAACTGGCGCGCGCCCCATCCGGGGTTGCCGCCGGCACGGTCGGGCATGATCCAGATCTGGAACAGCGTCGTTTCCTCGTCCTCGAGGTTGAACTCGCTGTGCGTCACGCCGGTGCCGGCACTCATCACCTGAACGTCGCCCGCTTCGGTGCGGCCGCTGTTGCCCATGCTGTCGCGATGGGTGATCGCGCCGGTACGGACATAGGTGATGATTTCCATGTCGCGGTGCGGGTGCGGCGGAAAGCCGGCCTGCGCGGCAATGGCATCGTCGTTCCAGACGCGCAGCGCCCCCCAGCCCATGCGGTCTTCGTCATAATAGTTGGCGAAGGAAAAATGATGGCGGGCATCGAGCCAGCCGTGGTTGGCGTGGCCCAGCGTGTCGAATTTGCGAATGTCGATCATCGGGCATTCCTTTCTCTGGCACGCCCCCGGCATGGCGGCGGCCTTGGGTTGAGCCCAACATAGCGATTGGCATTGTTTCCAAAATAGCATAGATGGAAATCTATTGTTTCCATATGCAGGATGATTGCATGTCGCTCCCCGACTATGAAGGCTGGGCTTGTTTTGTGGCGGTTGCGGACGGCGGAAGCTTCACGGCCGCAGCGTCTTCGCTCGGCCTGTCAAAGGCGACGGTGTCGAAGGCGGTGTCGCGGCTGGAGGCGTCGCTCGGCATCGCGTTGCTTCACCGCAGTTCGCGCACGGTCGCAGTCTCGACCGCTGGTGCGGGACTCCTGGACGAGGCGCGCGCGATGGTTGCGGCGGCGATGGCGGCGACCGAAGCGGCGCGCGGCGACCGCATCGACCTTTCGGGGCCGATCAAGCTGGCGGCGCCGATGAGCTTCGGCATCAAGGTTTTGGGGCCGCCGCTCGCCGTATTCCTCGAACGGCACCCGGCGGTCACGGTCGATGTGATGCTCAGCGACGCGCGGCATGACCCGGTAGCCGAAGGGATAGACCTGACGCTGCGCATCGCGCCGCTAGCCGATTCCAGCCTGCTTGCGCGAACGATCGCGCCGGTTGCCGCGTCGATCATCGCAAGCCCGGCCTATCTCGAAGCGCATGGTACGCCGCGCCATCCACTCGAACTCGCGCGCCATCGCCTGATCGGCTACGGCCACCGCGACCGCATATTGCCGCTGCATTTTTCGCGCGAAGGCGAGGAAGCGACGGTGATACCGACGGGCCCCATGTTCACGAACAACGGCGACATCATGGTGCCGCTGCTGGTGGCCGGCGGCGGCGTTGCCGTGTTGCCGGAGTTCATCGCGCGTGAGGAAATCGCGGCGGGACAGCTGGTGCCGATCCTCACCGACTGGTCGTTGCCGCAGTCTTTTCTGCACCTGCTGTCGCCGCCGACGCGCTTGCGTCCGGCGCGCGTCGGCGCGCTTTCTGACCATCTTGTCGACAGTCTGAAACTGTCATGCACAGGGCGCGACTCGCGGGATTCCGCGGGTTAAGTCAAAATTAACCTTTCCCCTTCATTTGTTTCATGGTTAATGTTCCGGCAGTCCCGCAACGGGGGTCGGGCGCCGGCACCGTTATGACGAGCCAGCGACCGGGTTGCGGGGTCATCGTGGGAAGTCCCTTCGGGGATCGAGTGTAAGGGGTGCCCAATGCGTGTATTGCTGATCGAGGACGAGCCGACGACCGCCAAGGCGATCGACACGATGCTCACAACCGAAGGCTTCAACGTCTATACCACCGACTTGGGGGAAGAGGGCTTGGATCTGGGCAAGCTCTATGATTACGACATCATCCTTCTCGACCTGAACCTGCCCGACATGCACGGCTATGACGTGCTCAAGAAGCTCCGCACCGCCAAGGTGCAGACACCAGTGCTGATCCTGTCGGGCATTTCCGAAATGGATTCGAAGGTGCGTTCGTTCGGCTTTGGCGCCGACGATTATGTCACCAAACCCTTTCACCGCGACGAACTGGTGGCACGCATCCACGCCGTCGTTCGCCGCTCCAAGGGCCACAGCCAAAGCGTCATCAAAACCGGGAAGCTCGCGGTCAATCTCGATACCAAGACGGTCGAGGTCGACAGCATCCGCGTGCATCTGACCGGCAAGGAATATCAGATGCTCGAGCTGCTCTCGCTCCGTAAGGGCACGACGCTGACCAAGGAAATGTTCCTCAACCACCTTTACGGCGGCATGGACGAACCCGAACTCAAGATCATCGACGTCTTCATCTGCAAGCTGCGCAAGAAACTCGCGCTCGCGTGCGGCGGCGAAAACTACATCGAGACGGTTTGGGGTCGCGGCTATGTGCTGCGCGATATCGACGACGACGGCAACGAGGTGCGCCGCGTCGCCTGACGCAATTTTCTGCGACGACAAGTTCACGAGGGGACCCGGCGCGGAGTGATCCGCGCCGGTTTCCTTTTGGCTTTTTGGTTTAGCGCTTGCGGCCGTAGTGGCCGGGCAGGCTCGTCGCACGGCGTAGGCCCGGGCGCCAGGTATCGACCTGCGGTGCGGGGACTATCTGGAACTCGCTCTTGCTGTCCGCGGCTACCAGTTCGTCGGCATGCGCGGCGCGCAGGCGGGCCGTTTCGATTTCCTTGTCGGTTTCGAGCCCGAATCGCTCGCCCGCGACCCAGCGCACGGTCCCGGTCATTGCCTCGTGCCCCGGCATATACAGCGTCACCTGTTCGCCCTTTTCGAGAACATGCGGCCCGCGACCGCCGACGCCCGTCTGCGACACGTTGCGTAGCGTAACGTCGAATCGGCCCAGCCGCTGGCAGGCGAGTGCAGCCTTGACCAGCCGCGACTGCCGCGGTTGGCGCTTTTCGGCTGAGGCCGTTGAGGCGGATCGGGCCTCGGAATCGGGCATAAGCGACCTAATATTTTAATCGACCGCCTGTTCCCACGTCAGGCGGCTATTCTAACTGTTCCCATCGTCCCTCCTAAACGAGGAAGGTGAATTTTCGTATAGCGTTTTTCTATTTCGGTTCCGCTGACGCCAAAAGGAGCACGAAAATTGGCCCGCCGCGCGCCGAAACGCGGGCGGGCCTGATATGAGCCGACAGTTGGAAAAGCTTAACGCAGACCCGAAAAGTCGATGTCGACAACGCGGCCGTAACGCACGTCGCAGCTGAACTTGCCGCGGTCGTAATAGCCGCCGCCGCGGCCCCAGCGGCCACGATAGCCGTCGGTCACGACGACACGGCCCTTTACGCGATAGCCGTCGCGCTTGCGGTCGATCTTCGTCACTTCTGTCACGTCGGTGCGGCCATAGCGGCGGCTGCCGCGTTCGACGGCATTGACGCACTGATTCACAGCGCTGCGGCTGTTGCCATACCGGCCATAGTCATAGCCATAGCCATAGCGCGGGTTGTCGTAGCGGCCGCGATAGCGGTTGTCATAGCGACGGTCGTAACGATCATAGCGATCATTTCCCGACGACAAGATGGCGGCGAGGCCGCCGATCACAACGGCGCCTGCGATAATCTCGCCGGCGCTGATGCCGTCGCGATCATGCCGGTCACGCGCCATCGCGGGGGTGGCGGTCAGCGCCATTGCGCCGGCAGTGGCCGCACCAATCGCGGCCTTGCTTAGCTTGTTCATAGCCATGGTTCGGTCTCCTGAAGCGCAGGCGGCGACAGTCGCTGCCTGTTGAAGACCTTTTACCGGTCTGGCTGTGACGTCACGCTGAACCCGCCGCTTATCTGGCGTTCAGCCTTGGTTTTGCTGGTGTTCATCAACGGAAAGCGGCCCCGGCAAACAAGTGCCGGAGCCACCGAAAGCTCTACCGGGCGGACGGGCTGTGTCAGCCGAAGCTGACGTCGACGACGCGGCCTTCGCGGAAACTGCATTCGAAACGGCGGACGTCGCCGCCGCCGTCCGACGCCGTGCCCGCGACATGCCAGCTGTCCCCATCCGCGCGCGTCTCGCTAACGTCGTCGACGCGGGCGTCGCCGCCCATTTCGCCCTCGACCGCCCAGCTGCATGCATCGGTGGCGCGCGCCTCTGCTTCGCCGCGGCCATAGGCGTCCGTCTGAGGAGCTTCGTCATCGTCTCCGGGGTCATAGTTCGGAACGGCGCGCCGGTCCTGTTCGCGATAAGGCGGGTCATAACGTTCGTCGCGGTCGCGCCGGTCCTTGCTTGCAGCGCTCGCAATGGCGGCGATCGTTCCGATGATCAGCAGGCCGCCGATGACGTCGCCCGCGTCGATGCGGTCGTGGTGGCGGTGGCCCCAACCACCGTGACGATGTCGCGCTTCGGCAGGAGTCGCGGAAAGACCGACCGAACTCAAGACGACTGCGGCTGCGGCGCAAGCACCCGAAAATTTACGCATGGGAATGACTCCACCGGTGCGGGACAAGGGGCGTCTCGCCCGCTCTATTTTCCTCTATTCCCGCTTTGCTGTCGCGTCGCTGAACCGTTGCGCAGATGCGGCCAAAGGAAAGCTCGCCACCCTTGCGGATGACGAGCTCTCGGGTCGCCTCGATAAACTGGTTCAGCAGACGCAGCGCGGCTTGGGCTTTGCCTTTGGCTTCGTGCGCTTTTTGGCAACATAGCGCTTCCGGACCGGTGCCGTTTCATAATAAGTTTTGGTGGTGGTCTCGACGGTTTCGGTTACCAGCGGTTCGCCTTCGATGATGGTCGTGATGACGACGCCCGGCGTGTACCAGCCATAGCCATAATGACCGTAGGCATGGCTGCCATAATAATGATGAGTCGTCCCCGGACGGCCGTCGTAGCGATAGCGGCGGATTTGATGCTCGCCCCGGCTTGCCCACCATTCCTCGCACTTCTTGCGCTCGGCGGCATCGCCGATCGCCGCACCGACGAGTGCGCCGCCGCCGCCGCCAATCAGCGTTCCCGCCGTGCGATTGCCCTTTCCGGCGATGCGGTTGCCGGCGATTCCCCCCACGAGTCCGCCGACAACCGCTCCCCCGCCTGCGCCCCCCCGGCCGCAGCGGCGATACATGTCTTCGTCATGGCGCGAATCCGACGCGCCGTCATAAGCGGGATGATAGGGCGGCGGCGCGTAGCTCGTGCCGGGTCGCCCTTCGACCACACCTTCATAGCTGCCTTCGTAGCGTCGACCGTCGGGGGCTTCATAAGTGCCGTCCCAACGTCCCGACCAGCGCCCTTCGGCCTCATAATGACCGTCGACGCGGCGATAGTCGACCTCGCTCGGGACGCGGTCAGGATAGCCGGTGTAAACGCGCGTATCGGTCGTGGCGGGCGCGCTATAATCGAGGTGCGGCTCGGCGCTCGATGCGCGTCCCGACAGCAACAGCGTTCCCGCAGCCACCCCGAGAAGCAAAATCGTCCGCATGCCAAACTCCCTGCCAACCCCTGCCGAACCATTGCGCTCCGGCAATTTGTTAACAAATGTTTAGCAAATTAAGCGCTGACTCGCGAATCTGTTAACCCTTTGTGCCGCGTCCCATTTTGGGTCAGGCGGTAAATGCCCCCGCGATGCGCGCGACAAGCGCTTCGGCGCCCGCTTGATCAGCCGCCGAAAAGCGGCCGGGCAGCGGACTGTCGAGGTCAAGGACGCCGACCAAGCGATCATCTGCCACGATCGGAACGACCAGCTCGCTCCGGCTGTCCGCGTCGCACGCTATATGGCCCGGAAAGGCATGGACATCGTCGACACGCTGCGTCGCGCGCAGCCGCGCCGCGGCGCCGCACACGCCCTTGTCAAGCGGAATGCGGATGCACGCCGCCTTACCCTGAAACGGACCGAGCACAAGCTCTTCTCCGTCGAAGCGGTAGAATCCGGCCCAATTCAGGTCGGGGATCGCCTGCCAGATCAAGGCCGCGACATTGGCCATATTCGCAATCGCGTCGGGTTCTCCGGCGACAAGCGCATCGGCCGCATCGGCGGCTTCGGCCCAGCGTTCGGCGGGGCCGGTGGCTGAGAAGGCAAGGGCGTAGGACATGGATGGTTTTTCCGTTCAGGGAGTGCAGGGCGACAAGGGAACCGGTGCAGCCGCCGCGTCGCCGCGCCAGCTGAGCTGGAAAACTATATATTGGGCGTCATGGTCCGAAAGGCGAGGGCCATTTTTACCGTCGAACAAGGTTGCGACGGCGAGCGGTTCGATGCGAAGGGCCCGGCCGCTGCGATAGCCGACAAGGTCGTAGGCCTGCCGCCACGCCTTGCCGTCGCGCATCGGCGCGGCGCGTCCGGCAAAGCCGCTGCCCTTTGCCGCCAATCGGAAAGCCGGATCCTCGGCAAAGCGGCCGCTGCGGTCGCCCGCGCGATAATTGTTGAAATCGCCAGCCGCGATAAGTGCGGCGTTGCGAGCAACGGCGGCAAGGAAAGCGTCATTCTCCTGTGTCTGCAACAGGTGCGATGCTTCGGCGCGGGTGATCCCGACCCTGGCGGGTTCGCGCGAGTTGCGGTGCGTGTTGAACAGAAACAGCGCCTCTGGCGCGCCGGGAACGCGGAGCTCTGCGAGCGCAGCCCCTTTGTTCGACAGGCAATCATAACCCGCGCAGCTGTGACTGCCGAAGGCTTCGCTTTTCGCGGCGGCGACAGGGATGTCGGTGGCGATATAGAGCCCGCCATCGAGCCATTTGCCGATTCCTTCGCCCTTCCACCAGCGTGCGCCTTCGGCAAAGGCAGCTGGTGCTTCAGCGGCGGGAAGACGCCGAAGCTGGTCCCGCGCCGGACCGGGCAGGATAGAGGTATATCCCGCCTGCACGGCAATTCGGGAGGCGTCGGGCGTGAACGCCTTTTGCAGGATCAATATGTCGGGGCCGCGTCCGGCCACGCGGCGCGCGACGATCCAGTCGGCAATGCGTTGAAGCTTTGCCGCGCGGCCGCTGCGGATCGGCCAGGGGAGGCCCTCGACATTCCAGAGCAGGATGCGAAGCCGCACCGCCTTGCGGCCGTCGGCCAGCGTCTCGACCGGCGGCAGCGCGGTAGGGCTATAGCAATCGGCGACCCGCTCGACGCGCGCGGCGCGCCCGTCCGGCAGCACGGCCCAGACCGTGGCGGCGGCGCCCAGCAGGAGCGCCGCCACGGCCCACGGCCAGCGCCTTATTCGACGGCCAGCCCGGTCCATTTCGCCGCAAAGGCATATTTGTCGGCGGCCTCGGCAATGATCTTGTCGGTGGGCTTGCCCGAACCATGGCCGGCGCGTGTTTCGATGCGGATCAGGTGCGGCTTGTCGCCCGTCTCGGCATGTTGGAGCGCCGCGGTATATTTGAAGCTGTGGCCGGGAACGACGCGGTCGTCGGTATCGGCCGTCGTCACCAACACCGCCGGATAGCCCACGCCCGATTTGATATTATGATAAGGCGAATAGCGCAGAAGATTGCGAAAATCGGCTTCCTTCGACGGATAGCCATAATCGTCGACCCAATAGCGCCCGGCGGTGAAACGGTCGAAGCGCAGCATGTCCATCACGCCCACGGCAGGCAGCGCGGCGGCGATCAGGCCGGGGCGCTGGTTGGTCACCGCGCCGACGAGCAGTCCGCCGTTCGACCCGCCCTCGATCGCGAGCTGGTCCTTGCCGGTGATGCCTTCGGCGATCAGAAATTCGCCTGCGGCGATGAAATCGTCGAATACATTCTGCTTGTTGGCGAGGCGGCCGGCATCGTGCCACGCCTTGCCATATTCGCCGCCGCCGCGCAGGTTCGCGATGGCGAGCACGCCACCCTTGTCGACCCAGGCGAGCCGCGTCGGTGAAAAGGCCGGGGTCATCGACACGTTGAAACCGCCATAGCCATAGAGGATCGTTGGCGATCCCTTGCTGCGGTCGACACCCTTCTTCATCACCAGGAACATCGGCACTTCGGTGCCGTCCTTCGACTTGAAGAAACGCTGTTCGACGGTGAAATCGTCAGGTTTGAATGTCAGCTTGGGCTCTGCGAAAATCTCGGTCTTTCCGGTCGCTGTATCGAGGCGATAGATGGTCGTCGGCCGCGCATAGCTGGAAAAGGCATAGAAGGTTTCGGGGTCGGCCGACTTGCCGCCAAAGCCCGATGCCGATCCGATGTCGGCCAGATTGATTTCGGCTACCTTCTTACCGTCCAGCGCGATCATTTCGGCCTGCGATTTGGCATCGCCCAGATAGGACAGGATGATACGATTGCCGACGCGCGACGCTCCGACGAGCGTCGCTTCGCGCTCGCCCACCAGCTCCGTAAGATCGCGGGGCTTGCGAATGTCCATCGACACAAGGCGCTGACGCGGCGCGCCCTTGTTTGTGACGAAGGTAAAGCGCGTGCCCTCGTTGGTTACATATTCCCAGTTGTTCGCGAAATCGTCGACCAGCACGACGGGCTTTGCCTTGGCTTTGCCGATTGTATGCAGCGTCAGCCCATAGCGTTCGTCGGTCCCTTCGGAACCGATGACGAGCAGATATTTGCCGTCGTCGGTGACGATTGCCGCATTGTTGAGTTTCGGCTTGTCGGGCGTTGCGTGGATCAGCAGGTCAGCGCTCTGCGGTGTACCCAGCTTGTGAAAATAGACGCTGTGATTTTCGTTGAGTGACTGGAAAGCCGCGCCCTCGGCGGGTTCGGGGAAGCGCGAATAGAAAAAGCCGCTTCCGTCTTTCGCCCAGTCGAGCGCGGAAAATTTCACCCAGCGCACCTCGTCGGCGAGGTCCTTGCCCGTCGCGACGTCCATCACGCGCACGATGCGCCAGTCGGTGCCGCCGTCCTGCACCGAATAGAGCAGATATTTGCCGTCCTCCGACGGCGTCCATTCGGCAAGCGCGGTCGCGCCGTCCTTGGCCCATTGGTTCGGGTCGATCAGTACGCGGCCTTCGCCGTGCAGTCCGTCGCGCACATAGAGCACCGACTGCGGCTGCAGCCCGTCATTGCGCGCATAGAAATAGCGCGACCCCGCCTTCTTCGGCAGGCCGAAGCGTTCGTAATTGTAGAGCTCGGTCATCCGCGCCTTGAACGCATCGCGTCCCGGCAGAGTGTCGAGATAAGCATCGGTGACCTTGTTCTGTTCGGCGACCCACGCGGCAACCTTCGGATTGACGCGCACATCGTCCTCGAGCCAGCGATAGGGATCGGCGACATCGACGCCAAACTGGGGGTCGATGGTGTCGCCACGCTCGGTCGCGGGATAGGCGAGCGCCGGGGCGCTTGCCGATGCGGCACTGTCCTCGGCGGCAAAGGCGGTGGCGGGCGACATCAGCAGCAGCGCGAGCGCCAGCGGCGCGCCGAAGGAGTTACGGGACATGGCAAGGCGATCCTCATCGTTGGGGTAATATTCGTGCGTCTCAATGTAAGCATCGACAAGGGGCGGGCAAGAGGATTCGGGGGGCGACGACATTGAGCGTGGCCCAACCGGGTGGGCGTCAGATCTCGATAATGATATGGACTTTGTCGGTCGAAGTGCCCGCGAGCTGCGCAATAGTTTCGCGGCTATGCGCCACATATTCGGTCAATCCCACCGATCGGGCAGGTGTTTCCAGTGCGTCGTAGGACAGGTCGAGAAGATCCGCCAGCGCCTTCATCCGATCGACCTTCGGTCGCATCCGACCCTTTTCCCATCCGCACACCGTCGCGACACTGACGCCGAGGGCTTGGGCAAGCCGGGACTGGCTATAGCCGCGCGCCGCGCGTTCGCGGCGCAGGCGGTCGGCGAAGGAAACGGGTATCAGGGCTGGTTTCACACGGGGGGATCGCTGGCGACTTGTTGCTATGTTTTGCACAACGATAATCCCATTTCCGGCGACTGCAACCAGCGAAAGTGCAGAAACGACGCCAAACAAGAAACGGGCGGCGATGATGTCATCGCCGCCCGTCCTTTTTCTTTCATGTCGAAGCCTCAGGCTTCGGCCATATCCTCGTCGTACTGCTCGACCGGACCCGAATCCTGGCCCTTGGCATCGATGTCGCGATCGACGAATTCGATAATCGCGATCGGCGCCGCGTCCGAAGCGCGGATGCCAGCCTTGATGATGCGCGTATAGCCGCCGTTGCGGTCCTTGTAGCGCTCGGCGAGAACGTCGAACAGCTTCTTGAGTTGCGTGTCGTCCATCAGGCGGCTCTGCGCGAGGCGACGATTGGAAAGCCCGCCGCGCTTGGCGAGCGTGACCAGCTTTTCGACATAGGGGCGCAGTTCCTTCGCCTTGGCGACAGTCGTCGTGATCTGCTCATGCTTGATGAGCGATGCCGACATGTTGCGGAACATTGCGGTGCGGTGCGCGCTCGTGCGCTGCAGCTTCCGGCCACCCGATTTATGACGCATAATCCATTCCTTCGTTTGTCAGAGGGGCCGTTTGACGGAACCCCAAGCCAGGCCCGCTTGCGGAGGAGCCCATTCCCTGTCCCCTCGCCCCCGCAAAGGCGGGGGCGCTGGAGACGTAGCGCAAGGTTGCAGTCGGCCCCCGTCTTCGCGGGGGCGACGCGTTTGTTACCCAAGCAGCTCCTGTTCGAGCTTCTTGGCCATTTCCTCGATATTCTCGGGCGGCCATCCGGGGATGTCCATGCCGAGGCGCAGACCCATCGACGACAGCACTTCCTTGATTTCGTTCAAGGACTTGCGGCCGAAGTTCGGCGTGCGGAGCATTTCGGCTTCGGTCTTTTGAACCAGGTCGCCGATATAGATGATGTTGTCGTTCTTCAGGCAGTTCGCGCTGCGGACCGACAGTTCGAGCTCGTCGACCTTCTTCAGGAGGAAGCGGTTGAGCTGGTTGACATCCGACTCGTCGCTCGCCTGGCTCGGCGCCGCCATTCCGATGAGGCCGCCTTCGGCCATCGCCTCTTCGAAGTGGACGAAGACCTGGAGCTGGTCCTGCAGGATGCGCGCGGCATAGGCGACGGCATCTTCCGGGGTCACCGTGCCGTCGGTTTCGACGGTCAGGTTCAGCTTGTCATAGTCAAGCTCCTGGCCGATGCGGGCATTGTCGACCTTGTAGGCGACCTGGCGCACGGGCGAATAGAGCGAGTCGACCGGGATCAGGCCGATCGGCGCGTCGACCGGGCGGTTGGCGGTCGCGGGCACATAGCCCTTGCCGGTATCGGCGACGAGTTCCATGTTCAGCGTCGCGCCATCGTCGAGGTGGCAGATGACATGGTTCGGGTTCATCACCTTGATGTCGCCCGACACCATGATGTCGCCCGCCTTGACGGTCGCGGGGCCGGTCGCCGAAAGCTGGAGGCGCTTCGGTCCGTCGCCTTCCATCTTGAGCGCGATCTGCTTCACGTTGAGCACGATGTCGGTAACGTCTTCGCGAACGCCAGCGAGGCTCGAGAATTCGTGAAGGACATTCTCGATCTTGATCGAGGTGATCGCCGCGCCCTGGAGCGACGAGAGGAGAACGCGGCGCAGCGCGTTGCCGAGCGTCAGGCCGAAACCGCGCTCGAGCGGCTCAGCGACGAAGGTCGCCTTGCGCTTGCCGTCGCTGCCAGCCTTGATTTCCAGGTTGCTGGGCTTCTTCAATTCCTGCCAGTTCCGGATATTGACAGTCATGGATTTCCCTTTGCTAGTGGCGGGACGGGCGGGGGTCGGCCACCGGTCCGGCGAGAATAGGTGCGGGCGACACCCCGACGGGGTGCGCCCGATATTGGAGTCAGACGCGGCGGCGCTTGGCCGGGCGGACACCATTGTGCGGGATCGGCGTCACGTCGCGGATCGACGTGATGTGGAACCCGACCGCCTGCAGCGCGCGGAGCGCCGATTCGCGGCCAGCACCGGGGCCCTTGACCTCGACTTCGAGGGTCCGGACGCCATGTTCGGCGGCCTTCTTGCCCGCGTCTTCGGCGCAAACCTGCGCCGCGTAAGGGGTCGACTTGCGGCTGCCCTTGAAGCCCATCATGCCGGCGCTCGACCAGGCAATTGCATTGCCCTGTGCGTCGGTGATGGTGATCATCGTGTTGTTGAAGGTCGCGTTGACGTGGGCCACACCCGACGAGATATTCTTGCGTTCGCGCCGACGAAGACGCTGCGGTTCACGAGCCATTGTGATAAATCCTACCTAATCCTGAAGCTGGCCGGGGCGCGAGCCGTGAAGGCGGCCGCCGGCGCGGAAAAACCGGCTTACTTCTTCTTGCCAGCGATCGGCTTGGCCTTGCCCTTGCGGGTGCGCGCATTGGTGTGCGTGCGCTGGCCGCGGACCGGCAGGCCCTTGCGATGGCGCAGGCCGCGATAGCAGGCAAGATCCATCAGTCGCTTGATGTTCATCGCCGTGTTGCGGCGAAGGTCACCCTCGACCGTGTGGTCGGCGTCGAGCGTTTCGCGGATCTGCAGGATCTCGGCGTCGCTGAGGTCCTGGACGCGGCGGCTGTGGTCGATACCCAGCTTGTCGGCGATGTCGACGGCGGTCTTGCGACCGATGCCGTGGATATAGGTAAGGGCGATGATTACGCGCTTGTTGGTGGGCAGATTGACGCCCGCGATACGTGCCATGAAACTTTCTCCTGCTCCACAGGGCGCGCTGGCAAACGGCCCCATCTCAAAGCGTCTGATTTCCAACGCAAAAAACGGACCACGAACACGCTGCTGCGCTTCGCCGTCCGGTCAGGCTGTCGGAATGGAGGCGCAGTTAAGGTGAGTCGCCCGAATTGTCAAGCGAACTGCGGCGCATTGATGGGGTTTCCGCGATGCAGAAACCGGCGGCGGGTGCCGTCCTATGGTGCGGACGTAAGCGCCACCGCCCGGTCATGCAAGCGCGCAACGACGGCCCGGTGGATTCCGGCGGCGCAGGCGATGACGCCAAAGGCCTGCGCGCGCGGCGTGTTGAAACGCAGCGGGTCGCCAAAAGCGTCGGTGACGGCGGCCCCCGCCTCGGTGGCGATCAGCGCGGCGGCGGCGACATCCCACTCGAACCCCCAGCGCAGCGTCGCGACCAGATCGGCGCGATCGTCGGCAACGAGTGCCATGCGCAGCGCGATGCTGTTCGGTTTGGTGACCATGATGAGGTCGCGGTCGATCTTGGGCAGGCTGTCGGCGGGGACGCGCGATCCGTTGAAGATCAAACGACGGCTCGCGCGCAGCGTTTCGCCGTTCAGCGTTGCGCCCTGACCCTTTTGCGCGACCCATAATTCGTCGAGCGCGGGGGCATAGAGCACGCCGAGTTCGGGTTCGCCGTCGATGACGAGCGCCACCGACACCGCCCAACCCGGCCGTCCGCGAATGAAATCGCGGGTGCCGTCGATCGGATCGACGCACCACATGGCGCGGCGCGACAGCCGGTCGTCACTGTCGGCGGTTTCCTCCGACAGCCAGCCTGCTTCGGGGACCATCGCACCCAGTACCGATTTCAGCCGCACATCGACCGCCAGATCGACGTCACTGACGGGGTTGTTGTGCCCTTTGTGCCAGACGTCGACTGGCCGCCCTTCGCCGCGCCAGCGCGCCATAGCCATGTCGCCGACCTCGCGCGTTGCGGCGATCACGGCCTCAAGATTGCGCGCGGGCATCGCCGGGATCAGCTGCTCGCGACGGTCATGCCGTCGATGCGGATCGTCGGGACGTTGACGGCCTGCCGGAATTCGAGATCGTTCGCGGGCCTCATCGCCGCGAACATGTCGATCAGGTTCCCAGCGACGGTGAATTCGGCGATCGGTTCGGCAATCTGGCCGTCGCGAATGACGAAGCCCGACGCGCCGCGGCTGTAATCGCCGGTGACGGGATTGACGCCCTGGCCGATCAATTCGGTGACATAGACGCCGGTCTTGACGCCGGCCATCAAATCGCCGGGGCTTTGCAGGCCAGGGACGAGATGCAGGTTGCTTGCGCTCACCCCCGATGCGCCGCCGCCGCGGCTGGCATGGCCCGTGGGCGACAGGCCGAGTTGCTTGGCCGACGCCGTGTCGAGCAGCCAGCCGCTGATGCGTCCGTCCGACACGATGTCGCGTGCCGCAGTGGGAAGGCCCTCGCCGTCGAACGGGCGGCTGCGCAAGCCGCGCAGCCGGTGCGGTTCGTCGCGGACGACAATGGCGCTGTCGAAAAGCTGCTGGTCTTCCTTGCCGAGCAGGAAGCTGGTGCCACGGGCGATGGCCGGCCCGGCAATCGCGCTCATCAAATGGCCGAGCAGGCTGCCGCCGACGCGTGGATCGAACAATATCGGCAGCTTGCCGACGGGGGCCTTACCCGGGTTCAACCGTGCCACCGTGCGCTTTCCGGCGCGCGTGCCGACGTCAATAGCGCTTTCGAGATCGGACAGATGGTGCGTGCTGTGCCAGTCATAGTCACGCTGCATTCCCGCACCTTCGCCCGCAATGACGCTGGCCGACAGGCTGTGGCCGCTTGCGCCATAGCCGCCGGCGAAGCCGTGGCTGGTGACCAGAGCAAAGCGCATGCGGCTGTGGCTTGCGCTGCCGCCTTCGCTGTTCGTTACCCCGGCGACGGCGCGCGCAGCTTCCTCGACCGCGAGTGCAGTTTCGCGCAGGGCTTGCGGGTCGGCCTCGCTCCCGTCGTCGAGCTCGAGATCGGGCGTCGGTCCCTTGAACAGCCGGTCTTCGGGCGCGAGCCCGGCGTAGGGATCCTCGGGCGCCTCGCGGGCCATCGCGACGCAGCGGTCGACGAGCTTGGCAAGTTCGCCCGCATCCATGTCGGCGGTCGACACGCTCGCGCTACGCTGCCCGACGAAGACACGCAGCGAAATGTCCTGGCCTTCGGACCGCTCGACATCCTCGAGCGCGCCGAGGCGCATCGACACTGAAGTCGAGGCGTTGCAGTAGAACAGCGCGTCGGCGGCATCGGCGCCCGCCTTTGTGGCGGCGTCGCACAGCAGTTGCGCGCGGTCGAGGGCTTCGGAAACACTCAGCATGGTCGCGCCCTATACGGCGCCAACCAAGGCGTCAAAATCTATGTCGCGGGATTAGTTCGCGATTGCCGCAATCGCGTCGGTCGCCGCCATCGCGCCGCTGACCCACATGATGGGAACGAACAGCGCGGCCGCCCACAGGCGGCGGACATCGCGGCGAAACCGTGCATGAAGCCCCCAGCTTGCGAGGGCTTGGCGGCTGAGGTGATACCAGTGTCGCTCAATGGCGCGCGCCGCCGGAATGGCGAGCGCAAGCAGGACCACGAGCGCGGTGATGACGAATGCCGAGGGCGCGCCCGCGGAAATCGCGCTCGATACCAGCCAGATTTGAAGAACGGAGAATGCGATAAGCGCCGCGGCGGCATGGAATGTCATGCGGCGGCCAAGGCTGCGCGGGGGAGGAACCGATGCGCTCGCTCGTTTCCACAAGCGTGGTTCGAAGGTCGATGCCATTGTTTTCAGCCTCCCCGGCCGGCGATTCCCAGAAACGCCACGTTTTGCCCCAATAATTCCCAAGTCAAGACAGCTTCGCACCGATTCGTTAATTTTTTTGCTCGACTCGCCTCGAAAATCGAACAAATCGCGCCAGGCTGCCAAATCGGTTTCAAATTCAGCCATTTCGGTTGCGATTCGTCCCCGTTCGACCGGTCGAGCATAACATTCTTGTCGACGGTCGATTGCAACGCATCGTTGGTCGAACTCTTGCATCGCCGAGAGTGCGCGATAGCGTCTATGCTCGGTCAATTGCTTCATTTCAAAACGGGGACATCATCATGCGCTATCTTGTCGCTCTGGCCACTCTTGCCTTGCCGTTTGCACCGGCACTTGCCGCCGAAGGAGAGGGCGCCGCGGTCGAGCCCAAGCCGGCAGCACTGATCGCCGATGGCGTACCCGCGGTCCCGGCCGACCTGCCTGCCGCAACGCGTCCCTATATGGAAAATCGCGGCGCCGGTTTCGTCGGCTGGCACCCGACCGACAAGTCGATGCTCATCGCCACGCGTTTCGGCAATACATCGCAAATCCATCGCGTCGCCGCCCCGATGGGCGCGCGCAAGCAGCTGACCTTCGAAGCCGAACCCGTCGGGCGCGGTGCATGGTCGCCGTCGACCGGCGATATGATGCTCGTGCAAAAGGACATCGGCGGGAACGAATTCTATCAGATCTACGCGATGAAGGACGGGCGGCTCGACCTGCTTACCGATGGCAAGAGTCGCAACGGTCTGAACGCGTGGAGCAAGGACGGGACGCTTGTCGGCTTTACTTCGACGCGTCGCAATGGGCGTGATAGCGACATCTATGTCATGAACCCGCGCGACCCGGAAACGAGCCGGATGGTGGCCGAAGTTCAGGGCGGCGGCTGGTATCTCGCCGACTTTTCGCCCGACAAGAACTGGGCGCTCGTTGCCAAATATACGTCGGTGCAGAAATCGGACCTGTTCCGGCTCGACCTCGCCACCGGCGCGATGACGCCGATCGGCGACCATTCGAAAAGCGTCGCGCTCGGCGGGGCAGAATTTGCGCCCGACGGCACGATCTGGGTGACGAGCGACGAGGGAAGCGATTTTCAGCGGCTCGGAACTGTCGATCCGGCGACGGGCGCGTTTACCCCGCGTGGTCCAGCCGAAAAATGGGACGTCGATACGTTCGACATCGCCCATGACGGCAGCTTTATCGCCTATGTCGTGAACGAGGCGGGCATGGCCAAGCTCCGCATCCTCGATCCGAAAAGCGACGCGGTGCGGACCGTCGAGGCGCTGCCGCCGGGCATCATCGGCGGCATCGACATCGCGCCGTGGGGCGAAATCGGACTGACCTTTACCTCAGCGCGCAGTGCTGCCGACGCGTTCAGCGTCGATCCCAAGACGCTGAAGGTCACGCGCTGGACCGAAAGCGAGACCGGCGGTCTCGACGTCACGAAGAATGTCGAACCCGAACTCGTCAAAATCAAAAGCTTTGATGGGCTGGAGGTGTCGGGATTCCTCTATCGCCCGGACCCGGCCAAATTCCCCGGCAAGCGCCCGCTGATCATGAATGTCCACGGTGGACCCGAAGCGCAGTCGCGCCCCGGCTTCATGGGCCGCAACAACTATCTGCTCAACGAAATGGGGATTGCGATCTTCTATCCCAACGTTCGCGGTTCGACGGGCTATGGGAAGACTTTCGTCAGCCTCGACAACGGCCCGTTCAAGCGCGAAGACAGCGTCAAGGACATGGGGGCGTTCCTCGACCATCTGGCGAAGGACAAGATGCTCGACACGTCGCGCTTTGCGCTGACCGGCGGCAGCTATGGCGGCTATATGTGCTATGCTGCGGCGATCCATTACGCCGACAAACTGCGCGCCAATCTGTGCGTCGTCGCTATCTCGAACTTCGTGACCTTCCTTGAAAATACGCAGGATTATCGCCGCGACCTGCGCCGCGTCGAATATGGCGACGAGCGCGACCCGGCACAGCGCGCCAAGCTCATCGAAATCTCGCCGCTGACGCATGTCGACAAGATCGAGAAGCCGCTGTTCGTCGTCACGGGCGCGAACGACCCGCGCGTCCCGGCGTCCGAAGCCGACCAGATTGTCGAGGCGGTCCGCAAGAATGGGGGGACGGCTTGGCACCTTGTCGGCACCAACGAAGGCCATGGTTTCGCGAAAAAGGAAAATGCCGACTACAGCTTCTGGACGTCGCTCATGTTCTGGAAGCAGTACTTGCTGAATTAGGCATCATTCGCGCGTCCACCGAGATCATCCCGATCCCTGTGGACGCGTGAGCGACGTTCCGGCTCCCGCCAGAACTGCGGATAAGCTAGTTCAACTCTGCGGCGGGAGCGGCAAAGGTTCGGCGTCTGCTTCGCTATCGGGCGTGGTCGGCGCTTCGCCGTTCGCTTGCCGTTCGAGTTCGGCGGCGGCGCGGCGGCGTTCTTCCATCGCGCGTTCTTCGGCCACGACTGCCGCCTCGACCTCAGCCGCTGCGGAGTCGATACCTGCGAGTCGCTTGGCGCGTTCGTCGGCGATCATCGTCTGCCAGTCGGTCTTGTCGGCCGCGACGCGCTCGGCCTTGGCTCCCGCGACGAGTGCCTGCGTGCAGCCCGTGAACCCGCCAAGGCCCACCGGCGAGCAGCTGTCGGTGCCAAAGCGACCGACGCGCTCAAGTGCGACGACCTTGTTCGCCCAGGCTTCGTTGCGTGGGTCGAGCGGGTCGCCGCGGAAAATCTGCGGGACGCGATAGCGATCCTGTTCGGGGAGGCGGCTGCAGACGACAATCTCGTTGGGGCTCGACTGTTCGCATTTGTCGTCGCCATAAACGATGACCTGGTTGATCTTCTCGCCATCGACCGTGGCTTCTTGCGCGCCGACGGACGGGATCGCCGCGTTTCCGGCGAGGATCAAGGCGAGGGAAAGAAGGCGGGTCATCGGTCGTTCCTTTATGGTTTCGGCGGGCATGACAGTGCGAAGCTGCATCGGTGCTGAACGGGCAGGCCCGCGCGCGAGCCTATCAGATACGCTTCGACAGCGCGATGGCTGCGCGACACCCGGCGCGGATCGCAAGATTGAGCAGGGGATAGCCCGGCGCATTTTCGGCGCCTGCGGCGATCGCCACCTCCTTATGTTCCAGCTCCTCGGCGCGAAAATCGGCAACTGCAGCGCTCAGTTCGGGATCGCTGTCGCCAAGTTCGTCGAGTTGCTGCCGATAATGGCGGTCGATCTCGGTTTCGACCGCGGCGGTGCAGGCCATTGCGGCGCGCGGGCCGATGGCGGCCGTAATCGCTCCAAGGGCAAAGCCCGCGCGGTTCCACAGCGGTTGCAACGCGGTCGGGCGCACGCCGCGCCGGGCAATCATATCGTCGAAAAATTTGCGATGCCGCTCTTCCTGCTCGGCCATGTGGGCAATTTCGCGCGCCATTGGATGCCGGTCGCCGAGCACCGCAAGCTGCCCTGCATAGATACGCGTCGCGCCATATTCGCCCGCCTGATCGACGCGGATCATCGACGCCGTGCGGCGGTCGGTCGGGTCAGGGCTTTCGCTCATGCGTCCGATGTGGGCCGACGGAGCAGCAAGGTCAAGACAAGCGCCGCGCCGCCCAATGAGAAAATGGCATTGAAGCCTGCGAGCGAAATGCCGAACAAATCCCACTGCGTCTGGTCGCACCGGATCAGCGGCGCGTTCATGATCGATTCGAGCGAGACGGGGCCGGCAGCGCCGGTCGAGCAGCTCGTCAGACCTTCCCAAAAGCCATATTCGACGCCCGCGTGAAAGGTGCCGATCGCGCCGCTGATAGCGATCGCAATCGCCGCTAGCGCCGTCAGCAGGCGCATCACCTTGCCATTGCTCCGCAGCAACAGCGCCAGCGCAGCAAGTACGATCGCCGCCTGGTGCGGCCAGCGCTGCCAATAGCACATCTCGCACGGGTGGAGGCCAAAGCCAAATTGCGACACCAGCGCACCGCCATAGAGGAGGAGCGGGATGGCGAGCGCGAACAGCGGCGCGGCGAGGCGCGAATTCGGCATCGGTCGCGCCCCTTAGTTGCGGCGCGCCGGCTTGGCGACCGGTTTGGCCTGCGCCATGCGCGGAGCGGTGGCGCCGATGCGGCCGATGGTTTCCAACGCGTAGTGCAGCTGGAAATCCTCGATCCCCTTTGCCTTCAAGTCCGCCGCGGTCGCGGTAAAGCGCGGATCGGGCTTTTCGTCCTTTTCGATCAGGCTGTTGTCGACCTTTTTCTCGTTGACGAGGTGGCGGCGCAGATCGCTCTCACGGAACTTGGGCCGCGAAGCGTAGTCGGGATCCGAAAGCTGCGGCACGCGGATGTCGGGGTCGATCCCGCCCTCTTGCACGCTGCGCCCCGACGGCGTGAAATAGCGCGCGGTGGTCAAGCGAAGCGCGGTGGTGTCGGTCAGCGGCAGGACGGTCTGCACGGACCCCTTGCCGAAGCTGCGTTCGCCCATCACCACGGCGCGGTGCTGGTCCTGCAGTGCGCCTGCAACGATTTCCGACGCCGATGCCGACCCGGCGTCGATCAGCACGATGACCGGTGCGCCCTTCGCGAGGTCGCCCGGCTCGGCGAAATAACGCTCGATGTCGCCCTTGCGGCGGCCGCGCTGTGACACGATTTCGCCGCGTTCGAGGAAGACGTCGCTGACGCCGACGGCTTCGTCGAGCAGTCCGCCAGGGTTCGAGCGGAGGTCGAGAACCCAGCCGCGCGGCTTGTGGCCCAGCGATTTTTCGACCGACAGCATTGCCGCCTTCAAATCGCGCGTCGCGTCGGCCGAAAAGCTGCTGATCGTCAGCACGCCGACATCGTCCTTCACCTCCCACTTGACGGGCTTGAGGTCGATGATTTCGCGCGTCAGCGACAATTCCATCGGCTTGTCCTGGCCCTCGCGAACGACGGTAATGTCGATCTTTGTGCCGGGGCGGCCGCGCATCTGTTCGACCGCCTCGTCGAGCGTCAGGCCGAAAATCAGCTCCTTGTTGATATGCGTGATATAGTCGCCCGCCTTGATGCCCGCGCGCGAAGCCGGGGTGTCGGCGGTCGGCGCGATCACCTTTACGACGCCGTCCTCCATCGTCACCGATAGCCCCAGGCCGCCATATTCGCCGTCGGTTTGCGTCCGCAGCGTCGAATAGCCCGATGCATCGAGATAGCCCGAATGCGGATCGAGGCTGGCGAGCATGCCGTTGATCGCACCCTCGATCAGCGTCGAATCGTCGACCGGTTCGACATAGTTGGATTTGACCTCGAGGAACACGTCCATGAAGCGCGAGATTTCGCCGGTCGTCTTCGAATCGACGGCGGCCATCGCGCCCGTTGCCAGCGGGACGAGCGCGAGCGTGCTCAGCGCGGCGGCACCCTGCCACAGCGCAAAACGGCGCTTGGGCGACGCGGAAGTCTTGGGCGTTGCGGTCATATGCGTCTTTCACTCATGCGGGAATCCCCGCTCTATAAACCCCGGTGCGCCATCCTCCTACGCAATTGCGCGCCCGTCAAGCATGGCATCCCGATACGGAACAGGGGCCAAACGGTCGATTAACCGGCCGTCAGCCGAGCATCGCGACGATGTCGACGGGCTGTCCGGCGCGGCGCAATTCGATGGTGATTCGGCTGTCATTCGACCCTGCACGGCCGATCGGCATGCCGGCATCGAGCACGTCGCCGACACCGGCAGAGAGGCCGATCAGTCCGGTAATCAGCGACGTCCAGCCGCCGCCATGGTCAATGATGATGATCTTGCCATAACCGCGATAGTCGCCGGCGAAGCTCACGCGCCCCGGCGCAGGGGCCACAACCTGCCCGCCGGGCTGCGCCGCGACGGTGATCCCGCGCGACCGAACGCCGCTGTCGTTGAGTTCGCCCAGTCCCGCGATGATGCGCCCGACGATAGGCAAGCGATAGGCGCCCATGGTCAGTTCGGGTTCGACTGGCGCTGGCGGGGCGGGCTGCGACGAAGCGCGCGAGGGATCGCGCGGCCGTGCGATCGGGCCGGGCAGCCGGGCGAGCTCGGCGCGCACCGCGCTGTCGGTTTCGAGTGTGTCCATCAGTTCGACAATATCGCGCGCCTTTTCGCCGAGCCCGAGCGCGCGATCAGCCTCCAGCCGCGCGCCGCTGATGAGTTCGCGCGAGCGGAGTCGGCCTTCGTTTTCGAGCCGCGTCAGCGTGTCGCGACGTTCGGCCAGTTGCGCCTTGCTCGCCGCCAGTGCTTTCAGCGCAATCGCCTGATGCTGCTGGACGGTGCGCAGTTCGGCGAGTTCGCGGCGCACGCCTGCGGTGCGGTGCTCGATGATCGGCATCGTCGCATCGAGCACTGCGCGCGCGTGGACCATGTCGCGGAGCGAACCGGGCTGCGCGAGGACACTGACGGGCGGCTGGCGGGACAATTGCTGCAGCGTCGCGGAGAGTTCGAGCAATGGCCTTTGCTGCTCGGCCAACCGCGCGCGGCGGATCGCCAGCCGACGGTTGACGAGCGCGACCCGTGCCTCGCCCGCGCTGATGTCGGCCTCGGCCGACTGGATTCGTGCGGCCAGCGCGGCGCTTTGTTTCTTGAGCCGCTCGGCGTCGCCCTGTGCGGCCAGCGCCTGCGCCTCGAACTGCGCGCTTCGCGCCATCGCTTGTGCCGACTGCTCCTTCGCTTTGCGTAATTGTTGGCGTTCGTTCTCAGCGATAACGACGGGGTCGAAGATGTCGCTCTGCGCGAGGGCGATGGCGCCGACGGTGCCTGCGGCGGCGAGAACGAGGGCGAAGAGCGCGCGCCTCATTGCCGTCCCTCGCGGTGATAGGGGTGACCCGCGATGATGCTGGTCGCGCGCCACAATTGTTCGGCGAGCATCGCGCGCGCCATCAGATGCGGCCAGGTGGCGCGGCCAAAGGCGATCACCTTGTCGGCGCCTTTGCGCTCGTCGGGGGTAAAGCCGTCGGCGGCGCCCAGACAGAAACGCGTTTCGCGCACGCCGCTGTCGCGCCACTTTTCGAGGAGCCGAGCGAATTCGAGCGACGACATTTGTTCGCCCCCCTCGTCGAGAAGGACGGTACGGCTGGTATCGGCGGGGGCGGGCCAGCGCCCGCCCGTGTCGGAAAGTTCGGAAATCTTGTGCGGCCAGCCGAGCCGTTTCATGTAGCGATCGACGAGTTCGGCCTCGGGGCCGCGCCCGATGCGACCGCGCGCGATGATATGGAGCAACATTCCCGCCGTCTTACAGGATCAGCGGGCGCGCGCCATCAATTTGCCGCAGCAACCGGCGGGGCGTCGCCGAACGACCACATCCGCTCGAGATTGTAGAAGCTACGCACCTCGGGACGGAACAGATGGACGATGACATCGCCGGCGTCGATCAGCACCCAATCGGCGTTGGGCAGCCCTTCGACGCGGACAAGCCGGCCCGCTTCCTGCTTGATGCGCTGCGCCAGCTTGTCGGCGATCGCCGAGACATGACGCGTCGACCGGCCGCTCGCAATCACCATATGATCGGCGATGCTGCTCTTGCCGGCAAGCGGGATGGAAATGGTTTCCTGGGCCTGGTCCTCTTCCAGCTGGTGGAGGATCAGCGCGTGGAGCGCGTCCACGCTGTCGTTTGCGGGTGCGGCGCCGGGCGCGGCATCCTTGTTCGCGGCTATCAAGCGGTTCCTTTCCTTTCGCGGTCGCGCAGGCGCGAATGCGTCAGCGGGTCGCGCATCGCGCGGCCTGCATAGCGTTCGAACCAGCGGGGATTGGCCTGCCGTATAGCGGTTGCGGATCGCACATCGGGCGAAAAACGCAGGAACACGAGGGCAGGCGGTCTCCAGTTCGTCCAATGAAGTTTCTGGTCCGCGGGCCGGACGAAGCGCCGAAGCCAGCCCATCGCCTGCGCGGCATGGGTTCGGCCATTATAGCCCGGGCGCGCGACAACCGCAATCGGCATCAAGCGCGCAATGTCCCGCCAGTCGCGCCAGCGGGGCAATTGGACGAGATTGTCGGCCCCCATGATCCATATGAAACGGCGATTGGGGTAGCGGCGCACCAGCTTTCGCAGCGTATCGACGGTATAGCGCGTCCCGAATTCCGCCTCGATCGCCGTTGCCCGGATCGGCGCGCGCCGCGCCATGCGCTGCGCCGACGCGAGTCGCGCGGGGAGGGGCGCCATGCCCTTTGCGGATTTGAGCGGATTGCCCGGCGAGACGAGCCACCACAGCTCGTCGAGCCCCAGTGCGTCGATGGCATTGAGGCTGATTGTGCGGTGCCCGCCGTGCGCAGGGTTGAAACTGCCGCCAAGGAGACCGGTGGGACGGGCGCGAGTCAGGGGCGGACCTGTCCCGTGCCGTGCACCAGCCACTTATAGGTGGTGAGCCCTTCCAGTGCGACCGGTCCCCGCGCGTGGAGCCGCCCCGTCGCGATGCCGATTTCGGCGCCGAGGCCGAATTCGCCGCCGTCTGCGAACTGGGTCGAGGCGTTGTGCATCACGATGGCGCTGTCGACTTCGCCCAGGAAGCGCCGCGCCGCCGCTTCGTCCTCGGTGACGATCGCATCGGTGTGGCGGCTCGAATGCGCGTCGATATGTGCAAGCGCGCCCTCGATTCCGTCGACCGCGGCAATCGACACGATCGCGTCGAGATATTCGCTGTCCCAGTCGACCGCGCTCGCCGGAGTGACATGCGGGCTGAGCGCCGAGATCGCGCTGTCGCCGCGCACTTCACAGCCCGCCGCGATCAGCGCATCGACGATGGCTTGCGGTGCGCTATAGCTGCGGTCGATCAGGATCGTCTCGGTTGCACCGCAGATTCCGGTGCGGCGCATCTTGGCATTGACCGCGAGCGCGACCGCCTTGTCGGGATCGGCCGATCCATCGATATAAAGATGGCAGATGCCGTCGAGGTGCGCGAGCACCGGGACGCGCGCCTCGTCCTGCACGCGCGCGACCAACCCCTTGCCGCCGCGCGGAATGATGATGTCGATATGGCCCTGCGCGCGCAGCAGCGCCCCGACCGCCGCGCGATCCTGCGTCGGGATGATCTGCACCGCCTCAGCCGGCAGTCCCGCTTCGGTCAGCCCTCCAACAAAGGCCGCATGGATGGCGCCATTCGAATGGACGGCCTCGCTGCCGCCGCGCAGGATCACCGCATTGCCCGACATCAGCCCGAGCGCGGCGGCGTCGGCGGTGACGTTGGGGCGGCTTTCGTAGATGATGCCGACGACGCCGAGCGGCACGCGCACCCGTTCGAGCTCCATTCCGTTCGGGCGTTTGGCGCGGTCGATGATTGCGCCGACCGGGTCGGGTAGCGCGGCGACCGCTTCGACCGCATCGGCAATGGCGCCGAGGCGATTTTCGTCGAGCCGCAGACGGTCGAGCATGGCCGAGGTGAGGCCCGCCGCCTTGCCGGCCTCCATATCCCGCGCATTGGCCTCGAGGATCGTGTTCGCCTTTGCGCGCAGCCAGCGCGCGGCAGCATTGAGCGCGGCGGCCTTCTCTGCCGTCGCAGTCACTGCAAGCCGTTTTGCCGCAGCGCGCGCGCGCAGTCCCATGTCGGCGATCAGCGCATCGGGGTCGGCGGTGGCGGGCGAGGCAAGCGTGTCGGTGGTCATGACGCCGCTCTATCACGCTTATCCGCGGCTGCGAAAGCCCCGTTGCGCGTGGCGGCGTGCCGGACTAGGCAGGGGCGATGAGCGGGGACATCGACAGCATCGGGGCGGCGGTCACGGCGGGACTCGCGGGCGCTGCGGTCGAACCCGCGCGCGGGATGGCTGCCGAGAAGGGCGGTCCGCGCCGCTGTTTCAACTGCGGGACCAGCCTTGTCGGCGCGCATTGCCACCGCTGCGGACAAAAGGCCGACATCCATCGCAGCTTCGGTGCGATCGGGCACGACCTGGTCCACGCCATCTTTCATTTCGAAGGCAAGCTGTGGAATACGCTGCCACTGCTCGTGTGGCGGCCGGGTGACTTGACGCGGCGCTATATCCACGGCGAGCGCGCGAGCTTCATATCACCGCTCGCGCTGTTCCTGTTTGCCGTCTTTCTGACCTATGCCGTGCTGGCGATGATGGGGCCTGGCGGAGGTCTTGGCGAACAAATGGCCAAGGTCGCGGCCGAGCAGACCCGACGGAGTGCGCTTCAGGCCAGTTTTCGGGAAGAGGTCGAGCGGGTCGATACGCGTCTCGCGGCGGCGGGCGTTGCCGAGGCCGAGCGGCTGCAATTGATCGAAGAGCGCGAAACGCTGCGCAAGAGCGCTGACTATCTGGGCATTGTGCGCGAGATGAGTGAGGAAGAGCGCGCACAGGGACCTGCCGTGCTCGACGATCCCATTGATCAGGTAAAAACCAGCGCCGATTTTCTATCGCGAACGAGGGTCAACACCGGTGTGCCGGCGATCGACAAGGGGATGGAGAAGGCTTTGGCCAACCCGGGGCTCCTGCTCTATAAACTGCAGGCCAACGCCTATAAGTTTGCATGGGCGCTGATCCCGATTTCGCTGCCCTTCCTGTGGCTACTCTATCCCTTCAGTCGCCGCTTCCACACCTATGACCATTTCGTCTTCGTTACCTATTCGCTCAGCTTCATGCTGCTATTGTTCGTCGTCGTGCGGCTCGCGCAGCTCACGGTTTTCGGCGAACTCGTCGCATTTGCGGCGATGCTTTACGTGCCATTCCACATGTATCGCCAGCTGCGCGGCGCCAATCGCTCGTCGCGTTTCGGCGCATTGGTTCGCACGATGCTCCTCCTACAATTCAGCCTGTTCGCGGTGATCGCTTTCATGTTGCTGCTGCTTACGCTCGGGATGATGGGGTAGCGCGAATTGTAACATTGGCGGGGCAGGGAAGACGCATCCGGGAAGGGAAGGAACGCCATGCATCCGATTTGGAGCGCCATCGAACGCCGTTTGCTCGTCAAGCTGGGGACCGCGGGGCTGGCGGCGCTCGCGCTCCCGGGTGCGGCGCGAGCTTTGGTGGCCCAAGGCTTTACCCATGGCGTCGCAAGCGGCGAACCGGGGCCCAATTCGGTGCTGCTTTGGACGCGCTACGCCGCATCCTCGGACACCGATCTGACCGTCGAGGTCGCCGAGAGCGCGGATTTCGCGAAGGTCGTTGCTGGGGGCACTGTTCTTGCCTCGGCCGAGCGCGACTTTTGCGCGAAGATGGTCGTCGACGGCCTCGACCCCGGGCGCTGGTATTTCTATCGTTTTATCGCCCCCGATGGCGGCACGTCGGTTTTCGGCCGCACGCGTACGCTGCCCGAAGGCGCGACGTCGGCGTTCACGCTCGCGCTCTTTTCGTGCGCGAACCTGCCTTTCGGTCATTTCAACGCCTATGCCCACGCGGCGGCGCGGCAGGACATCGATCTGGTCGTCCACGCGGGTGACTATCTTTACGAGTATAAGATCGGCCAATATCCGACGCTGAAGGAAGCCTTGCCGGGGCGCCTCATCCAGCCGAGCCACGAGATTGTCGCGCTCGCCGATTACCGCCTGCGCTACGCCTCCTATCGCGCCGACGCCGATTTGCAGCGCATCCACCAGCTCTATCCGATGATCGCGCAATGGGACGATCATGAGCTGACCAACGACGCCTGGTCGGGCGGAGCGCAGAATCATCAGCCCGACGAAGGCGAATGGAGCGTACGGGCGGCGGTTGCCGAGCGCGTGTGGCGCGAATGGATGCCCGTCGCCGATACGCGCTGGCGCCATTATGAGGTCGGCGACCTTGCGACGATCTTCCTCCCCGAAACGCGGCTGACCGGGCGCGACAAGCAATTTTCGGTCGGCAACATCGTCAGGGATGCCAGCGATCCCGCGGCCGCGCTGCGACGCTTTCGCGAAACGGGGTATGTCGATCCGGAGCGCCAGCTGCTCGGCGCCGATCAGGAAAGCTGGCTGACGCGCGGCATCGCCTCATCGGTCGCGGCGGGCAAGCGCTGGCAGGTCTGCGCGCAGCAGGTCATCATGGGCAGCACCTACAGCCCGCCCGAGTCGGCGGCATGGTTCGGCGCCGACGCGCCCGACTATGTGCTCGAACGGATCAAGTCGGCGCAGCTTGCGGCGGCGGCGGGGCTGCCGTTCAATTTCGACGCGTGGGACGGCTATCCTGCCGCGCGCGCGCGCCTCCTCGGCGCGGCGCAGTCGGCGGGCGCCAATTTCGTGTCTCTCGCCGGCGACAGTCATAACGGCTGGGCGTTCGACCTGCCGCATGACGCGCGCCCCGCCGGCATCGAGGTCGCGGGGCAGAGCGTCACCTCGCCGGGGATCGAGGCATCGGCCAAGGCGGCGAGCGCCGCCGACCGCGCCGCCGCGCTCCGCGGCTCGTCGCCGCAGCTGCGCTGGGTCGACACCGAACGGCGCGGCTATGCGACCGTGGCGCTGACGCCCGACACAGTGACCGCCAACTGGCATTTTCTCGAAACCGTGGGGCAGAAGTCGCTCGCGCTTGCTGGCACGCACCGCATGACCGCACAGCATGGGCGCAACCGCTACGACGCCTAGCTATAGGGCGGCGCATCCTCGAATTCGTCGAACCACGGATAATCCTCCGCGACGCTCGCCGTGAAATCGGGCGCGCGCTTTTCGAGGAAGCTCGTCACGCCTTCGGCCGCGTCGGGGCTGCGTCCGCGCGAATAGATGGCGCGGCTGTCCCAGCGGTGCGCGCTCATCGGGTGCGGCGCGCCGAGCATGCGCCACAGCATGTGCCGCGTCAGCGCGACCGATACCGGCGCGCTGTGCTCGGTCATCTCGCGTGCCTTGGCGATCGCCGCGTCGATGAGCTCGCCCGGTGCGCGGACCGACTGGACGAGCCCCTTGTCGCGGGCTTCTTCGGCGGAAATCAGGCGGCCCGAATAGCAAAGGTCGACCGCATTCGCGATGCCGACAAGCCGCGGCAGGAACCAGCTCGAGGCCGCCTCGGGCACGATCCCGCGCCGGGCGAAGACGAAGCCATAGCGTGCGGTGTCGCTCGCCAGCCGCGCATCCATCGGCAAGGTCATCGTCGCGCCGATCCCGACCGCCGCGCCGTTGATCGCGCCGAGCACCGGCTTCTTTGCCTCGAAGATGCGCAGCGACACGCGCCCGCCCGAATCGCGCACCAGCGGGTGCGACCAGTCGATCGACCCGTCGGCGCGGACCGGGGTCGGCGCGGCGCCGTCGGGCAGCGCGACCGCCTTGTCGGTGCGCTTGTCATAATCGAAGGTCGCGGCGCCGCCGCCAAGGTCTGCCCCGGCGCAATATGCGCGCTCGCCGGCGCCGGTGAAGATCACCGCGCGCACCGCGTCGTCGGCGTCGCACTCGTCGAGCGCCGCGACGATGTCGAGCATCATCTGCGTGGTAAAGGCGTTCATCCGGTCGGGGCGGTTCAGCGTCAGCAGCGCGATCCCCTCCTGCTTGTCGAGGCTGATCTGTTCAAAGCTCATCGCGTCTCTCCCCCTGGCTTTTGGCCATGGTTGCAAGCAGGGCGGGCGATGGCAAGCACTTTACGTAAACGTAAATCAATCGTCGCCCCCGCGAAGGCGAAAGCCGCTGTCGGCATGGCTCCCCGCTCCCGGTGGCCGCCGCCCTGGCCGGAGCGACGTGACTGATGACGCGCCGATGCTTTGCCGCTATAGGGCGCCCACCGCCCCGGCGCCGCGCTCGCTTATCCGAGTCGCTTTCGCCGGGGTCATTCATTTGGTTCCGACAGAAAGTTGACCGCCATGGCCCGTCGCCGCCAGATTTACGAAGGCAAAGCCAAGATCCTGTACGAGGGTCCCGAACCCGGCACCTTGATCCAGTATTTCAAGGATGACGCGACCGCGTTCAACGCGCAGAAGCGCGGGACGATCAACGGCAAGGGCGTGCTCAACAACCGGATTTCGGAGCATGTTTTCACGCTGCTCGGCAATATCGGCGTGCCGCACCATTTCATCCGCCGCCTCAACATGCGCGAGCAATTGATCCGGCAGGTCGAGATCGTGCCGATCGAGGTTATCGTCCGCAACGTCGCCGCGGGCTCGCTGTCGAAGCGGCTGGGGATCGAAGAGGGGACGCAGCTTCCGCGCACGCTTATCGAATATTGCTACAAGGACGATGCGCTCGGTGATCCGCTTGTCGCCGAGGAGCATATCGCCTGCTTCAACTGGTGCAGCCAGGACGAGCTTCACGACATCCAGGACATGGCGATCCGCATCAATGATTTCATGAGCGGGCTGTTCGCCGCGGTCGGTATCCGCCTCGTCGACTTCAAGCTCGAGTTCGGACGTCTTTATGACGGCGATTTCAGCCGCATCATCCTTGCGGACGAAATCAGCCCCGACGGCTGCCGCCTGTGGGACATGGCAACGAACGAAAAGCTCGACAAGGACCGCTTCCGCCGCGATCTGGGCGGCGAGGTGGAAGCCTATCAGGAAGTCGCCCGCCGCCTGGGCCTGATGCCCGAAGGCGGCGACAATGCGGTGCTCGACCTCGAAAGCCACCGCAAGAAAAAGGGCTGAACGGCCCTCTCATATCCGTCATCCCGGCCTTCGCCGGGATGACGATAGGGGTATGTCCGCAGTCGCTTGCAAAAGCACATGGCCTTGACGCGGGCGCAATGATCGCCAGAACGGCCGAATGACCAGCCCCATCCTCCGGCGTGCCGCGACCGCGCTGTCGGCCCTCGCCCTTCTTGCCGTCTGTTCGCCGCCGCTGCTTGCCAAGGAGGCCGAACGGTCCGCGGTGGCCGCCGCGGTCAATCCGCAGAACGACGCGGCAAGGGCATGGAACTTCGCCGCGAGCGACGTGCCCGTCGATCCGAACATCATTTTCGGCGTCCTGCCCAACGGCATGAAATATGCGCTCCTCCAGAACGGCACGCCCAAGGACAGCGTCGTCATCCGCATGCGCTTCGACGTCGGCAGCTTCGCCGAGGCCGAGGACCAGCGCGGCCTTGCCCATTTCCTCGAGCATATGGCGTTCAACGGCTCGACCAATGTGCCCGAGGGGGAAATGACCAAGCTGCTCGAGCGCAAGGGGCTGGCGTTCGGCGCCGACACCAACGCGTCGACCGGCTTTGACGAGACGATCTACAAGCTCAACCTGCCGGGTGCCTCGGACGATCTGATCGACACCGGCCTGATGCTGATGCGCGAGACGGCAAGCGAGTTGACGATCGACCCTGCGGCGGTCGACCGCGAACGCGGCGTCATCCTGTCCGAACGCCGCGCGCGCGACACCTATCAACTCCGCAACGTCATCGACCAGCTCGACTTCCAGATGCAGGGGATGAAAGTCGCGAGCCGCATCCCGGTCGGCACCGAAGAGGTGATCCGCACCGCCCCTGCCGAGCGGCTCCGCGATCTATACGACCGCTATTACCGCCCCGAGCGGGCGACGCTGGTGATCGTCGGCGATTTCGATCCGGCGGCGGTCGAGGCGAAGGTGAAGGCGCGCTTTGCCGACTGGACCGGGCGCGGCCCCGCGGGCGCCGACCCCGACATCGGAACGATCGATTATGATCGCGCCGCGGCGGCGGACGATTTCATCGATCCCGCAGTGCAGGATTCGGTGACGATTGCGACCTTCAAACCGTGGGTCGACGAACCCGATACGCGCGCCAAGCGCGCCCGCAACCTGGCCGAAGAGGTCGGCGAGGCGATCGTCAGCCGCCGGCTCGCCAAGATCGCGCTTGCCGAGGAATCGCCGATCCTCGCGGGCTATTTCAGCGAGGCCGCCGGTTGGGACATTTTCGACCAGGTGACGATGGGCGCGGTCGCCAAGGAGGGGGCGTGGCGCGAGGCGCTGGCGCTGATCGAGCAGGAGTTCCGCCGCGCGCGCGACCATGGCTTCACCGAGACCGAGGTCGCCGAGCAGTTGGCGATCCGCCGCACCGCGCTCCGCAACGCCGTCGCGGGCGCCTCGACGCGGCGCAGCGAGGCGCTTGCCGACCGGCTCGTCGAGGCCGCCGAGGGCAAATTCGTTTTCGTGCGCCCCGAAACGAGCCAGATGCTGTTCGAGGCGGTCGCGCCGACGCTAAGTGCCGCTGCGGTCAGTGCAGCCTTCCGCGCGCGCACCGAGGGACTCAGCGCGCCGCTCGTCCGCGTGACCGCCAAAAAGCCGATCGAGGGCGGCACCGACGCAATCCTCGCCGCGCTCGAGGCATCGACCGAAGTTGCGGTCGCGCCGCCGACCGAATCGGTTGGCATCGCCTTTGCCTATGAGGATTTCGGCGAACCCGGGCGCGTCGTCGCCGACGACCGCATCGACGACCTCGGCATCCGGCGCGTGCGCTTTGCCAACAATGTGATGCTCAACATCAAGACGACGGATTTCCAGAAGGACCGCGTTTACCTGTCGCTCCGCGTCGATGGCGGCAATCTGCTCGCGACGCGCGACGATCCGACGCGCGTGTCGCTCGCGGGCTCGTTCAGCCTCGGCGGTCTCGGGATGCACGGCCTCGACGATCTGCGCTCGATCCTCGCCGGAAAAACGGTGAGCACCAGCTTCGGGTCGGACACCGACGCCTTTGGCGCCAAGGCGCTGACCTCGCCCGAGGATTTCGCGCTGCAGGCAAAGCTGATGGCGGCGTTCGTCGCCGATCCGGGCTATCGCCCCGACGGCCTTGCGCTGATCCGCCGCTATTTGCCGCAGCAATATGCCGCGAACGACGCGACGCCCGCGGCGGTGCTGGGACGCGATGCGGGCGGCATCCTTGCCAATGACGATCCGCGCGCGCAGACCCCGCCGCTCGACCACCTGCTCGCGCTCGATTGGGACCAGTTGCGCCGCGCCATCTCCGACAGCCTGGTCAGCGGCGCGATCGAGATCGGCGTCGTCGGCGACATCGACGAGCAGGCGGCGATCGACGCGATTGCGGCAAGCTTTGGCGCGCTTCCCGAACGCCGCGCCGCCTTCGATCCGCGCAGCGAGGCGCGCGTGCGCGAATTTGCGGTCGACCGCAGCGAGCGCACGTTGATCCACAAAGGCCCCGCCGAACAGGCCGAGATCCGCGTCTATTGGCCCGCGCGCGACGACAGCGATCTCGCCGAAGCGATGCGGCTCAACCTGCTCGCGCGCGTGATGCAACTGATGCTGACCGAGGAATTGCGCGAACGGCTTGGTGAAAGCTACAGCCCCGGCGCGGGCGCCAGCCTGTCGGACGAGTTTCCGGGCTATGGCCATCTGTTCGCGTCGAGCAATGTCGATTTCCAGCATCTCGCGACGACGCGAGCGGCGATCTTTGCCATCGCCAAGCAACTGCGCGACAAGCCCGTCGATGCCGACCTTCTCGACCGCGCCCGGCGCCCGCTCGTCGAGGCGATGGTGAAGGCGCGGCGCGAGAACGTCTATTGGCTCAATTATGTCGCCGAAGCGACGAGCGCCGCCGACCGCCTCGACCGCAGCCGCAACGGCATCGCCGAGGTCGAGGCGGCGACGGTCGAAGAATTGCAGTCGCTTGCCCGGCGCTATCTGACCGACGACAAGGCGCTGGTAATCAAGGCGGTGAGCGACAAGGTTTGAGCCCGACGAAGCGTAAATGATCCGCCATCGTCATCCCCGATCAGGTCGGCGCTTGTCCATTTTCGCGAAGTAAGTGCTCCCCGGCGAAAGCCGGGGTCCAGGTTCGGGCCGCACTGCACCGCGTGGACTCCGGCTTTCGCCGGAGAACACCTAGGGGCCATAATCGCCGATCGAGTCCGGGGTGACGAGGTGGAGCGAAAAACTGGTCCTTCTTAGCCAGCCGCCGCCATCAAAGCCGCCAAACAGAAAAGGGCCGGAGTTTCCCCCGGCCCTTCGCTAAATCGTTGCGATGTCGATCAGGCGCCGATTTCGGCGGTGTCGACCTTCACGCCCGGACCCATCGACGACGACAGGGCGATCTTGCGGACATATTTGCCCTTCGCGCCCGCCGGCTTCGCCTTGACGATCGCGTCGACAAAGGCGTCGAAGTTCTGGCGGAGCTTTTCCTCGCCGAACGACAGCTTGCCGATACCGGCGTGGATGATGCCCGCCTTTTCGACGCGGAATTCGATCTGGCCGCCCTTGGCTGCCTTGACCGCTTCGGCGACGTTCGGGGTGACGGTGCCGAGCTTCGGGTTCGGCATCAGGCCCTTGGGACCCAGCACCTTGCCGAGACGGCCGACGATGCCCATCATGTCGGGCGTCGCGATGACGCGGCCATAGTCGAGGTTGCCGGCCTGCATGTCTTCCATCAGGTCCTCGGCCCCGACCTTGTCGGCGCCAGCCTTCAGCGCTTCCTCGGCCTTGTCGCCGCGCGCGAAGACCGCGACCTTGACGTCCTTGCCGGTGCCGGCGGGCAGCGTCACGACGCCGCGGACCATCTGGTCGGCGTGGCGCGGATCGACGCCCAGGTTCATCGCGATTTCGAGCGTTTCGTCGAACTTCGTCGACGACAGGTCACGCACGGTCTTGATCGCTTCGTCGACGGCATGAAGCTTCAGCGCGTCAACCTTGCCCTCGAGGGCCTTCTGCTTCTTGGTCAGCTTTGCCATCGGTTCAGCCCTCCGTCACTTCGAGGCCCATCGAGCGGGCGCTGCCTTCGATGATCTTCGTCGCCTGTTCGATGTCGTTGGCGTTCAGATCCTTCATCTTGATCTCGGCGATTTCGGCGAGCTTCGAGCGCGCGATCTTGCCGCCGCTGATCTTGCCGGGTTCCTTCGATCCCGACTTCAGGTTCGCGGCCTTCTTGATGAGGTAGGTCGCCGGGGGCGTCTTGGTGACGAACGAGAAGCTCTTGTCGGCATAGACGGTGATGATCGTCGGCGTCGGCGTGCCCTTGTCGAGCCCGTCGGTCGCCGCGTTGAACGCCTTGCAGAATTCCATGATGTTGACGCCGCGCTGACCCAATGCCGGCCCGAGCGGCGGCGAGGGGTTTGCGGTCCCCGCCGGAACTTGCAGCTTGATATAGCCGCTGATCTTCTTGGCCATGATGGCCTCCTTTCTTTCTGTCGCCGCGGATCAGGTCCGCGGCTCAAAATAAGCGGTCAAGCAGAAGGGCATCACCCCTTCCTCCCGCACGGACTCGCGCCCTTTTTCGACGCGAAGCGGCGCCGTTAGCGCCGGTGGAGCGAAAAGGCAAGGATTGCCTTGGTTCGCCCTCGGTGACGAAGGCGAAAACGGATCGATGTCTGCGGCAGAAAAGCGCAGAAATCCGCCGAACTTCACACTGAAATACGATCCCGCGGGATCGTCACTTCATGCGTTCGACCTGTTCGAAGTCGAGCTCGACCGGCGTCGCGCGGCCAAAGATCGACACGCTGACCTTGACGCGCGCCTTGTCGAAGTCGAGTTCCTCGACGACGCCGTTGAAGCTTGCGAACGGGCCTTCGAGCACCTTGACCTGATCGCCGATCTCGTAATCGACGCGGATTTCGGTCTTCGGACGCGCCGCGGCCTCTTCCTTGCTGTTCAGGATGCGCGCGGCCTCCGCCTCGCTGATCGGCTGCGGCTTGCCCGACGAGCCGAGGAAGCCCGTGACCTTCGGCGTGTTCTTGACGAGGTGATAGACGTCGTCGGTCATCGTGAGCTTGGCGAGGACATAGCCGGGGAAGAATTTCCGTTCGGCCTGCACCTTCTTGCCGCGCTTGACCTCGGTGACGGTTTCAACCGGCACCTCGACCGCTTCGACGAGCTGGGTCAGGCCCATGCGCTCGGCCTCGGCGAGCACCGAATCGCGGACCTTGTTTTCGAAACCCGAATAGGCGTGAATGATGTACCAGCGCGCCATGTGTTGAAGTCCTGTCCTGTGAAACCGCGGCGATTAGCGCGCGAGCGACGTCAACCAGTTGACGATCGCGTTGAAAACCGTGTCGATGCCGAGGAAGAAGAGCGCGAGGATCGTCGTCATGATCAAGACCATGATCGTCGTCTGCATCGTCTCGCGGCCCGTGGGCCACACGATCTTGCCGGCTTCGGCGCGCACCTGACGGATAAATTCACCCGGGCTGGTCTTGGCCATGTCGATCGTCCTGTCCTTCAAGCGTCCAATATCTGGCCAGATGGGTCGCCGCCCGCGGCGCGTCAAGCGCGCTTCGGGCAATAGTCCGCCCACCCTCCCCGACCAGGTCGGCGAAAGGCGGAAGGAAAACGGCGCATCTGTCCGAATGAAAGCGGCCTTTAACCGCGCGTCCCGCCATTGGCAAGCAAATGGCGATGGTGCGGCCTGGCAGGGGCAGCAGGATTCGAACCCGCGACCCTCGGTTTTGGAGACCGATGCTCTACCAGCTGAGCTATACCCCTAGGCCGGAGTGCGCCCCTATACCGATTGCCGCATGGGAGCAAGGGGGATGAACGCCTTGCCAGCGGCTTCGGGGCTGATATGCGCAAACGCCATGTCGGCTGCTGCAACCTCCGCCGCCTCGACGCAGGCGCCCCAGCATTATCTGGGCGGCATCGCGCTGCGCCTGCTGGCGATGGCGAGCCTGTCGCTGATGTTCGTGCTCGTCAAATATGTCGATCGCGCCGGCATCCATATCGTCGAAAGCCTTTTCTGGCGGCAGGCATTGGTGCTGCCATTCCTGCTCGTCTGGATTCGCGCGACGACGGGCGGCTTCGCTTCGCTGAGGACGCAGCGCATCGGCGCGCATGCGCGGCGGATGACGATGGGGCTGGTCGGCATGGCGTGCAATTTCGGCGGGATGATCTTCCTGCCGATGGCCGAGGCGACGACGATCAGCCTGTCGGTGCCGATCTTTGCCGTGATCTTTGCCGCTGCATTGCTCGGCGAGCCGACGGGGTGGCAGCGGTGGAGCGCGGTGGTCGTCGGCTTTGTCGGCGTGCTTGTCGTGCTCGACCCCGGCGCGAGCATCGCGGCGGGCTTTGGCGGCGATCATGGCATGGGCACGTTGATCGCGCTCGCGGGGGCGGTGATGACCGCGCTGATCACCATTGCGGTGCGTGACCTCGGCCGCACCGAGGCGGCGGCGACCATCGTCTTCTGGTTCAGCGCGCTGTCGATGATCCCGCTCGGGCTGATGCTGCCCTTTGTCATTACCTCGCACAGCGCGCAGGAATGGCTGCTCCTCCTCGGGCTCGGATTTTCGGGGGCCGTGGTCCAGATGGCATTGACCGGCGCGTTGCGGCTCGCGCCCGTCGCCGTGGTGATCCCGATGGATTACACCAGCCTGCTCTGGTCGATCGCGGCTGGCTGGTGGTTTTTTGGCACCTTTCCTGCCGAGACGACGTGGATCGGCGCGCCGCTGATCGTCGCGAGCGGGCTGTTCATCGCGTGGCGCGAGCACCGGCTGCACATCGCACGGACCAAGGAGGTTGCCGCATGACCGGCGAGACGCCGCGCCCGATCCTCTATCACTGCCCCGACGCGCGCTCGCTGCGCTGCCTGTGGGCGGCCGAGGAAGCGGGGCTCGACATCGACCTGCGACTGCTGAAATTTCCGCCGCGCGCGTTCGAGCCCGATTATCGCAGCGTCAACCCGCTGATGACCGTCCCTGGCTGGGTCGAGGACGGCCGGTTGATGACCGAATCGGCGGCGATCTGCGAACGCATCGCCGAAGGGACATCGCTGGAGGTGCGGCGCGACGAGAGCGATTATTGGGCCTGGCGCAACTGGCTCCACCGCAGCGACGCGACGCTGACCTTTCCGCTGGCGATCATGATCCGCTACACGCGCGTCGAGCCCGAAGAGCGGCGGCTCGCGCAGGCGGTGCAGGATTACAAGGCTTTCTTCGGCGGCCGCGCCAGGAGCATCGAGGCGGCGCTGTCCGACGGGCGCGACTGGCTCGTCGCGGGGCGCTTCACCATCGCCGACATCGTGATCGGCTATGCGGCATTTCTTGCGACGACGCTGGGCGCCGACGATGTGCTGGGCGAAGCGACGCAGGCGTGGCTCGCCCGCTGCATGGCGCGCGAGGGGTTCGTGCGCGCACGGGCGCGGCAGTGAGGTGGATATGACCGACCCCGACGCGCGCTGGCACGCCCATATCTATTATGACGCCGCGGAGCGGGCGGCGGCGCTTGCGCTGCGCCAAGCGTTCGGTCGCGATGCCGCGATCCTGTTCGTCGGCGCGATGAGCGACGCGCCCGTCGGGCCGCATCCGATCGCGCAGTTCGAGGTGCATTTTCTTGGCGAACATCGTGCCGCCGTGGTCGCGGCGGTCGAGGCAACGGGGCTGCGCGCGCTGGTCCATCCGCTGACCGACGACGACCTTGCCGATCACACAACGCTTGCGCACTGGATCGGCGCGCCGCTCCCCCTCAACCTTTCGGTGCTCGATCCGCCGGGGGCGAACCAGGGTGTCGCGCGCTTCGGCGTTTCGGATTTTCAGGCTTCGACCGGGCCGTCGGGGCCGAGGACATAGCCGCAGCCGAGCCGGTCGGCATCCTCGGCATCGGTGAGCGCGGCGACCGTGTGCCAGCCGTCGGCGCGCAGGCTTGCGGCGAGTTCGGCATCGTGGCCGAGCGGCAGGAAAATGCGGCGTTCGGCCTGATCGGCAGTGCCGAGTCCCGCGTCGATCAGCGGGTCGGGATAGAGCGAAAATCCGACCGCGGCTTCCTCCTGATCCTCGCCCAGCGGGATGGCATAGCTGCCGCCGCGCCCGACGGCGTCGCCCTGGCCGGGGACGAAGACCGAAAAGCCGAACCAGCTTTGATAGGCGAAGCCGTGCCGTTCGGTCGGGTCGAGCGTCAAGGTGACGCGGTCGCGCACGGGGGCGGCGATCGCCTGCAGCGCCTCTATCCGCGTCGCCAGCACGCCTTCGCTGTCGAACGCGGCAAGCTCGGCAATCGCGCGGTCGAAGGGGCCGGTCGCGCGGAGCAGCGGCAGATAGGCGTCGGCGCCGAGGCGCGCGAGCCCGCCGGCATCCTTGGCGTCGAGTTCGTCGCGGAGCTGGTCGAGCGGCACCTTCACCGGATGCACCTCGGCAAGCAGGTCGACGAGGTCGGGCAGGGTGAAGTCGATCGTCACCGGGCCGATGCCCGCGGCTTCGAGCGCGTCGATCGCGACGGTCACGATTTCGCGCGCCGCGGCGACGCTGTCGCTGCCGATCAGTTCGGCGCCGACCTGGAGCATTTCGCGCGCGGGGCGAAGCTGGCTTGCCCGCAGCATGACCACCTGGCCGGCGTAGCAAAGGCGCAAGGGGCGGGGGGCGGCCGCGAGCAGCGAGGTCGCAATGCGTCCGACCTGCCGCGTGATGTCGGGGCGCAGCGCGAGCGTGCGCTGCGACACCGGATCGGTGAAGCGGAGCAGGTCGCGCGCCGACCGTTCGTCATTGCCGCCCAGCGTCTCGCGAAACTCGGCGAGCGGCGGCGACACGCGGCCATAGCCATGCGCGCGCATCGCATCGACCAGCGCGCGCGTGACGCGCGACGCCGCTTCGGCCTGCGCGGGCAGGCGGTCGCGGAGGCCTTCGGGCAGCAGGGCAGGGGCCTTGGTCATGGGTTGGGCCTTAGGATGGTGGCGAGGGGAGTTCAATATATCTCCCCTCCCGCTTGCGGGAGGGGTCGGGGGAGGGCCTGTTTCAGGCGGACCCAACCTCGACATGCCCTCCCCTAACCCCTCCCGCAAGCGGGAGGGGAACCGGGCCGCATTAAAACTTCAACCCCTTCACCGTCTTCACGCCGGGGAGCTGGCAGATCTGCCACAGCAGCGGCTCGGGCATGGCCGAGTCGATCGAGAGCAGCAGGATCGCCTCGCCGCCCGCTTCGCGGCGGCCGAGGTGGAAGGTGCCGATGTTGAGCCCGGCATCGCCCAGCGTCGACCCAATGCGGCCGATGAAGCCCGGTGCGTCCTCGTTGACGATATAGAGCATGTCGCCGTCGAGGTCGGCCTCGACCTTGATGCCGAACATTTCGACGAGGCGCGGGTCGCCGTTGCTGAACAGGGTGCCCGCGACCGACCGGTCGCCCTGGCTCGTCGCGACGGTGACGCGGACGAGCGTGTGATAGTCGCCCTCGCGATCGTGACGCACTTCGCGCACGTCGAGCCCGCGTTCGCGCGCGAGATGCGGCGCGTTGACCATGTTCACGCTGTCCGAATAGCGGCGCATCAGTCCGGTGAGCACGGCAGCGGTAATCGGCTTCATGTTGAGTTCGGCCGCAGCGCCCTCGACCTCGATCGAGATGGTGGTGAGATTGTCGTGCGCGAGCTGGCCGACGAGGCTGCCGAGCTTTTCGGCAAGCTCCATATAGGGGCGCAGCTTCGGGGCTTCCTCGGCCGACAGGCTGGGGACGTTGAGCGCGTTGGTGATGCCGCCGGTCAGCAGATAGTCCGAAATCTGCTCGGCGACCTGAATCGCGACATTGACCTGCGCCTCGTCGGTCGACGCGCCGAGGTGCGGCGTGCAGATGAAGTTGGGCGCGCTGAACAGCGGGTGGTCGGCCGGAGGCGGCTCGACCGCGAAGACGTCGAGCGCGGCGCCCGCGACATGGCCGCTTTCGAGCGCGTCCTTCAGCGCTTCCTCGTCGATCAGGCCGCCGCGCGCGCAGTTGATGATGCGTACGCCCTTCTTGGTCCTCGCGAGATTTTCGCGCGACAGCACGTTGCGCGTCTGGTCGGTGAGCGGCGTGTGGAGCGTGATGAAGTCGGCGCGGGCGAGCAAGCTATCGAGATCGACCTTTTCGACGCCGAGCTCGATCGCACGCTCGGGCGTGAGGAAGGGATCGAAGGCGACGACTTTCATGCGCAGGCCAAGCGCGCGCTCGGCGACGATGCTGCCGATATTGCCGCAGCCGATCAGGCCGAGCGTCTTCTGCGTCAGCTCGACACCCATGAAGTCATTCTTCGGCCATTTGCCCTGCCGGGTGCGCGCACTGGCGTCGGGGATCTGGCGCGCGAGCGCGAACATCATCGCGACCGCATGTTCGGCGGTGGTGATGCTGTTGCCGAAGGGCGTGTTCATCACGACGACGCCCTTGGCCGATGCAGCGGGGATGTCGATGTTGTCGACGCCGATGCCGGCGCGCCCGACGACTTTCAGGTTCGTCGCGGCGGCGAGGACGTCGGCGGTCACCTTGGTGGCCGAGCGGATGGCGAGGCCGTCATAGTCGCCGATGATCGCGATCAGCTCGTCCTTGGTCTTGCCGGTGATCTCGTCGACCTGGATGCCGCGTTCCTTGAAGATCGCGGCGGCCTTGGGATCCATCTTGTCGCTGATGAGAACTTTGGGTTGGGTCATTTCGATATTCCTTTTACCTCGTCATTCCCGCGAAAGCGGGAACCCAGTGTGGGATCAGCCCAGGCACGCTCTGGGTCCCCGCTTTCGCGGGGATGACGAAAAAATGTTAGGCGGTGAGCGTTTCGTAGGCCCAGTCGAGCCACGGGCCGAGCGCTTCGATATCGGCGGTGTCGACGGTCGCGCCGCACCAGATGCGCAGCCCCGGGGGGGCGTCGCGATAGCCCGCGATGTCGAAGGCAGCGCCTTCGGCTTCGAGCAACCCCGCAAACTTCTTGATGAAGTCGGCATCGGCACCCGCGACCGACAGGCACACCGAGGTCTTCGAGCGGATTGCCGGATCGGCGGCGAGGTGGCTGAGCCAGTCGCGCTCCTCGACGATCGTGTCGAGCGCGGCGGCGTTGGCATCGCTGCGCGCCTTCAGCCCGTCGAGCCCGCCGACCGACTTCGCCCATTCGAGCGCGAAGATCGCATCCTCGACCGCGAGCATCGACGGGGTGTTGATCGTCTCGCCCTTGAACACGCCCTCGACCAGCTTGCCGCCCTTGGTCAGGCGGAAGACTTTGGGGAGCGGCCAGGCGGGAGTGTGGCTTTCGAGCCGTTCGACCGCGCGCGGGCCGAGGATGAGGACGCCGTGGCCGCCTTCGCCGCCCAGCACTTTCTGCCAGCTGAAGGTCGCGACGTCGATCTTGTCCCACGGCAGGTCGTAAGCGAACACGGCGCTGGTCGCGTCGGCAAAGCTCAGCCCTTCGCGGTCGTCGGCGATCCAGTCGCCATCGGGAACGCGAACGCCGCTGGTGGTGCCGTTCCAGGTGAAGAGCACATCATTCGACCAGTCGACCTGAGCAAGGTCGGGAAGCTGGCCATAGTCGGCGCGCAGGATCGTCGGTTCGAGCTTGAGCTGCTTGGCGGCATCGGTGACCCAACCTTCACCGAAGCTTTCCCACGCAAGCGTCGTCACGGCGCGCTGCCCAAGCATCGTCCACATCGCCATTTCAAAGGCGCCGGTGTCCGAGCCGGGCACGATACCGATGCGGTGCGTGTCGGGAAGCTGGAGCAGCTCGCGCATCAGGTCGATGCAATATGCGAGTCGCGACTTGCCGATCTTCGCGCGATGCGAACGGCCCAGCGAGTCGGTCGAAAGTTTTTCGGGGGTCCAGCCCGGCGGCTTGGCGCAGGGACCGGAAGAAAAAGTGGGGCGCGCAGGGCGCACCTGCGGCGTCGTTACGTCAGTCATCAGTCTCTCCTTGCAGAGAGCTCGCGCGGCGTTGGGACCGCGTGGCCCGGCGCCGCGTTTAAGGACGGCGCCGGGTTTGTCAAATGATTTGGGTCCTGACCCTGGCGGCGCGCCGCCTCAATAACCCTTGGCGCGGAAGAGCACCTGGCCGCGGCGCGCGACATAGAGCTTTTCGAAGGTGACGGGGTGGAAATAGGCTTCGACCCGGTCGCCTTCGGGGGTGGTGCCATAAACTTCGTAGCAGCCGCCATCGACCTTTGACTTGCGAACCTGCCAGCCGTCCTTGGTCAGTTTCGATTCGAGCGCTTCGCGGCTCTTCCAGCCCGATTGCGGGCCGGCATCGCACTTGATCGCGCCGGTGGCGTGCGCGGGCGCCGACAGGCCCGCGGTGGCGGCGACGGCAAGCGCGAGCGCGGCGAGGGGGAGTTTGGTCATGGTCGGATTCCTTTCGGGGTTCGAGGGGGAGCGTCAACAGATTGGAGGCGCCGCGCCGCAAGGGCAAGCCAGACAAGGGCGAGCGGTGCGAAATGCGCGAGCGCCCCTGCAAGGCCATTGTGGACCCACCACCAGTGGAGGAGGGTGAGGATCGCTGCAGGATAGGCGAGGCGCTGCAGCCGTTTCCACGCCGCTCCGAGCGCGCGCATCGCGGCATTGTTGCTCGTGCAGGCGAGCGGCAGCATCAGCGCGAGCGCGACCCATCCCGTCCAGATGCCAGGCGCGCCGATTTCGGCGAGCATGTCATCGAGATTGCCCATGTCGATCACGTAAAAGACGAGGTGCGCGAGCGCGTAGAGAAAGGCCGAAACGCCGAGCGCGCGGCGCCGGCGCAGCAGCCAGCCGAGCCAGCGGCGGGCGCCAAGCACGCCGGTCAGCGGGCCGATCAGCATCGCTGCGATCATCAGCCGTGCGCTCGTCTCGCCGGTCGGGTGGAGCATGTCCATCGTATCGATCGCGCCATCGAGCCATCCGGCGAGCATCAAGGCACCCGGAATCGCCAGCAGGAGCCAGAAAAAGGGCAGGCTGTTGAGCAGGGATCGCAGTTTTGCCACCGGCGTGGGATAGGGGAAAGCGGTCGCGATGGTCAATCAAAATGATAATCGTTCGCAACAAGGTCCGGGGCGTTAGCAATTGGTTAACGATAGTTCTTTAGATTTCGGGTCCATGTCCGGTGTCCGTTTCCCTCGTCCGATGCGCCCAGGCGCGGCCTTGCGGATTGTGCTGGTCGCCGCGCTTGCCGTCAGCCTGTCCGGCTGTATCGGCGGCAACGTGCCCGGCGACCGCCGTGCGCAAACCGGGTCGGGGCCGTCGACCGCAAAAGACCCGAAACTTTCGACCGTGCCTGCCTTTTCGACCCCCGAGGCGCGGCAGTGTGCGGTCGACCTCGAGCGGGCGGGGGTACGCTTCACGCCGCTCGCGAACCAGGATTTCGGCGGTGGGTGCAGCGCAATCGATTCGGTCAAGCTGCTCGACATCGGCACGCCGACGAGCAATCTCGGCCCGATGACCTGTCCGCTCGCGCGCAATTTCGCGGCGTGGGCGCAACATGCGGTGCGCCCCGCTGCGCGGCTCCATCTCGGCAGCGACGTGGTGAAGATCGAGACCTTCGGCACCTATAGCTGCCGCAACATCTATGGCGGCCGTTCGGGGCGCCTGTCGCAGCACGCCTATTCGAACGCGGTCGACGTTTCGGGATTTGTGCTCGCCGACGGGCGTCGCATCATGCTCGACGGCGGCTGGAACGGCGACCGCGCGTCGCAGCAATTCCTGCGTGCGTTGCACAAATCGGCGTGTCGCCGCTTCGGCACCGTGCTCGGCCCCGACTATAATGCCGCGCACTACAACCATTTTCATTTCGACATGAGCGGCAACGGCTATTGCCGCTGAGGCGAGGCCGTCTTGGCAAAGTCACGCGGACCGGCTAGCCGCGAGGGAATGACAAAAGACAAGCAACCCCATCGCTCGCGTTTCCACAAGGCCAAGGATGACGCGCAGTTCGCCCAGCAGGCGACGACCACCCCGCAGACCGCGAGCGAGGCATATAAGCTCGCCTTCCAGGATACCGACTTCCTTCTGCGCGAAGATTTGCGCCCGGTGCGCTTCCAGCTCGAGCTGCTCAAGCCCGAATTGCTGCTCGACGAGGCGGGAATCGAATCGACGCTCGTCATCTATGGCTCGGCGCGCATTCCCGAACCCGAGGTGGCCGACGGTCTGGAAGCCGCAGCGACCGACGACGTCCAGCGCAACATCGCGCGCCGCCTGAAGGCGAAGGCCAAATATTATGACGAGGCGCGCGCGCTTGCGCGGATCGCAAGCCAGGTGCCGTGCGACGAGGACGGTTGCCGTCATTTCGTTGTCTGCTCGGGCGGCGGTCCGTCGATCATGGAGGCGGCGAACCGCGGTGCGACCGACGAGGGGCGCGATTCGATCGGGCTCAACATCGTGCTGCCGCACGAACAGGCGCCGAACCGCTATGTCACCCCCGATCTCAGCTTTCAGTTCCACTATTTCGCGCTGCGCAAGATGCACTTCCTGCTCCGCGCGCGCGCGGTCGCGGTGTTCCCGGGCGGCTTCGGGACGTTCGACGAGATGTTCGAGCTGCTGACGCTGATCCAGACGGGCAAGATCAAGCCGATCCCGATCGTGCTGTTCGGCAAGGAATTCTGGCATCGCGTCGTCAATTTCGACGCGCTGGTCGAGGAAGGCGTGATCAGCGCCCGCGACCTCGACCTCTTTAGCTTCGTCGAGACGGCGGCCGAGGCGTGGGCTATTATCGAGGAATTCTACGCGCAGGTTGAATCCTGACGCGCATCCTTTCTGTCGCATAGCGATGGGGAGGACCGGTTTATTGCGACTGTTCTTCCAGATACAGGATCAGCGCTTCGCGATCTGCGGGATCGATGACGCCCGCGAACGCCATGCGCGTGCCGGGGAGCGCCTTCATCGGCGCTTCGAGATAGGTGTCGAGCGCGGGCTTGTCCCAGACCCCGCCCTTTGCCTTCATCGCGCCCGAATAGGAGAAGCCGGGGTGCGATGCGACCGTCCGGCCGACGATGCCGTGAAGATTGGGGCCGATGCCGTTGGCGCCGCCCTTGTCGATCGTGTGGCAGGCGACGCAGCGCTTGAAGACCTGCTCGCCCATCGCCGCGGTCGGCTCTACCGCGGGCGCAGCGCTTTCGGAGGCGGACGGCGCGTCGCCCGGTGCAGGGCCGTCGGCCTTGCCGCATCCGGCAAGGGCCATTGCGCCCGCCAGAACGACGGACGCGGGGCGCATTATTTCGCGGCTTCTGCCGGTGCCGCTTCGGTCGCTTCGCCTTCGGCGGGGGCGGCGCCTTCGGCCACCACGCCATCCTCTGCCGCGGCTTCACCTTCGGCCTGCACGGCTTCGGGAGCGGGGAGGGGCAGGTTCGAACCCATATTGTTCATGTAAACGATCAGGTTCGCGCGATCCTCGGCGCTCGACAGGCCGGCGAAAGACATTTTGGTGCCGGGCGCATATTTGCGCGGGCTTGCGAGCCACTCGTCCATCGCTTCAAACGTCCAGTTGCCCGGGACCGACTTCAACGCATCCGAATAGGCGAAGCCTGCGACATGGCCGTGGGCCTTGCCGAGCGCACCATAGAGGTTGGGACCGATGCCGTTGGCGCCGCCTGCGTCGATCGTGTGGCATGCCGCGCATTTCGCGAACACCGTCTCGCCCTTCGCCGGATCGGCGGCGGCGAGAAGGTTGGCGAGCGGAACGGCGGATTCGCCGCCACCGGCGCCCGCATCGGCGTCCTCGATCGGATAGCCGGGCTTTTCGGGGGCATGGGTCGCCGACAACATGCCGGTGCCGATCGTCAGGCCCAGCGCGCAAATGCCGGCGAACAATACCCAGCCGGCAATAGTGTTGTTGCGATTGTCCATGCTCTGCAGCCCCGTTCGATAGCCCCGGCGCGGGGCGCTTGCTGTGAATTTGGACGCTCCCTTACTGGCGCGCGGACGGCGGCGCAAGGGGATGAAATCGGCGAACGGGCCGGTTGCGCGTCGGCGGACCTCCCGCTATGCGCCGCGGCTCTGGCGCGGAAAGGCAGTCATGGGCAGTTATTCGGCATCGGCACAGCATCTGGTGGACGCGATGAAGGCGGCGGCGCTCGCCGATCCGGCGCGCGGCCTTGCGTTCCAGGGTGCCCCCGGCGCGAACAGCGACCTTGCGGCGCGCGAATATGACCCCAATTCGCTGCCGCTGCCCTGCTATTCGTTCGACGATGCGATCGATGCAGTGCGCGACGGCCGCGTCGACCGCGCGATCATCCCGATCGAGAACAGCCTGCACGGCCGCGTCGCCGACATCCATTTCCTGCTCCCCGAATCGGGGCTGCACATCGTCGGCGAGCATTTCCTGCCGATCCGCTACGGGCTGATGAGCCGCGACCTCGGGCCGGTGACGCGTGCGATGAGCCACGAGCAAGCGCTCGGCCAGTGCCGGCAGTGGCTGCGCGCGAACAATATCTCGCCCGTTGCGCACAGTGACACGGCGGGCGCTGCGGCATGGGTTGCCGATAGCGACGAGGTGGGGCTCGCTGCGCTTGCGCCGCCGCACGCGGCGGAACTCTATGGGCTGACGCTGCACGGCACCGGAATGGAAGATGCCGATTATAACATGACGCGCTTCGTCGTCCTCGCGCGCGAGCCGCTTTCCGACGTGTCGGCGATTGCCGCCCCGATGACGACCTTTGTCTTCGAGGTGAAGAATGTCCCCGCCGCGCTCTACAAGGCACTCGGCGGTTTTGCGACCAACGGCGTCAATATGACCAAGCTGGAAAGCTATCAGGTCGGCGGCAGCTTTGCGGCGACCAAATTCTATGCCGACATCGTCGGCGCGCCCGGCGACGAGCGGATCGACAATGCGCTCGACGAGCTGCAATTCCAGACCAAATCGCTACGGTTGCTCGGCAGCTATGCGCAGGCGCGTCCGCGGCCCTGAACGACGAGGCTAGTCGCCGCGGCGACGCAGCATCCGCGCGGTCGTCGATGTCTGGACGACGAACAGCGTGACGAGGATGCTCGCAATGACGAGCGCGAACAGGTCGAACACCGAAAAATTGGTTCCGGCAACGTCCGCGGCGCCGATCACGGGCATGAGCGCGGTCATCGCCATCAGCATCAGTCGCAGCTCGGTCGGCCCGCCTGCCATGTAGGACAGACGAAATTCGCCGAGGATCTTCGCCGAAATGAAGGTGTGGATCGACAGCAGGAAATAGCCGATCACGGCCATCAGAGCGACGTCGAGCCGCATATAGGGGCTCATGCCGATCGCGCTGATCATCAGAAAGGTCGCGATCGCATCGACGCTATGATCGACGAAATAGCCGTAATTGGGCCGTTCGATGCCGCGCCAGCGCGCCAGGCTGCCGTCGAGCGAATCGCCGAACCAGTTGACGATATAACCGACAAGCGAAAGTCCCAGCCACTCGCTGTCGACCCAGCTGAGCAGGTAGCCCGCGGCGACGAGCACCGCGCCCGCGAAGCCGAGCGCGGTGAGTTGGTCGGGCGTCACCCACGCGGGCAGCCGCGCGCAGAGCCAGTTGAGCAGGCGGCGCTCGCTGCGCGCGAGGATATTCTGCTGGATGCGGACCGGCGCCTTGGCGACGGGTTCGAACTTGCTCATGCCGACCCTTTGTTGCCGCCTGTCACAAAAGCGCCAGCCGGATGTCATCGCACCGTAATAGGGGCAATGTCAGCTATGCGAAAGGGCGGTGCGTTCGCTGCACCGCGCGTGTGCGGCGCTCAGTCGCGCCAGGGGCCGATTTCGCCGACTTCGCCGATAGTACGGTACTGCACGCCGTCGCCCATCCATGCGACCTCCCACATCGGCGCCGGGCGCGCCCATTCGCCGATCACGAACAGCGGGATGCGGTTGCGCGCGACGAAGGCGAGGTCGTCGGGCGTCGGGCCTGGGACGATGGTTTCGGATTTCTGGTGGAGGCGGACGATCGCGATCGTGCCGGCGGGCGGCGGCGGGAGCGATTCGCGCGCGGGGAAGCCGAAACTTGCCGCGACCACCGGAAACCCCTTGTCGTCGCGCGCGAGCAGCAACAGCTTGTCGGCGGTGCCATAGGGGCCGCCAACGGGGCGCCCGACGACCTTGCGCCCCGCAACGGCCGCGAATTCGCGAATGTCGGCATCGGCAACGGGTGCGACGGCAGCGGACGGCGCTGCGGCGGGCGCGTCAGCGGGGGCGGCGAGTTGCGCCGCGAGGACCAGCAGGGCGGCGATCAATGCGCGTCGCCCCAGCTCTTGCCCGTGCCGATATCGATGTCGAGCGGGACGCTGAGTTTCAGCACCGGCTCGGCCGCGCCCGCCATCACGCCGCGAATGACTTCCTTCGCGGGTTCCGCGAGGGCTTCGGGCGCCTCGAACACCAGTTCGTCATGGACCTGAAGCAGCATTTTGACGTCGGCGAGCCCCGCGGCGGCGAGCGCGGCGGGCATGCGCGCCATCGCGCGCTTGATGAGGTCGGCGCTCGTGCCCTGGATCGGCGCGTTGATCGCGGCACGCTCGCTGCCCTGCCGCTCATTCTGGTTCGCGGCCTTGATCCGCGGGAACCAGGTTTTGCGACCGAACAAGGTTTCGGTGTAGCCGTGCTCGCGCGCGCCCTCCAGCGTGTCGCGGATATAGTCGGAGATGCCGGGAAATCGCTCGAAATAGCGGCTGATCAGCGCCTGCGCCTCGTCGGGGGTAATTTCGAGGCGGCCCGCGAGGCCCCAGCGCGAAATGCCGTAGAGGATCGAGAAATTGACCGTTTTTGCCTTGGCACGCGTGTCGCGATTGACCTCGCCGAACAATTCGATCGCGGTCGCGGCGTGAATGTCCTGCCCCTGCGCAAAGGCTTCCTTGAGTTCGGGAACGTCGGCCATATGCGCGGCGAGGCGCAGCTCGATCTGGCTATAGTCGGCGGCGAGCAGCAGATGGCCGGGCGCGGCGACAAAGGCGTCGCGGATCTGGCGCCCGACCTCGGTGCGGATCGGGATATTCTGAAGATTGGGGTCGGTCGACGACAGCCGCCCGGTCTGCGCGCCGACGAGGCTGTAGCTGGTGTGGACGCGGCCCGTGCTTGCATTGATCTGCGCCTGGAGCGCGTCGGTGTAGGTCGATTTGAGCTTCGAAAGCTGGCGCCATTCGAGGATGAGCCGCGCGATCGGCACGCCGTCGCGTTCGAGCCGTTCGAGCTCGTTCTGGTCGGTCGACCAGTCGCCCGACTTGCCCTTGCGCCCGCCCTTCAGCCCCAGTTTGTCGAACAATATTTCGCCGAGCTGCTTGGGGCTGCCGATGGTGAAGGGCTGGCCGGCCTCCTTGTGGATTTCGGCTTCGATGCGCTGCATTTCGGTGGCGAATTCGCCCGACAGCCGCGCCAGATAGTCGCGGTCGACCATGACGCCCGCGCGTTCCATCGATTCGACCACCGCGACGAGCGGGCGGTCGACCATTTCATATACGCGCGTCCCGCCTTCGAGCGGCAGGCGGAGCTTGAGCAGCTTCCAGAGGCGCAGCGCGACGTCGGCGTCCTCGGCGGCATATTCGGTCGCGCGGTCCAGCGGTACTTCGGCAAAGCTGATCTGCGACTTGCCGGTACCGCACATTTCCTTGAACGTCAGGCAGACATGGTCGAGGTGGAGCTTGGCAAGCTCGTCGAGGCCGTGGCCATGCTTGCCCGCATCGAGCGCGAAACTCATGACGAGCGTGTCGTCATAGGGCGCGATCGCGACCCCATGCTGCGCGAGCACGCCGATGTCATATTTGAGGTTGTGGCCGACCTTGAGCACCGCCTCGTCGGCGAACAGGTCGCGCAGACGGTCGAGCGCCGCATCGAAATCGACCTGATCAGGGCGTTCGGCGAACATGTCGGTCCCGCCATGGCCGAGCGGGACATAGCAGGCGCGCCCCGGCGCCGTCGCGAGGCTGACCCCGACGAGGCGGCCCGTGACGCTGTCGAGGCTTGCGGTTTCGGTGTCGACCGCGACGACGTGTGCGGAACGCGCTTCGGCGATCCAGCGGTCGAGCGCGTCGAGCGTCGTGACGCATTCATAGGCCGCGCGGTCGATTGCCGGCATGGCAGGCAGGGCAGGCGTCGAAGGCGCCTCGGCTGCCGCCGCCGATGTCGCCTTCGGCAGCGTCGGCGGGCCGCCGGGCGACGCGCCATTGTCGAGCTTGGCCGAGAGCGAGCGGAAGCCATGCTCGTCGAGGAAGACCTTGAGCGGCGCGGGCGGGATCGCGCCAAGCTTTAACGCGTCGAGCGCGTCGGGGAGCGGGCAGTCGCGCTTCAGGTCGACGAGGATGCGCGACAGCCGCGCCATGTCGGCATGTTCGATCAGATTGTCGCGCAGCTTCGACGGCTTCATCGTCTCGGCGCCCGCGAGCGCCTTTTCGAGGTCGCCATATTCGACGATCAGCTTGGTCGCGGTCTTGGGCCCGACGCCGCGGACGCCGGGGACATTGTCGACGCTGTCGCCCATCAGCGCCAATATGTCGCCGACCAGTTCGGGGCCGACGCCGAACTTTTCGTGGACCGCCTCGACGCCGAGGCGGACATTCTTCATCGTGTCGAGCATGTCGACGCGCGGGCCTTCGTCGGGCTCGCGGACGAGCTGCATCAAATCCTTGTCGCTGCTGACGATGGTGACGTCCCAACCCTCGCGCACCGCCGCCTCGGTGTAGCTTGCGATGAGGTCGTCGGCCTCGAAATTCTCCATCTCGATGCACGGCAGCGAAAAGGCGCGCGTTGCGTGGCGGATCAGCGGGAATTGCGGAACGAGGTCCTCGGGCGGGTCGGGCCGGTTCGCCTTATACTGGTCGTAAATCTCGTTGCGGAACGACTGGCTCGAATGGTCGAGGATGACGGCGAGGTGCGTCGGCCCGTCGGCCTCGTGCAGATCCTTCGCGAGCTTCCACAGCATCGTCGTATAACCGTAAACCGCGCCGACGGGCACGCCCTGCGGGTTCGTCAGCGGTGGCAGGCGGTGGTAGGCGCGGAAGATGTAGCTGGAGCCATCGACCAGATAGAGATGATTCTTGTCCGACATGGCGCGCGGTGTAGCAGGGGTGTCGCAGCCACGCGAGCGTCGATGGAGGCGCGCGGCGAAGTCCTTTCATCGCCGCGCGCCGGACATCAGTAACGGTTGCCGAGCTGGCCCCGTATCGCGCCGTCGGGATAGGCGGCCGTGTGGATGTTCACATAATAGTTGGAAAAATCGCGCTCGATCGAATCTTCGAGCCATTCGGAACGACCCTTGCAGCCTTTCCAGGTGCCTTCGTTCGATTTGGTGAGCGGGAGAACGACGGGGCCATTGGTCCCGGCACGCCCGCGGTGAATATGCATGCCGGTGATCGTGTCGATGTTACGAATATCCTTCACGTCATAGCAAATCTGGTTGAATTCGTCCGACACGCTAATCTCTGCCGTGGCCGAACCGTCGGGATCGCCGGGGCCGACCTCTTGCGCGCCGGTCAGATTGGTGCGGTGGGTTTCGGCAAGCGCTTCGGCAGCCCCTTCTTCGAGGGTTGCGCAGCCCGCGAGCATCGTGACCGCAAGCAAATGTGCGGCCCAAAAATTCTTGTCCATCACTCGTCTCCCAAGGATATGCAAAGCCCCAGACGGGCATGCGGATTGAACCCTTGAAGGAAGGCGGGGTTCCGCCGTCGCGCGCGGACCGCGATGCCGCTCTGGCAGGCGCGAGGCTTATTTGTGTCCTGTCGATCGCGCGCGGGGCTCCAGATCGAAGTGCATCACGTCTTCGCGGACGCCAAGCTTGGTATAGAGCGCCACCGCCGGATCGTCGCCGTAATCGGCCTGTACAAAGACCGCCCAGGCTCCCGTATCCGCGGCGATATATTGTAGTTCCTCGATCAGCCGTGTCGCAATTCCGCGGCGGCGATGGTCCTTGGCGACCGCAAGGTCGTAGAGATAGATTTCGTTGCGCGCCGCCTCGAGCTTGGGGAGTTCATAGGCGGTGAGGCCGCCGACGACCCGGCCTTTCGTTTCCGCCACCAGCAGGATGATCGCATCCCTGGCCAACTGGCGTGTCAGCCACGCGTTGTCCGGCGTGTCGCGGCGATAGGTTTCATGGTCCTCAAAGGCCGCGGCGTAAAGGGCGTTGAGGTCGCGCATTGTGGCAACATCGTCGGGGCCAAGGCGTCGGACCCGCAGATCGGGGAAGGCTGTCATGCCGCGGTATTTACGGGAAGAAATCGGGCAGGGCGAGCATGTGAAGCAAGGCCCGCTATGGATATTCGATCCGCAGCCTCGCCGCAGCCGCGACCGCCGCCGCGCGGGCGTCGTCGGTCGTGCCATCGGCTACCCGGGTCAATGTGACCCCCATGCGGCGCCAGGGGCGCGTTACGGGCTTGCCGAAGATGCGCGCATCGACGGATGTCTTGGCATTCGGCGGCACAAGCGCGTCCGCGAGCCCTGCGATTGAGAAACTCTCCGCATCGCGGTCGGCGAGCAGCACCGCGCTCGCGCTGGCGTGCGGGACGGCGACGTCGGGAATCGGCAGGCCGAGGATCGCGCGCGCGTGCAGGTCGAACTCCGACAATTGCTGCGAGATCAAAGTCACCATCCCCGTGTCGTGCGGCCGCGGTGAGAGTTCGGAGAAGATGACGGCATCGCCCTTCACGAAAAATTCGACGCCGAAAATGCCGTGCCCGCCGAGCGCGTCGACGACCTTTGCCGCCATATCCTGCGCGGCCTTGAGCGCCGCCGCCGACATCGCGGCGGGCTGCCAGCTTTCGCGATAATCGCCGCGTTCCTGCCGGTGGCCGATCGGCGGGCAGAAGGAAACGCCGTCCTTGTGCCGCACGGTCAGCAGCGTGATTTCATAGTCGAAGTCGATGAAGGCTTCGGCAATCACGCGAAGCCGGTCGCCGCGCATCCCGGCGGCGGCATAGTCCCACGCCGCGCCGATGCCCGCGGCGTCCTTGACCGTGCTCTGCCCCTTGCCCGACGAAGACATGACGGGCTTGACGACGAGGGGGAAGCCGATGCGCGTCGCCGCAGCCGCGAGCTCGTCGCGGCTCGTTGCATATTCGAAGGTCGAGGTGACGAGGCCAAGCTCGCTTGCGGCAAGATCGCGGATTGCGTCGCGGTTCATCGTGAGCTGCGCCGCGCGCGCCGACGGGACGACGTGAAAGCCCTCGGCCTCGACCTCGGCCAATATCTCGGTTCGGATCGCCTCGATCTCGGGGACGATATGATCGGGGCGATGCTTTTCGATCGCGGCGCGCAGCGCGTCGCCGTCGAGCATCGAAAACACCTCGGCCGCGTCGGCGACCTGCATTGCGGGCGCGCCCGCATAGCTGTCGCAGGCGACGACATGGCAACCGAGCCTTTTCGCCGAAATCACGAACTCGCGCCCCAGCTCGCCCGAGCCGAGGAGGAGGATTTTTGCGGTCGGGGTCATTCGGGCCAGTTTTCCGTATCGTGGTCGGGATGCTGGTGGTTCGACGCCGCGATCGCGCCGACATAATCGGCCATCACCTCTTCGGTCGTCCCTTCCTGATGCAAGGACGGCAGCGTATCGAACCACGGCATCCGCGCCTCGACCCCGAACTGATATTTGGGGGTGAAGCGCGCGGGTTCGTCGAACGAGCCGGTGGTCAGATTGAGATGCTTCGACGCGAGATAGTCGTAATAGAGCGGCGTCCCGCAATCGCGGCAGAAACCGCGCGCGACCTGGTCCGAACTGTTGAACGAGGCCGGCTCCCCGCGCGTCCAGACGATCGCGTCGCGTGGAATGCCGACGAGCGCGGCAAAGAAATTGCCCGCCGCCTTCTGGCACATGCGGCAATGGCAGATGTGCGACGTGTCGAGCATCGCGGAGACATGATAGCGGACCGCGCCGCATTGGCAGCCGCCGGAGGCTTCGGTTTCAATTCGCTCGAGCTTTTCCGGCATGGCGCTTCACTCCCACTCGATCGTTCCCGGCGGCTTTGACGTATAATCATATACCACGCGGTTGATGCCCTGCACCTCGTTGATGATGCGCGTCGCGCAGCGGCTCAGGAAACCGGCGTCAAAGGGGTAGATGTCGGCGGTCATGCCATCGGTCGAGGTAACGGCGCGCAGCGCGCAGACATGGTCATAGGTGCGATAGTCGCCCATCACCCCGACGGTCTTGACCGGGAGGAGCACCGCGAACGCCTGCCAGATCGCGTCGTAGAGGCCCGCATTGCGAATCTCTTCGAGATAGATGGCATCGGCCTTGCGGAGGATGTCGCAGCGCTCCTTCGACACTTCGCCCGGGATGCGGATCGCGAGGCCGGGGCCGGGGAAGGGGTGGCGGCCGACGAAGATGTCGGGGAGGCCAAGCTCCTTGCCGAGCAGGCGCACCTCGTCCTTGAACAGCTCGCGCAAGGGCTCGACGAGCTGCATGTTCATGCGCTCGGGCAGGCCGCCGACATTGTGGTGGCTCTTGATCGTCACGCTCGGTCCGCCGGTGAAGGAGACCGACTCGATTACGTCGGGATAGAGCGTGCCCTGCGCAAGGAAGTCGGCGCCGCCGATCTTCTTCGCCTCTTCCTCGAACACGTTGATGAACTCGGCGCCGATGAACTTGCGCTTCGCTTCGGGGTCGGTGACGCCGGCGAGCCCCTTCATGAAGCGTTCCTCGGCGTCGACGACGACGAGCGGGATATTGTAATGGCCGCGGAACAACTCCTCGACCTGCTTGCGCTCGTTCATGCGCAGCAGGCCGTGGTCGACGAAGACGCAGGTGAGTTGCTCGCCGATCGCTTCGTGGATCAGCACCGCCGCGACCGCGCTGTCGACGCCGCCTGACAGGCCGCAGAGCACGCGCTGGTCGCCGACCTGCTCACGGATTTCGGCGATCTTGGTGGCGCGGAACTCGGCCATCGTCCAGTCGCCCGCGCATCCGCACACGTGGCGCACGAAATTGGCGATCAGCTTGGCGCCGTCGGGGGTGTGGACGACCTCCGGGTGGAACTGCGTGCCATAATAGCGGCGCTCGTCGTCGGCGATCAGCGCGAAGGGCGCGCCGTCGCTGACCGCGACGATGCGAAAGCCGGGGGCGAATTTGGTCACGCGGTCGCCGTGGCTCATCCACACCTGGTGGCGCTCGCCGACATCCCAGAGCCCGTCGAAGAGGACGCAGGGTTCGGTGACGGTCAGGAAGGCGCGGCCGAATTCGCCGTCGCGCTCGCCGTCGATGCCGCCGGGCTCGACCTGCCCGCCGAGCTGCTGGCTCATCACCTGCTGGCCGTAGCAGATGCCGAGAATAGGGAGGCCGCTGTCGAAGATCGACTGCGGCGCGCGCGGGCTGCCAGGCGCGGGGACCGAGGCGGGCGAGCCCGAGAGGATCACGCCCTTCGGCTGCATGCGTTCGAGCGCGGCCTCGGCGGCGTTGAACGGCACGATCTCGCTATAGACCCCGGCTTCGCGAACGCGGCGGGCGATGAGCTGGGTCACCTGGCTGCCGAAGTCGACAATCAGGATGGATTCGGGGGCGGCGGAGGGGTTGGGAGTCGGCATGGCTGGCCGATAAGGAAGCGAAGCGATGCTGTCCAGCGGTCGGTGGCGGTCATTCGTCGATTGCGGATCGTGGTGCCATAAGTTTGCGACAATTGCCGCCTAGCCGGTCCGCTGTCGTCGACCGTCCGCATTCGCGGACCGATTGGCTGTACCAAAATAACAGAATCAAGAAGTTAGTCAGGAAAGGCTCCCCTCCCCAATGACGATGTCATGCTCCCCGCTGTCGTTGCGCGCCGCGCTGCTGGCCGCAACGGCGTCGCTGGCCGTCCCGGCACAGGCCGATACAGCCAAGGCTGCATCCGATGCGGCCACGGCGGCCGACACCGCGCAACCGGCGCAACCGGTCGCGGTGCCCGCCGACAGCATCGAGAACACAGTGTTCGGCGGGGAGGAAGGCGATGAAATCATCGTGACCGCCCCCCGGCTTGCGGGTCAGCTTGACACCGATATCAAGGCCGAGGCTGAACTCGATGAGGCCGCGATCGCGAGCTATGGCGCGTCGAACGTGGCGGAACTGCTTGAAGCGCTCGCGCCGCAGACGCGCTCGGGGCGGGGACGCGGCAGCGGGCGACCGGTAATCCTGGTCAACGGGCGCCGTGTCGGCGGCTTCGGCGAGGTCCGCAACCTTCCCCCCGACGCCATCGCGAAGGTCGAGATTTTTCCGGAGGAGGTCGCGCTCCAATATGGATATTCCGCCGACGAACGCGTCGTGAACCTGGTGCTCAAGCCCAATTTTCGCCAGATCGCCCTCGAAGGCGAGGCGGGCATCCCGACGCAGGGCGGGCGTTTCCACAGCGAACTCGAACCGAGCTTCCTGGCCATCGGCGAAAAGGGGCGCGTCAATATCAATGGAGGATGGGAGCATCGAACGATGCTGCGCGAAACCGACCGCGACATCGCCTATGATCCGGCGACCGGCCGCGCCGCCGAGGCGCCCGCACGCAGCCTGCTCCCGGCGACCGACGAATATAAGCTCGATGCAACCATCCAGCGCAGCCTCGACAAGGTGACTGACGCCTCGATCAACCTGCGCTTCGACCAGACCGACAGCCTGTCGTGGCTGGGACCGCGCAATGGCGATGCGAACGATCCGCTGACCCGCGACAGTCGCAGTCGTAATCTCAGCGGCACCGCCAGCGTCAACGGTATGCTCGGCGACTGGCGCTGGTCGGCGACAGGCAATTATGCCGACGCGGATTCGCGTATCTTTACCGACCGGAATGCAGGCGCGCGCGACCGTTTCGACAGCAGCCAGCAGAGTTTTGGCGGCAATGCCAATCTGTCGGGCACGGTGACCGAGGGCTGGGCAGGGCCGATCCGCCTCTCGATGACAGGGAGCTATTCCGGCATCCGGTTCGACAGCCGCTCCGAACGGTCGGGCGACGTGACGCTGACCGAATTGTCGCGCGATACGCCGAGCGTGTTCGGATCGCTCACCGTGCCGCTGCTCGACCCCGAATATGATGTCGCGAACATCGGGCGCGTGTCGCTGACGCTGAGCGGGCAGACGCAAAAGCCCAGCGATTTTCAGTCGCTCGTCAATTGGGGAGCGAGCCTCAACTGGGGCGTGACCGACAGCCTGTCGCTGCTCGCCAGCTTCAACAGCGACGAAGCGGCGCCCGGCATCCAGCAACTCGGCGCGGCGCCGCTCGTGACGCCCGCGGTCACCTATTATGATTTCCAGACCGGGCAGACGGTGGAGATCACGACAACGACCGGCGGCAATCCATTCCTGCTCGCCGAACGGCGCCGCGACCTCAAGCTCGGGGTCAACTGGTCGCCGCCGATGGTCGAAGGCCTCAACCTGTCGGTCAATTACAACCGTAACGTCAGCCATGACACCGCCGAAAGCTTCCCGCTGCTGACGCCCGAAATCGAAGCGGCCTTTCCCGACCGTGTAACGCGCGACGCCAGTGGCGTGCTCGTGGCGCTCGACCAGCGGCCGGTCAATTTCAACCGCAGCGAAAATTCACAGATCCGCTGGGGGCTGAATTTCGGGAAGAGCTTTGGCCAATCGGACGAGCGTGGCGGCCGGCGCCGGGGCGAAGGCGGTCCGCCGCCAGGCGGCGCGCGCGAGGGCGCGGGCGGGCCACCGCCGGG
>Ga0098074_1000113_pt1 | contig 78988 bp, 71 predicted proteins | sample 32_taG_FD_75064 | JGI IMG/M metagenome (GOLD analysis project Ga0098074, IMG submission 75064) | Marine viral communities from the Gulf of Mexico - 32_GoM_OMZ_CsCl metaG | ecosystem: Environmental > Aquatic > Marine > Oceanic | place: Atlantic Ocean: Gulf of Mexico | collected 2015-07-12 | reverse complement strand
CTTTTTGATTTTTAATATCAAACCGAATTATATTAAAATCATTATCTATAGGCTTACCACAAGATGCTACAATGATTAAAGTGTATATAAATAAAAGTTTCTTCATTCTTTATTACCACTAACATTTGGCTAATCCATATATGTGGATTATTCCCTTAGTATATTTTATATGCTAATCTAATGGATTTTTTATTAATTTAAAAGAATTGGTTGCGACATGCGTATAAATTTCAGTCGTCTTACTTGATTTATGACCAAGTAATGATTGAATATATCGTAAGTCAGTGCCAGATTCTAATAAATGAGTAGCAAAACTGTGCCTCAACATGTGTGGATTTACAGATTTTTTAATTCCACATTTTAAAGCAGCCCTTTTTAAAATTGCTCCAACACTTGTTGAACTATATTTATTACCGTCTGGCGATTCAAATAACCAGTTTTTCGGTTTTGTTTGAATATAGTAAGTACGCAAATCTATTAGTACTTTTTCCGATAGTAAAGTTACTCGATCTCTCTTACCTTTTCCTTGATTTACTCGAATAAGCATCCGTTTGCTATCAATATCTTGAAGTTTTAAATTTAATAACTCACTAATACGAATTCCAGAAGAATACATTAAACTTAAAATACATTTATGCTTTAGAGTGGAAGTGGCTTCAATTATATCTTTAACTTCTTTTTTTGAAAGCACCTTCGGTAATGTATGTTCTTTAATTGGTCGTTCAATACTGTAAAAACGATTAGGCATTTCTTTAACTACCTCATAGTAGAACTTAATGCTGTTTATCATTTGGTTGACATAAGAATTTGATTTTTTTTCCTGAATGAGTTTCTGTAAATAAGCTCTTATATCTTCTTCGTTTATTCTGAGTAAATCAGTTTCAGGCTGAGAGTTTATGAACTTTTCAAAACATTGAACATACGTTTTTACTGTGTTATTTGAATATCGCTTTAATTCAAGCTTTAATAAATAATCTTCGGGGCAAATTTGATAATTATCAGGGAGCGTTCGCTTCCTAAACCAATCTACATTTATATCTTCGTTATTGTTAGAAATTCTTCTATTCGACAAAAATTGGTTGCAATTCACCCATGCAACACCTCTAAACGTTGTGAAAATAAGTGTTAAATTCGATTTGGTGTTTGGTAGATATGCTTGGGAATATTCCTTGCTCCATTTAATATTCGGCAATTCTTTTAAAAGTGCTTGAATAACCTTGTCTGGCTGGAATTGTATACCGATTTTCTTTTCTCCCTTAATGAGAAGATTCTTTAAGGTGATAGATTTTGTATGTTGTGGTTTCATAGAGCAAAAAAGGAGCATTTAACATTCTAAAACAAAAATAACCGTATAATTATACGTATATTAAACGTTTAATCATACGCCTATGAAAACATGTCCAAACTGTAATAATCCTATTAATGGTAGGTCTGATAAGGTGTTTTGTGATGATTACTGTAAATCTTCTTTTCATTACAAAAAAAACAAAGCAACAGAACAGTCGTTTTTTGAACAAGTGCAGAAACAATTAAAATTAAATCGAAAAATACTGAAGCAATTCAATAAAGCAGGAAAAGCCACGGTGAGGAAAGAAGAATTGATTTCAGAAGGATTTAATCCAAAATTTTTTACGCACTACTGGAAGAATAAAAAAGGAGATGTTTACTTATTCTGTTTTGAATTTGGTTTTCTTTCAATCAATGACAATGGGAAAGACAAGTACCTTCTTATCCAATGGCAATCCTACATGAATTAGATTTAAACTCCTTGCACAAATCCATCGCGCATCACAATCTTGCGATCAGCCATGGTTGCCAATTGCTCGTTGTGAGTAACAATAACAAAAGTTTGATTGAATTCGTCTCGTAAGTCGAAGAATAATTGGTGCAACTCAGTGGAATTTTGACTGTCCAAGTTTCCAGATGGTTCATCGGCAAAGATCACACTCGGATTGTTCATCAAAGCTCGTGCAACAGCAACGCGCTGTTGTTCTCCACCAGAAAGTTCATTTGGTTTGTGTTCATAGCGTTGTGCCAATCCCAATTTGTCTAGTAAACGCTGCGCATCTTTCTTAGCATCGTGTAGGTTTTTTCCTCCGATCATTGCTGGAATGCACACGTTTTCAATGGCTGTGAACTCAGGTAGTAATTGATGAAATTGAAAGATAAATCCAATGTGGTCGTTTCTAAATGCAGCTAATTTTTTAGAACTTAAGGTAAAGGGATTGACACCATTCAACTCAACAATTCCTTGGTCTGGTCGATCCAATGTTCCAAGGATTTGCAATAAGGTCGTTTTTCCTGCTCCAGATGAACCAACAATCGATACGATTTCACCCTCAGATACCTGAAGGTCAATTCCCTTCAAAATTTGAAGTGAATCATAGGATTTATGAATTCCTGAAGCTTTAAGCATTATTTATCCAATTTCAATGAATGTCCCATCTTGTCGCGCTTCGTTTTCAAATACAACTCATTGTGGATGTTACTTTCAATTTCCAAAGCAACATTCTCTACAACTTCAATGCCGTATCCAATCAATCCAGTGCGTTTTTGAGGGTTGTTCGACATCAACTTCATTTTCTTGATTCCCAATTCACGAATGATTTGAGCACCAATTCCATAATCGCGTTGATCGCCTTTGAAGCCTAATTTGATGTTCGCCTCCAATGTGTCGTAACCTTCTTCTTGTAATTTGTAGGCTTTCAATTTGTTCATCAAACCTATTCCACGTCCTTCTTGATTCATGTAAACGATGGCACCTTTGCCTTCTTTTTCAATCATTTCCATGGCTTTTTTCAACTGCGGACCGCAATCGCAACGGCATGATCCGAAAATATCTCCTGTCATGCAAGAAGAGTGAACACGCACTAAAACAGCTTCATCTTCAGTCCATTCACCTTTGTAAATGGCCAAATGTTCTTGACCAGTATTGGTATTTGTGTAAGCACGCATCTTGAAATCACCTTGTTCTGTCGGCAATTTCACTTCAACTTCCATCTTAATCAACGATTCACGTTTCAAACGGTATTCAACCAATTGCTCGATAGAAATGATTTTTAAATCAAACTTTTTGGCAATTTCTACCAATTGCGGTAAGCGTGCCATTGTTCCGTCTTCGTTCAAAATCTCCACCAATATCCCAGCAGGTTTGAATCCAGCTAATCGTGCCAAGTCAATGGATGCCTCAGTATGTCCGGTTCTTCTTAAAACTCCACCTTTTTTTGCAATCAATGGGAATATATGTCCAGGTCGACCTAGATCGCTTGATTTTGTTGAATCATCTACCAATGATGCGATTGTCTTTGAACGATCGTGCACAGAAATTCCAGTCGTACACCCGTTTCCAATTAAATCCACCGAAACAGTAAATGCCGTTTGATGAAGAACAGTATTGTTGGTTACCATGTATTGTAAATCCAATTCCTTCGCTCTTTCTTCTGTCACAGGAGCACATACCAAACCGCGACCATGCGTCACCATGAAATTGATCATTTCAGGAGTTACCATTTCTGCGGCTGCAATAAAATCTCCTTCATTCTCACGATCTTCATCATCTACAACGATGATTACTTTCCCTGCTTGAATGTCTTTTATTGCTTCTTCTATTGTATTTAATACTGATACCATTTTAATCTTTTATGTCAGATATATGTTCCTTTTAGGTTCAATTCCAATGTGTATTTTGAACTGCAATGAATACGAAATTTAAAATATCCATCGGAATGATTCCATGTCTGATTTTCTACAGTGCAAAATTACGGTTCTTTTTAGGAATGTCCTAGTTTTCTAGAGAAAAATCAATGCCTTTCGATGCTCAATGAACAATGTCGATTAGCGCTTTTGTTGATGCTTCCCAAGTGTAGTTTTCTTTGACGAATGCTTGACCATTTTTTCCAATGCGTTGCGCTTTGTCAGGATCATTGAGCAATTCTTGAATGGCAGAAAGTAGTTCTTCTCGTGTATTTGCTACAAGGATGGATTCTTCGTGTATCGCTTTGATGGCATTATTGGCTAAGTCAGTTGTAATGCAAGGAATCCCAAGTGCCATTGCCTCCAATAATTTATTTTGCATTCCAGTTCCAATCATCATAGGAGCAATGAAAATGCGTCCTTTGCAGTATGCCGATTTAATGTCTTCTACCCAACCAGAGAGTTCAACTTGACGAGAGTCTTGAGCAATTTTTTGCAAGGATGGATGAGGTGATGCTCCGGCGATGAGGAATTTCGACTGGGACAATTCTGGCAACAAAACAGAACAAATGTACTTTGCAGCATCAATATTGGGTGGATAACTCATGTTTCCAACAAAAACAAGATCAAAAGTCGCTATTTGTTGCGATTGATAATCGAAAAATGTGGAGTCAATTCCGTTTGGAACACACTGAATGTGTTTTCTGTCAGGATGAAAAATGTAGTTGCGATCTTGTTCCGAAATGATTGTTTTGTACTCGTAATAATCAAATACCGAGCGTTCATATTGCTGTAGTCGCTTGGCTTCTAATTGAAACAACCATTTTGAATACCATCTTGCTTTTTCAATTCTGCGTTCTATTCCTTTCGACAATGCATCCATGTAATCCAATGTTTTGGGACAAGAATGGTAGTTTTTGGTGTATTCTGTTGTTCGAATCAATTGAGAAATGATGTGCTTCGGTTGTAATTCTTTCAACTGTTTTTGAATTTTTTTATTCACACCATAATGAAAGAAATAACCCACTTGCAAAGGTTTTTTGCCAAACAATGCACGAAAGGTATTCCAAAGTATTGCTGCACGAGAAAGTTGATGAATCGTAACACTGGCACAATAGTTTTCCAATTCTTTCACATGATCTGGATGAACGGTTGAATCGCTCAAAGAAATCAGGTGCACAGAATGACTTTTTGCCAATTCTTTGATTTGATGATACGAGCGCAATTTATCTCCTTTTTCCAAGGGAAATGGAAAACGGGAAACCATGAAAACGATGCTAGGATATGGATTGGATGAATTCAATAAAGAGTTTGTTTACGCTTTCAAAGCTATAGTTTTCATGAATGTAAGTAACGGCATTTGTACCTATTTGCTTGCGAAGTTCAGCATTTTTATACAATTCAACAGCATTAGAAACGAATTTTGCGTCGTTTTCTGCAATAATGAGTGCTTTTTCAATTCCATCGGCCAATCCTTCAGCACCAATAGGAGTGGTCACTATCGGAACACCATTTGCCAGCGATTCCAATAATTTAATGCGGACTCCAGAACCAGATTTCAGTGGTACCAACTTAATGCCATAATCAGAAATAAATTGAATGCGATCTTCTGCAAATCCATGAACAACAATTCCTTCCTGAGGATTGGATTGAATAGAAGAAGGAAAAAATGATCCTGCTAAATGCAATTCTGCTTCGGGAAGTTGTTGTCGAATCGCTGGAAAAAGCGTTGACAATAAATGATTCACTGCTTCCAAGTTTGGAGCCCAATTCATGGATCCTAAGTGGTGGAAACAAGCTTTTGGTTGTTCAATGACTTCAGAATTCTCTATTGCGACTGGTAAAACTGTAAGTGATGTAGCTATCCCCAACTGTTGAAAAGTCAAGGCATCACTTTCAGAAATAGCAAGAATGGCATCTGCTTGTTTCAACAATGAAACTTCTTCTTTTTGTAAGCTTGCACTGAGTTGATTCAAATACCATTTTTTCAAAGGGTTTGCTTGTGTTGCCAATCGTTTCCAAATGGAATGTTCCACATTGTGTGTGCGAACTACGATTTTAGCGTTGGAATGCTTTCGAATGACATCCAAATAGGGAAGAAGGTAAATGCTTTCACACAAAACCATCTCAAAATCGGTTTCTGATAGAATGCGAACCAAGGCTTGCTCAAAAGTTATATCTTTAAAACGAGATAAATTATAGGATTTACCTGAGACTAAATGCTTCATTGCTCCCAAAACAGAAACGGATGTGTCCAAATAAACGGATTCCGGTCGACATTTATCTTGGAATTCTGATGAAAACGCTTTGATATCGAATGGATGTTTGCTGGTTGCAATGCTGAGATTTTTCACTTCAAATCCTTGTTGCAAGAGCAATTTGGCAATTTGGTTCATCGCTACACATCCACCATCCACAAGTGGAAAAATGGGTTTATTTGTGAGATGTAGAACGCGCATTTCTGAATGTGATTAATAAGAACAAACGTTTCCACGATTCTTTGTCGAAAATAGGGGAGTCATTTGCTGCAGCTCGCATCAAAATCAATGCAACTGGGGTCAAAAGCATGGAAGGAAACCACATTCCAACAAATGGAGACAATACTTCCGATGCCACTAAGTTTTCGCCAACGGTGTTCAATACAAAATAGATCATGAACAGCAGGGCAGCAATGACAACGGGTGCACCAAATCCTCCTTTTTTGACAATGGCTCCTAAAGGTGCGCCAACGAAAAATAGCACAATGATGGCATAGGTCAAAGCAAATTTTCGGTGAAACTCAATCCAATAACGTCGAATGTTTCGATTCACTCCGTTTTTATAGTCCAACTGTCCTTTTAGGTTGTTTTGATTGTTCTCGACGCGCACAATAGCCGATGTAACTGCTGCCAATCGTTCTTGAGTGGATAAATCTCTAATAGCTTGAGTTTCAATTTGAGGCAAAGTATCGTTGTCCATTATTTTTTCAATGGAATCATATTGTGCACTTAATTTTTTGCTTTGGAAATAGTCATGACTTCCCTTCAAACTTTGCAAAAAGTTCATTTGTACATCTTTTGATTTTCGCAGTACAGAGTCCAATTCGCTTTGCAATTGAAAAACAGTCATCATTTCAAAATTATCTTTGAACGATTCAGCATCGCTTTTACTCAATACAAATCCCGATAAATCTATTTTATAAGTAGCTTGTTTGAATTTTGATCTTCGTGCAGGTCGACTACTCGCGTCATTGGTCATCAACACACCATCTGGACTAAAAACGGGATGTTGTGTCGCCAATTCTTCTTCTACCGTTCCATCTTGAAGTTTAAAGAACAAGTATTTGCCATTTTTAGATTTATACAAAGTAGCCTTTTCGGCACGAATGGTTTTTAATTCATTTTGATTGGATTGGTCGTGAATGATGATGTCGGAATAAACACCTTCAGAATCTTCCGATTTGACTTTAATGGCATAGCCTTCCAATTCCTTGCTATAAACTCCAGGCGTTATGATGGACGCAATTTTGGTATTTTGAATGTCAAAAATGAGTGAATGCCATTTGTAGTTAGCAACAGGAATGACATAATTGGCAAAATAAAAGGTGCTCAAGGCAATGATAAATACGACAAAAGACAGCGGTCGCAAAATACGGTACAAAGACAATCCACTTGCTTTCAATGCAGTTAATTCATTGTTTTCCGATAAATTTCCCATGGTCATAATCGACGATAGGAGGATGGCTAGAGGCAAGGCCAATGGAATCAAACTTGCAGAAACGTAGAATAAAAGTTCGATGATCACGAAAGCTTCAATTCCTTTCCCCATCAAATCATCAATGTATTTCCAGAAAAACTGCATGATCAAAATGAACATGGAAATAGCGAAGGTCACCAAAAATGGACCAATGAAAGAGCGAATACTAAAAACAGAAAGTCGTTTCAATCCAGTTCAATTAGAATTCCGCAAAAGTACGGTAATACGGTTAAATAACGGTTGAATTTGAAAATAATTATGCGCCTAGCACTCTTTTCAATTCATTGATTTGTTGGTCCCACAAAGCTTGAGATTCTTCCATTTCATCGCTTTCGGCAAAATCAATTACTTTTAAAATGACAACTTTGGTCATTGGGTCAACTTCAAAGTTAAATTCAAAGTAAGAATCCAATCCTTCTTCTTCATCATCAAGCCACTGCCATCTGATTTTTGCATTCGGTTTGTTCGTAATAAGTCGCGCTTCTTCTTCAGATCCGTCCCAAACAAATGAGTAAATATCGTCTTTGATGTTGACATCGTCAGCAAACCATTCACTTAATCCCGCTGGAGTGGATAACATGTTGTTTAACACCTTTGGCGATGTTTTTAATAAGAACTCCAGTTCGAATTTCTCCTTCACTATCATTGTTGTTGTCAATTTATATTAACTTCGTGGTTGATTTTGGAAATATACATAATTCTTTTTAATGGCTTTAGTACACTCTTTCGAAAATACTGGGAACAAATTGTTTAAATACCGTGGTCAAATTCCACTTGTATTATTTGTCTTATCAATTCCAGTTGTTTATTTTACTGATTATCAATTTCTTAACGACTGCAATCACCTTGATCTGATATTGTTAATAACTTGTGCAGTATTTTCTCTTGCAGGTCAAGTAATTCGGGCAATTGCGATCGGAACGGCGAATAAAAACACATCTGGTCGAAACACAAAAGAAGGTCAAGTGGCTGAAGCACTCAATACCAAAGGAATTTATTCTACAGTTCGTCATCCATTGTACTTAGGAAACTATTTCATGTGGATTGGAATCGTGATGTATTCCTACAACATCTATTTCATTTTGATCGTTTCATTGCTGTTTTGGTTGTATTATGAGCGCATCATGTTTGCAGAAGAACGATTCTTGGAACGCAAATTTGGTGAAGCGTATGTGAGTTGGTCGATGAAAGTCCCAGCTTTTTGGCCAAGCATGAAGAATAAAGTACCTGGAGAAATTCCTTTTTCTATGAAAACAATCTTGAGAAGAGAATATTCGGGAGTTTCTGCAACAATCATTGGATTTTTATTCGTTGACTTTTTGCGCGATTGGTTTGTTGCCGGTGAAGTGCAATGGAAAATGAATCATTTAATTGTGTTGATCGTTGCCCTGGGAATTTCTTTGGTCTTAAGAAGCTTAAAGCATTACACAAAAGTACTGTACGAAGCAGATCGTTCTTAATTCTAAGTTTTGTTAAGACTTCTCTTGATTGAAAAACACCAATCAATCAAGTAGTTATCAATTCGATTAGAATTATTCGAAAAACTTGTATTGTTAGTGTAAAAAAAAATATATATTTGCACCCGCAAAACGATTATTGTTTTGATATGGCGAGATAGCTCAGTTGGTTAGAGCGCAGGATTCATAACCCTGAGGTCCCGAGTTCAACTCTCGGTCTCGCTACCAGAAAAAAATGAAGCTCAGTATTGTTACTGGGCTTTTTTTGTGGGATATTGTTCAGGATTCATATCCGTCAGCTGACGGACCTATAGTTCAACTCTCGGTCTCGCTACCAGATAAAATGAAGCTCAGTATGATTACTGGGCTTTTTTTGTGTACTATTTTTCAGGATTCATATCCGTCAGCTGACGGACCCATAGTTCAACTCTCGGTCTCGCTACCAGATAAAATGAAGCTCAGTATGATTACTGGGCTTTTTTTGTGGGTTATTGTTCAGGATTCATATCCGTCAGCTGACGGACCCATAGTTCAACTCTCGGTCTCGCTACCAGAAAAAATGAAGCTCAGTATTGTTACTGGGCTTTTTTTGTGGGTTATTGTTCAGGATTCATATCCGTCAGCTGACGGAAGTAAAAATTGGCTCTATTTTTTGTTTTAGAAGTTTCTGATGTTGCTTCTTAAGTTATTATGTATTTTTAGAGAGAAGAATAGTGCGGATAAACCATATCGGTTTATTCGTGTGTTAGCAGTAATAATGAAGTACATCTTAACCATATTAATTTTAGCTCTGTTTTATTCCGTAAAAGCACAGAGTAATGCAACTTTTATTGATACATCATATCATAACAATGGGAATATTCAAGTTATTTTTGAATATGACTCAGTCACCCATAATTATAAAGGGAAATATTTGGAATATGATTCAACTGGCGTTCTACTAATCGAAGGAAATTATGAGCAAGTAGATTCTACGACATGTAAAGATTGCTATGATGTAGCTTTGATCAATTTTGGGATGAAACCGGATCAAGTAAAGTATAATAAAGCTGAACCTGGATTTATTAGAGTTGGAGTATGGAAATATTATTATCCTAATGGTAAAATTCAAATGTCAGGAACGTATAGTAAATCTGTTCATGCTCATCAAGGCTACCGAGAACCCACAAACAAAATTGATTCAGGACCCTACAACGTTTGGATCGCCTATGAAGACCTGAAGGATGGTGAATGGACTTACTTTGATGACAAAGGAAATAAAATAAAAACAGAGCTATTTGTTGAAGGTAGTTTAATACTAACAAAGGATAATACTGCTAACAGCAAATAAACAAAAGCGCCAAAACGATTATATTTAAGAAGGCGCCTTTGCCTATTTGCAAACAATTATAGCTCAATAAAGTACTGTATGAAATTGTGGTTAAAATATAGTTTGATAAATACTTTTTTGGGAACAGCTGTTGGCGTATATATTTGGAATTTTGCTACAGACAGTGATAAATTACAAATACTTATTTCAACGATAATTTCTGCCTTTATCGTAAGCGCAATATTTTGGAAGCTGATAGTTCATAATAGGGAAAGCATAACAACATCAAATGTTTTAGCCGTTGGTTTTTTATCAGGGATAGTTTCTCACTATTTCACTTTTGTCATTTGGGGAATATGGAGATTATTGTGCTATTTTGTTACTGGCGATTGTACTTCCTCTCTTGGTGAGGCACCTCCTGGTTTTTTTGAACTTCTACTCATTTCTATGCCTGCAAGTTTTATCACCCTCATTGTTTACGGTTGGATTACAATCCCTTTGGCAATTGTTGGAGGGCTGCTATTGCGTCATTTTGAAAAATAAGTATGATCAAACAACGGCTAAAATGCATACGAGTTTTGTACCCGTTAGACAACTATTAGTTGGAAAATCATTACTATCGTCTAAAGACAAATCTTGGTTGATAGTCCGTGCGACTTCTTAGCCTACAACCGTTAAGCTTTTCAAAATAACTGTATTCAACAATACGGTCTCGTTCCCAAAAAAAAATACGAACGAATATCTCAACTGCTATTAACAACACAAAAGACCAACATTTGTTTCCGTCCTATCCAATAGTAAAACCAACACCTTTAGGACATTTTGTACAATTTTTTTAAAATTATTCGAATTATTACCCCACTAATTCGATAGGGTATTGTATATTTGCACTCAAATAAGTGAAAAATGATAATAGATACAATCAAGTTGAAGCAACCGGATGGAAACAAAGTTTCTGTTCTTAAAACGATTTCATGGCGCATTATTGGAACCGTGGATACGATGTGTATTTCTTATTTTTTGACAGGAAAAATAGATGTGGCATTGAGTATTGGTGGAATTGAAGTAATCAGTAAAATGATACTCTATTACATGCATGAAAGGGCTTGGGTGAAATTATTAAATCGTAATTCATGAATTTAGAAGCAATCAATCAAGAGTTAAAAGGGAAAACACCAGCAGAAATTGTAAGCTGGGCTTTGCAAATTGCAAAAAATCCAATTGTAACGACCAATTTTCGTCCTTTGGAAGCAACAATTTTGCATTTAGTGTCATCGCAAAAAAGTGATATTCCTGTGATTTGGTGTGATAGTGGTTACAACACGAGTTATACATATGCCAATGCACACAAGACAATCGAACAATTGAATTTAAACATTGATTTGTTTGTTCCAAAGCAAAGTGTCGCATACAGAACAAGTGTTATGGGGATACCAGATGTTGATTCACCGCTTCATCCAATTTTTACCAAACAAGTGAAACTAGAACCTTTCTCAAGAGCCATGCAAAAACATCAACCGGATGTTTGGTTTACCAATTTGAGAAAAGGTCAAACGGATTTTCGTTCGAATCTTGATGTCGTTTCTCAATCAAGTGATGGAATCATTAAAGTCAGTCCGTTTTTCCATTGGTCAGATGAAGAGTTGGAAGTTTACCTGAAAGAACATCAATTGGAAAGTGAAGATCGCTATTACGATCCAACAAAAGCATTAGATAACAGAGAGTGTGGATTGCACACAGCATAAATACAATATTGAAAAGAATTGACATGAAAAATAAACATTTATATGATCTCGAAAATGAAAGTATCTACATACTTAGAGAAGTAGCAGCGCAATTTAAAAAGCCTGTTCTATTGTTCTCTGGAGGAAAAGATTCAATCGTAATGGCAAGATTGGCTCAAAAAGCTTTCTTTCCTGGAAAAATTCCTTTTTCGTTTTTACACATTGACACAGGACATAATTTCCCTGAAACTATCCAATTCCGCGACGAAATTGTGGAAGAGTTGGGCGTCGACTTAATTGTTCGCTACGTACAAGATTCGATCAATCAAAACAAAGTACAAGAAGAAAAGGGAAAATATGCTAGTCGCAATTCCTTACAAACCGTAACACTTCTGGATGCTATCGAAGAATTTGGATTTGATGCATGTTTGGGTGGAGCACGCCGTGATGAAGAAAAAAGTCGCGCCAAAGAACGCATCTTTTCTGTACGTGATGATTTCGGACAATGGGATTACAAAAAACAACGACCAGAACCTTTTCAACTGTTGAATGGTCGCATCAATTTCGGTGAAAATGTACGTGCTTTTCCAATCAGTAACTGGACGGAAGAAGATATTTGGACATACATTTTACAAGACAACTTGAAATTGCCTTCGGTATACTTTGCGCATAGTCGAAAATTAGTGAAGCGAGATGGTGTTCACATCGCTTATTCTGATTATTTGAACATTGTAGATACAGATGTGATTGAAGAAAAAGTCGTTCGATTCAGAACTGTAGGCGACATGACATGTACTGCAGCATTCCTTTCTGATGCTACAACAGTGGAAGAGGTGTTGAAAGAAAACATGGCTTCTAAACATTCAGAAAGAGGAGCAAGAATTGATGATAAACGAAGTGAATCTGCGTTGGAAGAACGCAAAAAAGGAGGATATTTTTAAGATGGAAATAGTAAGAATTAGTACAGCTGGAAGCGTTGATGACGGTAAAAGCACATTGATAGGTCGCTTGTTGTATGACAACAATGCACTAACAAAAGAACAAGAAGCACTTGTTTTTCAAAAAACAAAGGAAAAAGGATTGACAGATTTGGACTTGAGTGTCATCACAGATGGATTGATTGCCGAGCGTGAGCAGGGAATAACTATTGACGTGGCACACATCTATTTCTCAACAGAAACAAGAAAGTTCATTATTTCTGATAGTCCAGGACACATTGAATATACACGTAACATGGTTACTGGAGCGTCCAATTCGGAAACATCTATCATTTTAATTGATGCACGAAAAGGATTGACCGAACAAAGCTACCGTCACTTTTTCATCAGTCAATTGTTGCAATTAGACAGAGTGGTTTTCTGTGTCAACAAAATGGATTTGGTGGATTACAGTGAAGATCGATTCTTGGAATTGGCCATTGAAATCAAAAAGATGATTCAATCTTTGAACAAGGATATCACTTATTCCATTGTTCCTGTTAGCTCTTTGAAAGGTGACAATGTCGTGAAAAAATCGACCAATACACTATGGTACAAAGGAGAAACCTTGGATGAATTGTTGCATGCTCCATCAAGCAAAAAGTCAGATGAAGCACCTTTTCGATTCGATGTTCAGAATGTGATTCATTCACAAACGGCTGAATTTGTAGATTATAGAGCATACGCAGGAAGAGTTGTAAGTGGTTCTATTTCAGTGGGAGATAAAATCATCACTTTGCCTTCTCGCAGGGAAAGTACGATCACTGAAATTAGACGTTACACAGATACTTTGTCGACAGCTCATGCTGGAGATAGCATCGCAATTTCATTAGCCGATGACATTGATAGTAGCAGAGGAACCTTGCTTTCAGACATTCAGTCAATTCCAGTGGAAACAAATGAAATTGATGCAACTATTGTTTGGATGGACGAAAAGCCTGCTACCGTTGGATCGAAATTATTGATCAAAGTTGGAGCACGTGAATTCCCTGTGAAACTGCAAGGCATTCAAAATGTTGTGAATCCAATCAATCCAAGTGAGAAAACTGAAGCAAGCTCTTTGGCAATCAATGATATCGCCGAAGTGAACATCAAATTAAGTCAAGCTGGATATTTTGATTCGTATTCCGTGAACAAGAAAAATGGATTATTCATTTTAATTGATCCATTGTCGAATAATACAGTGGCAGTTGGATTTGTAAAGTAAGAAAATAATGAAAATGAATTGTTGCCCATATATGTGTCATTGGTATGCTCCTGAAGGCTGCCGTAATTAACTATGTTTCATAGTTTAGTTATACAGAAGAGCCTTCACCTTTTATAGTGAAGGTTTTTTTTTGAATTAAAAAATAGATAAATGAGAAGTTTTAGAACAGAATTAGAAGATCCAATTGTTCAACAAGATATAATTGAATTAGAGAAAAAAATACGCTTGTTTAAAACAGGTGTACTTGATGAAGACCGTTTCAAAACCCTACGTTTGGCAAGAGGAATTTATGGTCAACGTCAACCTGGAGTGCAAATGATTCGCATTAAATTGCCGTATGGGAAGGTGACTGCTCAACAATTGCGTCGCATTTCAGATGTTTCCGAAGAATATTCAACGGGACGATTGCATATCACAACGCGACAGGACATTCAAATTCACTATGTGAGTTTAGATCGCACACCAGAATTGTGGGCTGAGTTGGAACAAGATGATATTACCATCCGCGAAGCTTGTGGAAACACTGTGCGAAACATTACCGCATCAACGTTTTCAGGAATTGACAATGAGGAAGCATTTGATGTACGACCATACGCAGAAGCGGTGTTTAAATCATTTTTGCGCAATCCAATTTGCCAAGAAATGGGAAGAAAAATCAAAATTTCGTTTTCGAGTTCAGATAAAGATACCGCATTGTCGTTCATGCATGATTTAGGTTTTATCGCCAAAATTCGCAATGGTGTAGTTGGTTTTAAAGTCTTGGTAGCTGGTGGATTAGGTTCTCAATCACGCCAAGCAGATATACTTTATGAATTCTTGGAAACAGATAAAATTATTCCAGTAGTGGAAGCAGTCTTGCGCATTTTTGAACGAAGAGGTGAACGATCCAATCGAATGAAAGCGCGTTTGAAATTTTTAGTGAAAGATTTAGGGTTCGAAGCTTTTCAGGAACTTTTTCTTCAAGAGTTGGAAACCTTGAAAACAACTTCCATTCCAATTAGTTATGAAGAAGCGGTGATTGCTGAACCAAAATCATCTGAAATCGTGGCGTTGAAATCAACTGATACTGAAAGCTTTGAAATTTGGAAGGAAAGTAATGTCTATCCTCAAAAACAAGATGATTTGTATGCCATTGGTGTGAAAGTGAGAATCGGCGATTTTAGAATTGAACAAGCACGTGTTCTTGCCGATGCCATTGAACTGTTTACTGGAAATGAATTGACGTTGACGATTGATCAAAACATTTTAATTCGCCATGTTGCTTATGATCAGTTACCACGATTCTATTATTTGTTGAAAGAATTGGACTTAGCAGATCTTGGATTTGGTAGTTCAGTGGATGTGACAGCTTGTCCTGGTACAGATACGTGTAACCTCGGAATTGCAAATAGTACTTCTTTGTCAAATGTCATCGAAGAGTTATTGGTGACAGAATACCCTGCGTATCAATTCAATGATAAATTGTCCATTAAAATTAGCGGATGTATGAACTCTTGTGGTCAACACATGATTGCTAGCATTGGTTTTCAAGGAATGTCTATTCAAACAAAGGACAAACGTGTCATTCCTGCCATTCAAATTTTACTTGGAGGTGGAAGATTAGGAAATGGAGAAGGTAGAATTGCCGATAAAGTAATTAAAATTCCAAGCAAGCGTGTGAAAGAAGCAATGCGCTTGATCATGGATGGATTTGAAGCTGCTCCAGAGGATGATTTCTTAGCATATTACGATTCAAAAGGCGAGAAGTTTTTCTATGATTTATTGAAACCATTGACGGATATTGAAACAATTCTGGATTCTGAGTTCATAGATTGGGGACAAGATGAATTGTACAAAAAGGAAATTGGAGTAGGAGAGTGTGCTGGAATTGTCATCGATTTAGTTTCAACTTTGTTCAAAGAAAGCGAAGAAAAGCTGGCGTTGGCAACTGCTTCATTGGAAAACAATGCAATTTCTGATGGTGTATTTCATGCTTACAGTTCCATTGTGAATACCTCGAAAGCTTTATTACTGTCGGAAAATAAGAAAACAAATTCACAACTATCAATCATTGAAGCTTTTGATGAAACATTCATTCAATCTGGGTTAATCACTTTTGAAGTTGATTATAAAACTTGGGTTACAAGATATGCACAACCATTTCCCTCAATCGATGAAGCATTAAATTATTTGAATCAAGCAAATGCATTTTATGCAAATGTCTTGAAATACAGAGAAAAACAATTGAGTCATGCCCTTAATTAAAAATAAACATCCTAAAGTGACATTGGTTGGAGCAGGTCCTGGCGACCCGAAATTAATCACACTGAAAGGAATCGAAGCATTGCAAGAAGCAGATGTTGTCTTATACGATGCACTAGTCAATATCGAGTTATTGAATTATGCCTCGAATGCCGAATTGATCTTTGTTGGTAAACGCAAAGGAAATCATTCCTACACTCAGGATGAAATCAATCAGCTAATTGTTGACAAAGCATTCGAATTTGGAAACCTCGTTCGTTTGAAAGGTGGAGATTCCTTCATCTTTGGAAGAGGATCAGAAGAAATTCAATTTGTCGATTCTTTTGGCATAGAAACGGAAGTTATTCCGGGAATTTCATCCGCAACATCAGTTCCGGTTCGACAAGGGATTTCATTAACTCAACGTGGTGTTTCTGAAAGTTTTTGGGTGATAACTGGAACAACCACAGCACGAAAATTGTCGAAAGATTTTGAGTTAGCAGCTCAAAGTACAGCAACATTGGTTGTCCTAATGGGAATGGCACAATTGGCAGAAATGGTTGCAATATTTGAGAAGCTTGGCAAAGCAGAAACTCCAATCGCTATCATTCAAAACGGATTCATGCCGGACGAAAAAGTTGGAATCGGCAGAATGAATACGATTTTAGAAATTGTCGCCAAAAAGCAATTGTCGAACCCTGCAATCATTGTGATTGGTGAAGTAGTGCAACATAGTACGAAACTTCATTCCATTTTTCAAGAAGTGGAAGAATTTTACAAGTAAGCAATGGAAACAAATACACTTTATCCCATTTTCCTGAAAGTAAGACAATTGAATGTGTTAATCATTGGTGCTGGAAAGGTTGGTACTGAAAAATTACATTTTTTGCTCAAATCAAGTCCAGATGCTAATGTTGAAGTGGTGGCAGATACTTTCAGTGATGAATTGGTGGAATTAGCCACTTTTCATACAGTCTCATTGAAGCATAAAAAGTTTGATTTCGATGACTTGAACAACCGTTCCATTGTAATTGCAGCGACCAATGATCGTTATTTGAATGAACAAATTTATGCTGAATGTAGAAGGCGAAATATATTAATCAACGTTGCCGATAACCCAGATTTGTGTGATTTTTACTTGGGCGGAATTGTAACCAAACAAAACTTGAAAATTGCCATATCAACAAATGGAAAATCTCCGACTTTGGCAAAACGAATGCGACAATATTTTGAACAGGAGATTCCCGATGACGTGAATGGATTGTTGGAAAATCTTTCAGAATACAGAGGAACTTTGAATGGCAATTTTGAAATGAAACTAAAGGCATTGAATGAATTAACGAAGAACTTAATTAATAACTAGTAAAATGATAGAAACAGATATCTTAATCATAGGCGCAGGTCCTGTTGGACTCTTCACAGTATTTGAAGCAGGATTATTAAAATTAAAATGTCATTTAATTGACAGTTTGCCTCAGCCAGGAGGACAATGCTCAGAGATTTATCCTAAGAAACCAATTTACGATATTCCAGCTTATCCAGAGATATTGGCAGGTGATTTAGTGACCAATTTGATGAAACAAATTGAACCATTCAATCCAGGATTTACTTTGGGAGAATCTGCTGTCGATATTGAAAAAACAGAAGATGAGCATTTCATTGTTACGACGGATAAAGGAACAAAACACAAAGCCCCTGTCATTGCCATTGCGGGCGGATTGGGTGTGTTTACGCCAAGAAAACCACCTGTAGAGAATTTAGATAAATACGAATCCAAGGGAATCAATTACTTCATCAAGGATCCAGAATTGTACCGCAATAAAAAAGTCGTTATTTCTGGTGGTGGAGATAGCGCTTTGGATTGGGCGATCTATTTGGCAGGAGGAATTGCCAGTGAAGTGTCATTGATTCACAGAAGTCAACAGTTTAGAGCACATCCAGATTCTGCACAAAGAGCATTGGATCTTGGAGCAAGTGGGAAAATGAACATCATGCTTGACTCTGAAGTCGAAGCCATTCATGGAAATGGCGTTTTAAATGGCGTTGAAATCCGTAGAAAAGATGCGGAAAACGTTGTCATTCCTACAGATGAATGGTTGCCATTGTTCGGATTGTCGCCAAAACTAGGCCCTATTGCTGATTGGGGATTGGAATTGGATAAAAATGCGATTGTAGTGGACAATGCGACAGATTATTCGACAAACATCCCAGGAATTTACGCGATTGGTGATGTTAACACCTATCCAGGAAAACTAAAGTTGATTTTATGTGGTTTCCATGAAGCAACAATTATGGTGCAATCTGCCTTTGCACGCATCCATCCAGATAAAAAGAATGTGTTGAAATACACAACTGTGAATGGAGTAGTTGGGTTTTAATCCACAAAAAAAAAGGAAGACTGATTGGTCTTCCTTTTTTTATATCAAATTGATTTAATTAATCTTCAATAATATGGTATCCAGGATATTTGCTTTGATCAAAAACGAATTTTGAATCTGGAATACTTGTGTTAACTTGGAACTTAGTAACAGTGTATGTCATAATTGTTCCGTCCTTAGCTTTCAAAACTGCTTTTTTCAATTCATTACTTGTTGTTGAAATGTACAATGTTATTGTATGGTATTCAACAGAACCAGGATTTTTAGGATACAAATTAATAACATGAACATTTTCTGTTCCTAATTTTGTTTCTTTCTCATACTTGCTTTTGAAACCAGTTTCCCAAACAGTCATTAACTTCTTTGGATTCATTACGTCGTCTTCGTCATCATTTGCATCCGTTACGTAAACTGATTTTTCTTCTTTTAAAATTGTCCACGATTTCATTCCGTTTGAAATGCGCGTGTTCTCACCATATGAAGCATGGAATTTTTCACCTTTCACCCAACCTTTACCAGTATTGCTTTCATTTAATCCAGATGCTGAGTTTTTTACATTGGCGTTGAATTCCACATAAAACGCAGATTGCGATTTCATTTTACTAGACAAGCTAGATAAAATTTTGTCGGCCTTTGCATCTTGAGCAAATAAAGAGAAACTGATAAACGTAAATAGTATAAATAAAATTTTCATCATTATAATTTTCAATAGGAAATACAGAAACTATGCCAAAATTAGCACAATTTATTCAATCTTCGAAAGAACCTCATTGAATGTTTGAGCATCGATGTCATGCTTGCCTTTGTAAACATGCGTAGTGAAGCCATTAGTGTCAAAAAAATCAAGTGTTTTTTGTTGTGCCACGTCATCAAAATACTCATCTTCTGTACCAAGAATAAAATGATTATCTCCTTTTTTGTGACTCAAACCATTCATTTCCGATAAAGGAATGTCCGGAGGAAAAACGGATGCCCATAAAATCAAATGATCGATTGATTCAATTGAATGGTAATAATACCTTGCTGCAGTAGCTCCGCCTTGAGAGAATCCAAGAAGCATTGTTTTGTTGAATGTCTTCAAAGAAGAAATCTTTTGCAATAAGCGTTGCAAGTAATGATTGTTATCCGAAATGTCATCCTCTCGAGCCTCTTTTGTCATCCATGATGCGCCAACTCTTCCGCTTGATCCATTCAAATAAAAGCGATGAAATCCTTCAGGTGCAACAATGAAATAATCGGATGAAACAGATTCGAATTTACGGATGAAATAACGCGATAGTTGTCCATAACCGTGCAAAACAATGAGCAGTTTTGTTGCTTTTTCAAGATCTCCGTAAGTACAATAGCGAACGTTTCTTTCTATGAAAAACGACTCTTCTGCGGGTTGAATCATTTTGGTGCGTAGTATTTAAAATCTTTTGGATTGAAAAAGAAGGTTTTCACCACTTCATCACCACACGTAATTTCAGGCGTGATTTTATTATAATCTTCACCGCGCTCAATGTTTTTCATAGATGCCTTCGTAACAACGATGTCTTTGAATGGCGAATAACTTCCTGGCTTATAAGAAAAACAATAGGACTCCAATTCATCTGTTCCCCAACCGTCGTAAACTTTCCATTGCAACACTTGTGTTGGAGCATGATTGATAATTGGAAGGTAAATGCGGTATTCTGCGTTTCTTAATGGATAATCGATGATGACATCTTGGTAGTGATCGGAAGAAACATTGGCAAATGATATTTTTAATTCGCGCAATGGCGTTGAGTTAAATTCTAATGGTGGAGTGATTTTGTCCAATTCCGAATCATAGTAAAAAACTAAATTGTAATTTCCCCAAAAATCTAAATCGGAAGACTTCGCCAAGGATTTTCCTTCTTTTGCTCGTTTTATTGCAAATTCTAGGCGATTGACTGTAATGATTGCGTCCTCAATCTCATCGTCATTCAAATGAGCCTTGTAAATTTTTAAGGAATAGTTTTCAGTAGATGACAAATGAAGTTGGCTGTGGACATGTAGTTTCACTCGTTCTTCGAATGAAACGTTTCCATATTCTTGCTCGGCAGATTCATCCACCAATTCAGATTGTTGATGCTCTTCAGTACATGCGAAGAGGACAAACAGCCCTAGGATTACAACATATATGTTCTTCATAGAAACAAAGATAATAATAACCTCTATTGGAATCTAGTTTGGGCTAGAAGTTTATTTTTGTAGTATGAATCTTGATTTAACGGTGCTATGGAAGGAATTATTGGAAGAGGAAATGACTCAACCATATTTCGTTCAATTGATGGAATTTGTAGATGAACAATATACACTCAAACCCAATCAGATTTTTCCTCCAAAGGAGTGGATTTTTAGAGCATTGAATTGTGTGAAATTAGAGGATGTTAAAGTGGTGATTATTGGTCAAGATCCCTATCCAACAAAAGGTCATGCCAATGGTTTGTGTTTTTCATTGCAACCGAATGTTCAACCTTTTGCAAAAAGTTTGATCAACATCTTCAAAGAAATCGAATCAGATTTGGGAATTCCGTTTCCAGAAAATGGTGATTTATCGCGTTGGGCAGATCAAGGTGTGTTGTTGTTGAATAGTATCTTAACGGTGGAAGAAGGAAAACCTTTGAGTCATCAAAAAAAGGGATGGGAACAATTTACAGATGCAATTATCAAACGAATCATTGAGTCGCGCGAAGGTGTAGTATTTGTGCTGTGGGGATCTACGGCAATTGCTAAACTCAAAGAATGCGATCTTTCAAAACATCATGTATTAACGAGTGTTCATCCTTCGCCGCTGAGCGCATATAGAGGATTTTTCGGTTGCAAGCATTTTAGTGCGATTAATAAAGTGTTGATTTCAAGTGGTAAAACTCCTATTCAGTGGTAACTTATCCGACTATTTTGCAAATTCTTGCACGCTTTCTATGTAAAAGTTATCTTTGCGACAATGTTACAGAACGATTTAATTTTAAGAGCTGCCAAAGGTGAATCGATTGAGCGATATCCTGTTTGGTTAATGCGTCAAGCTGGTAGAATTTTACCGGAATACAGAGCCGTTAGAAGTAAGCTTTCAGGCTTTAAGGAATTGGTTGAAACTCCTGAGTTTGCCGCTGAAGTAACGGTACAACCTGTTGACTTATTGGATGTCGATGCGGCGATTATTTTCTCCGATATTTTAGTTGTTCCTGAGGCAATGGGATTGGAGTATCAAATGATTGAACAGAAAGGTCCTTGGTTTGAGAAAACCATCAAAGACGAATCTGGATTAATGTATGCTGAAACAGATTTCGATATTGAAGATCGATTAGGTTATGTATTGGAAGCAATCAAGTTGACCAACAAAGAATTGAATGGTCGCGTTCCATTGATTGGATTTGCAGGCGCACCTTGGACAATTTTCTGTTACATGGTAGAAGGTCATGGTTCTAAAACTTTTTCAGAATCACGTAAGATGTTATATACGAATCCATCTTTGGCACATGAGTTGTTAAGTAGAATCACGAAAGTGACAATTCAGTATTTGAAAGCTCAAATTAAGGCTGGTGCTCACATGATTCAAGTATTTGATTCTTGGGCAGGAATTTTAGGACATGAGCAATATACTGAGTTTGGATTGAAATATTTGAACCAAATTGCTTCTGCAATCAATGAAGTTCCAATTACCTTATTCGCCAAAGGAGCGCAAGCATCATTAATTGATATTGCAAACTTAGAATGCAATACAATTGGCTTGGATTGGAACATGAATGTACCGGAAGTAAGAAGTCAAATTGGAGAAAAAAGAACGTTGCAAGGGAATCTAGATCCATGCGCTTTGTATAGTTCTCACGCTGAAGTTGAGAATTTTACAAAAAAAATGATGGATTCATTCTCAAGTAACAGACATATTGTTAATTTAGGTCACGGAGTTTATCCAGATGTTGACCCAGAAAAGGTAAAAACATTTATTAAAACAGTTAAAAACTATGAAATACAGTATTAAAACGGTTAGCAAAATAGTAGTTGCATGTTTCGTTGGTATAACGTCTTTTGCACAAGATGCTGAAAATTTGGTTCCAAATGGAAGTTTTGAGGCAACAGATAAAGATCCTAAAAAATTGGGAAGTATAGAAAATGCAAATGGATGGCATTCTCCAACAGGAGTTCGTGCCGATTTATTTGTTCCTTCTAAAAAAGTTCCAGACATTGATGTTCCATTGAATATTTATGGAAAGGAAGATGCTAAAGATGGTTCCAATTATGCTGGAATCATTGCGTACTCGTATGGAGATAAAATGGCACGTTCTTACTTGTCTGCAAAATTGAGTGTTCCAATGAAGAAAGGCACAAAATATTGCGTTCAATTCAATGTTTCCATGTCTGAAGCGTCGAAATATGCGTGTAACCAAATTGGAATGAACATTTCTAAAAAAGCGTTTGGTACTGAAGAGAAAACAAGTATCATCGAAAAAGCACATGTATTGCACGAGACAAACAAGATCTTTAACGCGGCTTACAATTGGGAGCAAGTGTGTGGAATCTATGAAGCAGAAGGAGGAGAGAAGTACATTACTATTGGAAACTTTGCAACAAACGAGGATACTAAAAATGAACGAAACAAAAAGGTTTCTGATATTAAAGTAGCACAAATCATTGCTGCATATTATTACATTGACAATGTCTCAATTACTTTGATTGATGAAGCAAATCCTTGTAACTGTGCTCCAGAAGATGATGGTTCTGAGTATTCAAAAACAATTTATCAAAAAGTACCAAAGACAAATGATAAAATGACTCCTACTCAATTGATCGAAGCTCAAAGTTTGTACTTTGCTTTTGGTAAGAACAAATTATCTCAAGTAGGAGAAGATGCGTTGGATTTAATTGCTGAGAAAATGAAAGCAGATCCTTCAATGAAATTGCAAATCAAAGGATACAGCGATGCCATGGAGGACGAAGTAGGAAAAGAGAAATCTGCTTATGCTGGAATGGATGCCAATCGTGTGAATGCAGTCGTAATGTACCTAGTAGAAAAAGGAATCGCAGAATCAAGATTGATTGCTTCACCGCAAGGAAGTGCTGAACAAAGTGCCGATATTGTGGAGTCAGACGAAGACGACATCAAGCAAGCGAAGAACAGAAGAATAGAATTCAAAGTGAGATAATCACTGAATCAATAGAATGAAAAATGCCTCCAATTATGGAGGCATTTTTTTTGTATGCTATATTGGTTTCAAGAATATTCTACACAAAAAAAACGGAAAGAGCATCTTTCCGTTTTTTCAATTCTATTATTTTGTCTATTGTCTATTGTCTATTGTCTATAGTCTATAGTCTATCGTCTAACATCTATAGTCTATTTATTCAACATCACAGGCATCACCAACATCAAAATGTCTTCGTGCTCATTTGGATTGTTCACTGGCATTAATAAACCAGCTCTACTTGGTTCACTCATCTCCAATTTCACTTCTTTTGTATCGATGTTATTCAACATTTCCATCAAGAAACGAGAGTTGAATCCGATTTCCATATCATCACCATCGTAATTACAAGTCAATCGCTCATTTGCTTCGTTAGAGAAGTCTAAATCTTCTGCAGATAAAGACAATTCCGATCCAACAAGGCGCAATTTAATTTGATGTGTTGTTTTGTTCGCGAAAATAGAAACACGACGAATTGAGCTCAAAAATTGCAAGCGATCAATGATCAATACATTTGGATTCTCTTTCGGGATAACCGCTTCGTAATTCGGATATTTACCATCAATCAAACGACAAATCATGATAATATCACCAAACGTGAAAATCGCATTTGATTCGTTGTATTCAACTTTTACTTCTTCGTCGCCTGAAATGTTTGACTTCAATAAGTTCAATGGTTTCTTTGGTAAGATAAACGCAGAACTTCCACTAGCTTGTGAGTCATCACGTTTGTAGCGCACTAACTTATGCGCATCCGTAGCTACGAAAATAATATCGTTTGCTGTGAATTGGCAAAAAACACCACTCATTACCGGACGTAAATCATCATTTCCTGTAGCAAAAAGTGTTTTGTTAATGGCAGAACTGATGATTTCACCAGAAATGATAACAGATGAACTCTTCTCAATTGAAGGAGTTTTCGGGAATTCTTCACCATTGTAACCAACCATGCGTGATTTTCCGTTGTCGTAAGCAATTTCAATAGCGAAATTTGAATGGTCGACAGAGAATGTACAAGGTTGATCTGGCAAGTTCTTTAAAACTTCAATCAAAATTTTTGCAGGAATGGCAATTTTACCTGCTTCGTTGGCTTCAACTTCTAAGGTTGTGCGCATCGTAGTTTCCAAATCTGAAGCAGAAACAACCAATTCGTTATCACTGATTTCAAACAAGAAATTATCTAATATTGGCAAGGTATTGCTCGTGCTTAAAACACCTGAAATACTTTGTAAATGTCTTAAAAGTGTTGTACTCGACGTAATGAAATTCATGTCTATTTTTTTGGATACCCAAAACTATAAAGTGCAGCGCACATTACTCAATTTTAAAGGTGTTTTTTATCCTTTTTTATCAACAAGTTATTAAACTATTTTTTATAGGTGTCTGGAGATCCAACCGTATAATCACCGGTATCAACTTCACTCATATCAAGTGGGAAGTACATATGTCCCAAAATAAGTGGGTTGAATACGAAGAATTGACATTTCACGAGCTCTCCAGAAGGCAGAACACACCAGAAGTTATCTGTATCGTAATTCACTTTAATTCCAAATTCATTCAATCCTTGATCTTCTGTCGGAATGCGATACATCTTTAAGGTTTTCTTCTTTCCGATTTTTTCTTCCAATGTCAGAATACAAAATGGAGTTGTTTTTTTCAAACTATCCACTTGCTTGGCATTCAACGAGTAATTCGGAATGTTATAATGGATTTTTTTGTATTTGTTGAGGTACATGAACACTTTTGATGTGTCGACCTGTGGCATGATTTTGTTGTTCTGTTTCACAATAAAATCAGTTCCTTTGCTTTCCACACTGAAACTTCTTGACGGTTCTTGCACAAATTTCACTTCCACTTTTTTAATCATGTTTCCTGCAACAGCAAAAACATTCGTGCATGACCATTTGCGCTCATCCGCATAAAAAGTTGGTTCAATGATTCCTTTTAGCCCTTTTACATGCATGATTACTGGATTGTCTGACATTCCAAAATCTTTTGAATCCAATAACATGATTTGACCGTAGTGATCGGAAGCCGGTGGACCAATGTACCACGATTTGGACCATTCTCCATTCTCAAAAATTTCCACTTTTGTATGTGTAGACATCATGGTTTTTTTATGATTTTTGATGGAGTTTTCAGGTAAATATCCTTTGAATTCAATGTTTTTAAATACATCAAGAATGTAACCTACATTTGGTTGTTCAATGCAACTTCCATCGGCTGCTGTCCAATTGTTTTTTGTTTTAATAATTTCAAACGATTGACCAATTGTGTTTGAAATAATGATTTTGTCAATGTCATCAGTATCTTCAAATCCAAATTCAATTAATTCAGTTTCTATACTGCTTCCACTGTGTTTTGTTAAATCGTAAACAAACCAAGCTAAGCCTCCAACAACAACTAAACTGACTACTAATAGAATGTATTTTTTCATAATGATTTAAGCGTATTTACGTTTTCTTATTAAGCTCATAATAAAGGCAAATGCCAATACCAGAATAGAAGGTAAAGCCATGTTTAACAATTTGTAAAAACCTGCCTCTTCTTGTACTTTTTGATTGTCTAATTCGTGAATATCGATTTGGCGACTGCGAATGTCAAGAATTGAATTGTCCCCCATGATGTAATCAACCATGTTTTGAATGAATTCTTGGTTTCCGTAAAACAATGGGATGTCGCGTGAAGCCAATTCCTTATCCATTCGTAATTCATTGAATTGAATTGGACGATACATCATTTGACCAGTCATTTTGTTCGGCATTGAATCATAACTATTTTGGATAAAACGACCATTTCCAACAACGAGTACTTTTCCTTCTTTTGTACTTTCTTTGGTGAATTTTGCATCTGGATTTTTCTCGTAATCATCAATGATGCGGTTTTTAAAATGAGAAGAGTAGAATCCTTCAGACAATCCAGCTAAGCAACGTTTGTTGTTCTCATTGTCTGGATCCGGAACCAACTCAGGCTTCGATCCATAATTCAACGGCATTCCCAAACTCACCATTGGTGCTAAACCGGTCACAGTAGCATTGGTTGATGACGTTAAAATTGGAGTCAAACTAACATTTTCTAATTCAATGAACTGAATTTCGTTTGTGTATTCCAATGATACTGGCTCCACGTTGCGAGAAATTGGGTGACTACTTGGCGTTGCCAATACGTGATAAAACCATGGAAGCAATGACTGCTTTGCAAAAGGAACGATTTTCGGTGCACAGCGTGCGTCAATGACATAGTTATCGTTGATTTTTAACCCGTAATCAAATAACATGCGCTCCAAGCCGGTTGTAATTCTCGTGGTATGCGTCATTCCACTTGCATTCAGAGAATCCACTGGTAAGTGCAATGCGTCGATCAAACACATCAATCTTCCACCATTCATCAAGAACTGATCGATTACAAATAAATCTTTGTCGGAGAATTCTTTTGTTGGACGAGCAATGATTAAGCCATCAAGACCATTCAAAGCATCCAAGCGACCTTGAATTTCAACATCATCAACATTAAAGTAAGGTGAAATAAGCGCACGTGCACGTTGTGTTTGTTCATAGGTCAACTCGCCGTGTCCTTGTAGAAAACCGATTTTTTTTCGTTCAGCTTGAATTGCTCTACGAATGGAACTAATTAAAATATACTCTAAGTTGTTGATTGAATTTTGAATCATTTGTCCAACTCCGTCCAAGCGATAAGGCTTTCCAGGTTGTGTTCCAGGCAAAAACTGAATGGTGTTTGCATTGGAACCTTCATACGTAATAATTGCTCCAGGCCATAACATCATTTGACTTTGAGAACCGTCTTTTTGGTACACAATGTCCATCGGCAATAAACCTTTTCCTTGAGCATACAATTGTTGGTGCAAATCGTTTTGTTCAACTTCAGTTCCCGTTGTAGGATCAATGAATTGATATTCAATCTTGTTTCCAGCAAATTGCTTAAATTCTTTCAATTTATCTTCAACGGCATCTCTAAAATGCTTGATTTCAGAAGGCATGTTTCCTTCCAAATAAATTTTCAAGGTCAATCGGTTTTTTAAGTTGTTTTCATCCGATAAAAAGTCAATTGTTCCTTGTGATAAAGAATAACGTTGATCTTCCGTCATGTCAATGCGCGTATACAAAAACGAACTGATAATGTTGACTAAAATCAAACCAACAATCACAATCACTAAAAACGTCCAGTTGAAAAAGCCTTTTGAATATTTATTTTCGTTCGCCATCTTTATTTTTTTAATGTTTTAACTACTGTCAATGCAGCAAAAAGAAACAGTACAATTACTGAAATGAAATAAATCAAATCACTTGTATCTACAACTCCTCTTCGGATAGAATCATAATGTTGAATCATTCCAAAATATTGCAGAACTGTATCAAAACTTCCCATTAAATTGTAAGATCCAAGCATGTTCAATCCATCATAGAACGTCCAGCACAAGAACATTGCTACAATAAATGCCACGATTTGACTGCTTGTCAATGATGATGCGAAAATCCCAATCGCCACAAACGTTGATCCTAATAAAATCAACCCAATGTACGATGTAAATGTAGCTCCATGGTCAAAGGTCTCTGGATTCAAAGCCAAATTATACACTGAGAAATAATAGATCAAAGTTGGTAGAAGAGCAATGACTAAAAGCGTAACGCCTGCAAAATATTTCGCCAATAAAATCTTGAAATCAGAAATTGGTCGTGTAAACAATAATTCAATTGTTCCAGTTCTGCGTTCTTCAGCAATACTTCTCATGGTTATTGCAGGAATCAGAATGAAGAACATAATAGGGGACAAATTGAAGAAAGGAATCAAATCGGCCTCGGTTCCTTCCAATAAATTGGTGTTTTGTGAAACAATCCAATGAAACAATCCTGATGCAATAAGAAATATGAAAATAAAAATGTATCCGATGATTGAACTCAGGAAACTTCTTATTTCTTTGAAATAAAGTGCTCTCATTTAAATTTTATAAAATTCCATTCAAATTTAAGATTTCATTTTGATTCTTCTACTACAGAACACTAAATGAAAACCCAAGTTGAGGTGTTAACAGGTGATTTGTTGAAAAATAGGACAAAAAAAATCCCGTTTCAGTTTTGAAACGGGATTTAGTAATCGAAATATTGTAATTATGCTATTTTAACATTTACTGCATTCAATCCTTTTCTTCCTTCTTCAAGGTCGAAAGTTACTTCGTCGTTCTCGTTAATTTTGTCAACCAAACCAGTTACGTGTACGAAGTACTCTTTGTTTGTGTCTGAATCAACAACAAAACCAAATCCTTTAGTTTCATTGAAGAATTTTACAACTCCTTTATTCATTTTGTAATGTATTAATTTTGGCGAAGATACTTTAAAGTTTTGATTTACAACGAAAAATCACTTTTTATTTGCAATATATCTTCAAATAATTCAGTTTTATTAACATAAAGGCATCTGAATCAGTTAGAATACATGTAGAAGTTAAATTTTTAAACAGAACTACTCAATCCTTCAACCTTTAATTTTCGACGTTACCAAGCTGGAAAAACAGAGATGATGAATAGTGTTAGTCGAATTGTTGATGGCGAGAACAATTAGTTTTCAAATCCATTAAAATATTCTTCCATGCTCCAAGCTTCAGGTTTTCCGCCAAACCAAGGTTTGATTGTTGACCAAACATTCCCAAATGTGTCAGAATCTCTGTAGTTGTTTAAAGCTTCTTCGGAATCCCAATGACTATAGGTCATAATGATATTTGGTGTATGAATGTTTTGAATAAGCTTCATTCCTTGGCAACCTGGAAAAGTATTTACAACTTGATTTATTGTATCGAAAAAACGCAAGAAATCTGCAGTTTTCTCTTCTTGAAAGGTTAATTTAACAATGCGAATGATCATTTTCTAGAACAACTGATTTAATGTTTCCTTTGAACCGCGTGGCATGAATTCAATTCTCACAGTATCAAATTTGCGCAGTCCAAATAATTTCTCTGCTCCACCAGTACTTTGATTTGCTCCTCGATTTATTGCAATTTCTAGCATTCTGTTTTCATTGAACAAAGCCAACTTTTCACCACTTGGAACTTCGTTGTAAGTACTCGAAATATGGTTGATTTGGTAAGAATCTCCTTCCCTAAACTTAATGATGAATGGCGCACCTTCACCAATTTGCTCAAATAGTGCTTGGTCAATATTCGTTTTGGCATTCCCAAAAGAATCAAAATGTACGATTGTGCCTTTGATCAAGTGTTTTTCAATGACCGGAATCGATGAAAATGCCTTTTTATAACTTGGAAATTCTGATGCAATAGTGTTGATGTCAACGCCAGCAGCAACTTTTAATGCGATTGGAATTAAGATGTTTTTTGTAGGAAACTTCAAACCTCCTGGTGTAGACAAAACATCATCAATGCGATAAAATTTGGTGTACTGTTTTGCTCCAATCAATGCACCGAAAAAACCATTGTCGTTGGAAATAAAATACTGATCGTCCATTTCTAAAATACACGGAAATGAACCTTCAGCGCTACCAAAATTGACGATTGGTTCTGTGTCAACTCCTGCAATGTGTATTGTTCCTTTCGGAAAATCTTTATAAGCTTGTCCAATATGATAAGCGGCTTCAGCTACATCAAACGGTACTACATTGTGTGTGATATCGAGAATATGCGTCGTTGGTGCTTCACGAAGAATCGCAGCTTTCAAGGCAGCCACGTAGTGATCTTTAAGCCCCATATCTGTTGTCAATGTGATAAACTGCATTTCCTTGTTCAATCCGTGAATGAATGAAAAATTATTTTCTAATTTTGACCCAAAAATAAGTTTAATCGACTTAATTTTGGTGAATCACTTCATATTTAATTCAATTTGCAAGAAAAAATCATTGAAATCAAAGGTGTAAATCCTGTTGAGTTGTTCGGAATAAACAACGCCAAGTTCAAACACATTAAAAGTTTCTTCCCGAAATTAAAAATTGTTGCGCGTGGCAATAAGGTTGTAGTTTCTGGTGATCCTGAAATTATGGATGAATTTGAACGCAAATTTGAGTTAATCATTCAACATTACAATAAATACAATTCTGTCACTGAAAATAACATCGATAACTTGATGTTGGAGGACGGATCTAAGATGTTGGAAAATGATGTTTCGGATACCATTGTTCATGGAAACGGTGGCACGAAAATCATGGCAAGAACCTTGAATCAAAAGAAACTGGTAAAGTCCATTGTAAAAAATGACATGGTGTTTGCCGTTGGACCAGCGGGGACAGGAAAGACTTATACAGCTGTTGCCATGGCTGTTCGTGCATTGAAAGAAAAGGAAGTGAAGCGCATTATTTTAACTCGTCCAGCAGTAGAAGCAGGTGAAAATCTTGGATTTCTACCAGGCGATTTAAAAGAAAAATTGGATCCCTACATGATGCCATTGTACGATGCGTTGCGCGATATGATTCCACCAGAAAAACTAGCAGATATGCTTGAGTTTGGTGTGATTGAAATTGCTCCTCTGGCATTCATGAGAGGAAGAACCTTGGATAAAGCATTTGTGATCTTAGATGAAGCGCAAAATGCTACAACCATGCAAATGAAAATGTTCTTAACCCGAATGGGAATGACAGCTAAATTTGTGATTACTGGAGATATGTCACAAGTAGATTTGCCTTACAAACAACGTTCAGGATTAGCGTATGCACTGGATGTGTTGAAAGATGTTGATGGAATTGGTATTGTGCGTTTGCAGCAAAGTGATGTGATTCGACATGTCATTGTGAAGCGAGTGATTGATGCATTCGACAAAGCGGAAGCAAAAGAGCGAAAAGAAAGAGAAGATAAAAACGATAACAAATAATCGATTACGAATTACGAATTACGAGATCAACTAAAAGCTGTAATTCGCAATCCGTAATCCGCAATTAATTTATAGGATGGAAAAAGCAATAATAAAGTCAGATTTTAATTTTCCTGGACAAAAAAATGTCTACAAAGGAAAAGTGCGCGATGTATATACTTTGGAAAACGATATTCTCGTGATGGTAGCATCTGATAGAATTTCTGCTTTTGATCACATTTTACCAAAAGGAATTCCTCACAAAGGACAAGTGTTGAATCAAGTTGCCACACTGTTTTTAAATGCAACGAAAGACATTGTTCCAAATTGGCTGATTGGAACTCCCGATCCATCTGTCGCAGTTGGTTACGCTTGTGAGCCTGTTAGAGTGGAAATGGTGATTCGTGGGTATTTGGCTGGACATGCAGCCCGTGAATACAAATTGGGGAAACGTGAATTGTGCGGTGTTGCTTTGCCGGAAGGAATGAAGGAAAATGATAAATTTCCAGAGCCAATCATAACTCCAGCATCGAAGGCAGAAGAAGGACATGATGAAGATATTTCTCGTGAAGATATTTTAGCGAATAACGTGGTTCCAGAAGCCATTTATGTGCAAATGGAAAAGTACACACGTGCATTGTTTCAACGTGGAACGGAAATGGCGGCTGAACGTGGTTTGATCTTGGTTGATACGAAGTACGAATTCGGAATTAGAAACGGAGAAGTGATTTTAATTGATGAGATTCATACTCCAGATTCTTCGCGCTATTTTTATGCTGAAGGATATCAAGAACGACAAGATAACAACGAAGTACAGAAACAATTGTCAAAAGAATTTGTGCGCCAATGGTTGATTGAAAACAACTTTCAAGGATTGGACGGACAAACAATGCCTGTCATGCCAGACGAATTTGTTGGAACGGTAACTGATCGTTACATCGAATTATACGAAAAGATAACGGGAACTAACTTCGTTAAGGCAGATACAACGGATATTGAAGCTAGAATTGAAGCGAATGTTACTCGGTTTTTAAATGAAATGAAAAAGTAATTCAGCAGTTCAATGTTTTTGAATGCTTAATATAGATTCACAGGATGGAAGAAGAAACACTCGATATTGCTGAATCCAGCGATTTAAGAATTACGGCTCAAACGCGTAGTTTAATGCGAGGAGTTGGAAAGTGGTGCGGCGTTGTTTCCAGCTTGGGATTTGTTATATCATTTGGAGGATTCTTCATCTTATTGCTGATGTTTCAGGATTTCACACGCTACAATGGTCGTTTGCGTGATGATGAAATTATGGGGTTATTACTCATGACAACTGGAATTCTAATCATGTTTTTATTTTCCCGCTTTTTATGGGTCTATCGATCTAAATTAAAGAAAAGTGCACTTTTGGATTCTGATGTGTTGATGGAAAAGGCCTTTCGTGGCTTGAGAAATGCCATTATCATCATTGCTATTGTGTTTGCAATCGCTGTCGGGATCCTCTTGTTGTTTGCTTTTTTGTTTCTGTATTTCAATTTCAGGTAGTTCCAAAAAGCTTTCCAAAAAATGTCATAATTTATCCAGTTGTTGCTCCCGAAATCACTATTTTTGCGGTGAATTAATTCGGAATAAGAATGGAAAAATTTCTCCAATTCATTTTCTCAATGAAAATGATGGCACTCGGTTTAATCGTGTTTTTAGTCGCGATTGGTGCAGCAACGATGATAGAATCGGTTTACAATATCCAAGCAGCGAAAATCATTATTTACAATGCCATTTGGTTTGAGATTCTCCTTGTTTATTTGGGATTGAGTTTGATTGCCAATATCTTCCGATACAAAATGTATAGTCGCGAGAAAGCAGCAACTTTGATGTTTCACTTAGCGTTTATCGTCATTTTAATTGGAGCAGGGGTAACACGTTACATCAGCTTTGAAGGTCAAATGCGTTTGCCAGAACCAGATCCGCAAACAGGTGCATTACGACCAGTAGATTACTTGTATTCATCCGATCCTAAATTGAAAATGGTGGTAGATGGAATGGATGTTCAATTTCCTATGAATAGCACGAAATTCATGTCTGAAGTAACGAATAATTATTTCAAACATGAGTTTACTTTGCCAACTTCCAATAAGAAAATTGCCATTGAATACGTGAACTTTCAATCCAAACACATTGATAGTTTGGTAGTTAATGACACCATTCAAGAGTATGTTTTGGATATTGTAACTGGAGGAATGTCTTCCAATTACTTAGCAAAAGGTGGATTTTTAATGGTTGGTTCAATTCCAATCAATTTTGAAAAGGAAAATTCATTGCCTGGAATAGAAATTACTCGCGTCAAAAATCAAATGATGATGAAAACGCAAATTCCAATGACGTATTTGCCGATGTCGGAGATGCAGAAAGCGCGTCAAACGGGTGAAGATATTCCTGATTCTATGTATGTTCAGATTCCAGCAGATACCTTGGTTCCTTTTAGAACAACAACCTTGTATAAAATTGAAGGTGAACAATTTGTGTTCAAACAAATAATCAATCATGCCAAACAAATGTTGGTGCCTTCTGGAAGAAAAGATACAGGTATGGATTATTTGACTGTGCGAGTAACTGCTGATGGAAAATCACGAGATGTAGTGCTGGAAGGTGGAATGGGACAAATTCCTGTTGAAGAAATGTTCAAATTTAACAATACTGAGTTCCGTTTGCAATATGGAGCGGTTCCAATCAGAATTCCATTTTCTGTTGCATGTAATGAATTTATTTTAGATCGTTATCCTGGTTCAGATGCAGCATCGTCTTTTGAAAGTGTTGTCACAGTAATGGATCCTGCAAAAGAGAAAAATCATACACAACGCATCTTTATGAACAATGTCATGGATTATGACGGTTATCGCTTTTTTCAATCAGCTTATTTTCCAGATGAAACGGGAACAATTTTAAGTGTCAATCACGATTGGTGGGGAACAAATATCTCATATGTAGGTTATTTAATGATGGCAATCGGAATGATTATGTCGCTTTTCTCTAAAGCTGGTCGATTCAGAGTATTGAATCAAAATCTAACCAAGATTGCTGAAAAACGTAAGAAAATGGCGACAATTCTTGTTGTACTTTTTGCTTCTGCGACTTTGTTCGGTCAAGAAGTGGAGAACCATGAAGGTCACAATCACGGTCCTGAGGTTACACATGAAATGGAAGGTCATGAAGGTCACAATCACGGTCCAGAAGTTACTCACGACATGGAAGGACATGAAGGCCACGATCATTCACAACATGTCGATCACTCCGATCATGCAAATCATTCCAATCAATCTCCGAGGGTAAAAGCCAAAGAATTACCGGTAAGTTTCATCAGCAAAGATCATTCGGAGAAATTGGCTTACATGCTTGTTTTGGATTTTGATGGTCGAATTGCTCCATTTCATACCGTTTGTGATGAATTATTGAGAAAAATTCACCGTGGAAATACGTTCGACGATGGAACTGGAAACACCTACAATGCAGTTCAAACAATTCTGAGCATGCACATGTCGCCAGAAGCGTGGATGAACAAAAAGATTGTCTATGTTTCTTCAGTATTGAGAGATACATTGGGTATTGATGGTAAATATGCGTCTATTCTTGATTTGTTGAATGACGACAATACTTTTAAACTGGGAGCTGAATATCAAAAAGCTCATCAGAAATTGGACAAAAACAAAGGCGAGTTTGACAAGCAATTAATCAAATTGGTGGAACGTTATCAAATCATCGCAGGATTTCCAGAATGGATATATTTGAAAATTGTTCCTGTACGTTCAGATGCTAACAATGGTTGGTATGCACCAATGGCGAAAGAAGTCATTGAAAACGAAGAGAATTTGTTCAAAGTATCGATGGAATATTTCAGAGACTTATTTGAAGCAATTGGGTCTTCAGATTATTCAAAAGCAGATAAAAGTTTGACCATTTTACTGAAGGCACAACGCGAAGCTGCTGGAGCTTTAGCGCCAAGTGAACGTAAAATTGCAATGGAAGTGAGTTATAACAAAATGAACATGTTCAGAAATGCTGAAATGTCATATTTGTTGTTTGGTTTCATATTGCTGATTATTTTCCTTGTTCGTGTTTTATCCAATGGAGGAAAGAAGGAAGGAAAAGGCATTCGAATTGTGAAAAATATTTTCACAGTGTTGACAATTATTATCTTTTGTTACCATGGAGCTGGATTAGGAATCAGATGGTATATATCTGGAAATGCGCCTTGGAGTAATGGGTATGAAGCAGTAGTTTTTATCGCTTGGGTTTCTGTTTTAGCAGGATTAATTTTTTCTAAGAAAAACGCAGTGATTCTAGCCGCAACGGCAATTTTGGCATTCTTTATTTTGTTCGTAACGGAAATGGAATTGTTAGATCCACAAATTACACCGTTACAGCCAGTGTTGAAATCATATTGGTTGAAAATCCATGTTTCTGTCATTACTGGAAGTTATGGTTTCTTGGGATTGGGTGCAATTCTCGGACTTTTGAATTTATTTCTTTACATCGTTCGTACAAAGGAAAATGGAAAGGTGTTGACTTTGAATATTAACGAATTAACATACGTGAGTGAAATGACTATCACGATTGGTTTATTCATGTTAACAATCGGTACGTTCCTTGGCGGAATTTGGGCAAATGAATCGTGGGGAAGATATTGGGGATGGGATCCAAAAGAAACGTGGGCCTTGGTGTCAGTTTTGGTGTATGCAGTAATTTTACACTTGCGATTCATTCCAGCATTCAAAAGCAAATTTGTGTTCAATTTAGTTAGTTTGTGGGGGTATTCAGCAATTCTATTTACATTCTTTGGAGTGAATTTCTACTTGGTTGGTTTGCATTCTTATGCTCAAGGTGAAGGATTGGGAGAATTTCCTCCGTTTATTTGGGTGACAATTGCATTGTTTCTAGCATTCTCAATTGTTTCTTACATTCGATACAAATCGTATAAAAAGTTGATAAAAAATGAACTTACAGAAATTTAGTTTTAACGACATAGCAGGAAATGTAGTGGAAGGGACTTCTTTTCAAGGGAAAAAGGTTCTGATTGTAAACACCGCTTCTGAATGCGGATTTACACCTCAATTTGAGCAGCTAGAAGAATTGTATCAAGTGTTTCAAGATAAAGGGTTTGTTGTTCTTGGTTTTCCAAGCAACGATTTTGGGAAACAAGATCCTGGAACGAATGAAGAGATTGCAACGTTTTGTCAAAAGAACTACGGTGTTACTTTTCCAATGATGGAAAAAGTGAACATATTGGGTGAAAACAAACATCCATTGTTTGCTTGGTTGGAAGAAGAAGTTGGACAAGAAGTAAAATGGAACTTTGAAAAGTTTTTAATCGATGAACAAGGTGAATTTGTAAAACGTTTATCTTCGGATGTTTTGCCGATTGACCAAGTTGTAATTGATTGGTTGTCATAGTTTCTAGCAATATTGCTAAATTGCTTTAATCAGTTTACGAGACTAATTCAGATTTTACGGAATGAAGCAAAAATTCTATTCTTTCGAATTATCATTAAATTTAACGCTCAACTCATTAATATGAAAGTAGATATTCTAGCGTTCGCAGCTCATCCAGATGATGTCGAATTAACATTGTCAGGAACATTAATGAAACACATTGCCATGGGTAAAACTGTCGGGATTGTTGATTTAACACAAGGTGAATTGGGCTCACGCGGGACAATTGAAACACGTTATGCCGAAGCGGAAGCAGCTACAAAAATTATGGGTGTTCACTATCGAACTAACTTGAAAATGCGGGATGGTTTTTTCGAAATTTCGGAACAAAACAAATTGGCTATCATTCGAGAAATTAGAAAATGTCAACCTGAAGTTGTTTTCATGAATGCTGTAACAGACCGACATCCTGATCATGGTCGCGCATCAAAATTAGTGTCAGAAGCTTGTTTTTATTCCGGATTAAGAATGATTGAAACCATTGTTGATGGAAAACAACAAGATGCTCATCGACCAAAAGCAATGTATCACTACATTCAAGATCGATACATTCAACCAGATTTTGTAGTTGATATCACTGAGTTTGCTGAGCGTAAAATTGAGGCAATTATGGCTTACAAAACGCAGTTTTTTGACCCAAACTCTTCTGAGCCTCAAACACCAATTTCAGGAGCTGATTTCATCGAATTCATAAAAGCTCGTATGAGGGAACTAGGAAGACCAATTGGTGCTGAATTTGCCGAAGGATTCACAGTAGAAAGAACAATTGGTGTTTCAAATGTATTCGATTTATTGTAGCATCAATTTAATTTGATTGGTGCAACTCGTTTATCGTTGGCATCCAACACATATCCCATTGGTTGAACTACATCATCAATCCATTCTGACTCAATACGTCGATTATCTTTTGATGTGATGATGAAGGTGCCATTTCTTTTTCCGTTTTTCCATGTTCCGGTTTGCTGTTGGCCATCTTTTTGCGTGTATATTCCTGGGCCGTTTAATGTATCATTGACCCAAACCCCTTGGATAGTCGATCCATTTCGATACTTGTACAACCCTTCTCCATTTTTAATCGCGCCGTCGTATTCCCCTTGGAATCCTAGTGTATCGGTATATTCATACAACCAAACACCATCTTTTGTTTTTGTTTTATTGCCATTTGCATCTGTTGCATCTCTTGCTCCAACCGAATAAATTAAATTGAAACGATCTGGTTCTTTCACTAGAAGTGGATACAAATATTTTCCAGTTTGACTAAATCCTAGTTGTTCAAAAACAATATGTGTTACTTTGTTTTTGGAGAAATCATCTATGATAACTTGAATGTCAGAAGTGTAAGGGAATGTTTTTGTTTTTGTATTACTGAACGTATAATACAATCCAGGCTTTCTAGTAACGACAATATCGGAAGGTTTTAAATTATCATTACTCCATTCCGCTACAGATAAAAAGTTCGACCAATTTGGTGGGTGATTTGCTTCGGATTTAGCATGTAAAGTTTTCACGGCATTGAAACTGAGGAATAAAAATGGTAGAATTAAAAGGATATAAACTTTTCCAGTGGTAACGAATTCATTTTTCACTCCAAGTTGTATTAAGTTTTTCAAACCAATAAAAAATGAAATCAAAATAAGGGGAGTCATTGGTAAAATGAATCGTATTCCAAACCATACATCAGGCCAGAGCATAAAAATTAGAAAATTCGCCCCGAAAAATGAAAGTAATAGCCATCGGATTTCAGCCAATTTCCAAATTCCAAACAAACTGACGATGATCAATAGAACCCCAACAACCCATTGACTTGTTGAAGCAGGCTTTGGCTTCCCTGTACTTGGATCATTGTACACAGTATTAAATCCAGGGTGAATCAATCCAGGGATTTCTTTTGAAACATATCGCACGGCATTGTGACCAATTCTTGTTCCCCAATCTCCCATTTCCATTTTTTTACTGTCAGCATTGTATGGGTCAACTGAAAAAAGCTGTTTCGCATATGAATTTCCACCTAAATTAGCGCTACGTATTTGCCATGGCGTATACGCTATAAGAAAACAAGCCAAAAGAATTGCAGAAGCTTTAAATTTCTTATTTATCAATAAGTAGAAGAGGAATGCTCCAATGACAGCAATCCCTTGAGTCCTTAAATACACCAGAAAGATCGATGTACAAACTGTGAGGACAAATGCAACAGATTTTATTTTATAGTCGGAATCAACAAACTTCATGAAAAACAGCAATCCCAATAGTAAGAAAAATACAAATGGAATTTCACTCATTACAATGGAAGAATATTCCAAAATATGGGCGTTGAGTAAAATTGCAACTGCAATCAATCCGGCAAAAATATGTTGTTTCGTTAACCTCAAAGAAATTAAATATGTCAAAAAGGATATTCCCAATAAAAATAAACCATTGACGATTTTTAATCCATACATTGTTGACACTCCCATTTTAATAAATAGAGCCAATAAAAATGGATAACCTGGTGGAAAATGGTTTGCAGGAGACGGAATTGGATCATTTGCTGAAGAATAAGTGAAGTCTGAAGCAATTCCTTTTGCTAGAGAAAAATAGTTCGCATTATCACCTCCTAAAAATATTTTTGAATTAAAAATATAAGGATAAACCATAAAAAATATGAACGATAACGCAATGAAATAGAATATTTTTGACTTAAGCATTGATATGTAGTTTAGTCATCAAATATAGCCAATTTATAATGCTTAATTTAAGTTTGAAGTTTTTTTTAGAACTTTTCTAATAAGCTATAAACAATTGGGTTTCCTCGTCTTTTACTGATTTGTATGTCTTTAAACTGTATGCTTTCTTTCGCCGGAATCCATAAATAAATTTTGATTTCAGCTTCTTCGAATTTTGAATAATCTTTCTTATTATTTAGGCGAAAGGAGTGAACAAGTACTGTGCATTCACCATTGATTTCTTGTTCGTTACTTGATGTTGCTCCGTATTGTAGAATGGAATCTTTGTGTTCTAACAATGCAACAATTTTAACATCTGTATTCGTTTCTAATGAATTGAAGGTAACTTGAATGTCAATTATATCGTTAGGAGATTCCAATAAATTGTGAAGTTTGCCTACAAATGAAGGGCTAAATTCTAGGGAATCTAACTCGTAATATTGATCATGATTTTTGTGCAATTTTTTCGCTCCGTCCGACCAGTGTTCTTGTGAATAGCGAGAAATAAGCGAACTATTCGATTGCTTGTTTTTTGAAAACAATAGAGTAGAGCCACTAAAATAATTCCGTTGCCAAACTATGTGAGGATATCTAGTTTGAACCAAAGCGATAAATGTAGGATCCAAATAGGAAGTTCCACCAACATAGAAATAATCTGAATATTGACCAACAGAATCAATGAATGCTAATCGTTGGCTCGTAGATTCAAATTCTCTGTATTTTTCATAAATAGGTGCTTGAACTTTCCGCTTGTCATAAAATCCTAAAATTGTCGGAGAACATTCAATCATCGCAGGGATATTAGCGTTCGATTTTCTAGCTTCCATCAAGTCTAAAGTAACATGTTCATATATAGATTGAAAATTGATGGTATAATGTTGACGATTCACAATCAATGTCAAACTATTCACTACTAAAATGGATCCTACAACGATACTGTTTTGAAGTACAGAAAGCGCTTTGAGGTGACCAAACACTGACAAATACAAGAAAAAATGACTGAAAATCAGAATGGAAAATTGCAAAATCGGATTTTCTAAACGAGAATAGTAATAACCAAATAAGATTGGAAATAGAAATAGGATTAACGCTAACAATTGAAGTCCGATACTTTTTTTAGTCACGGATGAATGAAATAATCCATAAACTACAATTCCAATGCTGACAATCACCGGCCAAAAGGAAAAATGAACCAAAAAGCCAAAGTAATCTCCAAAAAAATCAGGTGTCGGAGCTCCAAGCCAGCCATCAGCGCCACCAACTCCACCTTTGCTCAATTGATGCAGTAATATAGAAGTGTGTGGTAAGTACAACAATAGAATGGCAATTCCGGAAATAATATACTGAAAAAGGAATTTTCGAGGTAGAAAGAACAACCCAACAATTCCAAATATTCCAGCAATAAAAAGACTATAATGATGATTGTAGGCAGCTGCAGTTCCAGCTAGAACAAATACAATCCATTTTTTGTAAGGTGGTTGTGGTCCACAATAAGATCGAATTGAAAGATACACGTTCACAAGAACCAAAATGAAAAATAATCCTGATGCATATGGTCGAGCACTTGTTCCATATAAGACGGAATACTGTGTTGTCGCTAAAAATGCAGCACAAATCAATCCAAGAGTCTCATTCTTCCATTTTTTACCAATTTCAAAAACCAAATAAATACTGGCGATACTTACTAAAATGAATGGTAATTTTACAATCCATTCTGAATATCCAACAAGTTGTACCCAATAATACAAGAAGACTTGAATTCCCGCTGGATGATAATCAGTCTTTACACCATGTTCAATCAATTCACCAAATGAATTAAAATCTGTGCGCAACAATGCGCTTAATTCATCGTGCGAATAAGGTAAATCGGAAAGATTATAAAAACGTAAAACAGAACCAATAACCAAGATAGCTGCAAGAATCCAATGATTGCGATTGCTACTTATTTTCTCAATTATTGATTTGTTGTTCAACATGCTACAAAACTAAATGATTCTTTTTGATACGTCATGATTTTTTAAACTTTCCATTTTTTACAACAAAAATGAAGTGTTAAACTTTTGTAACCCAAGCATTAAAAGTAGTCCGTTTGAATAATAAATTGTGTTCACGAAGATTTTCTACGTACCTTTGCACCCAATTATTAAAAATATAGAATGACATTTGAAGAACTCGGGCTAAAGAGTGGGGTGTTGAAGTCGTTAAAAGAACTGGGTTTTGAAACACCAACTCCAATCCAACAAGAAGCAATTCCACATTTATTAAAGGAAGAATCAGACTTCGTTGGTTTAGCTCAAACGGGAACAGGGAAAACGGCCGCTTTCGGTCTCCCTTTAGTAAGTAAAGTAGAAGAGGGAAGAAAGATCCCTCAAGGTTTAGTTATCTGTCCGACACGTGAATTGTGTCTGCAAATCGCAAAAGATTTACAAAATTATTCGAAGCATTTAAAAGTGAATATTGTTGCCGTTTACGGTGGTACGGATATTCGTCGCCAAATGCAAGATGTTAAAAGTGGTGCAACAATCATTGTAGCTACACCGGGTAGATTAGTTGATTTAACTAAACGAAAAGCGATTCGACTTGAAGAAGTGGAATGGGTTGTACTCGATGAAGCAGATGAGATGCTGAATATGGGATTCAAGGAAGACATTGATTTGATCCTTGAAACTACACCAGTTGATAAAAACGTATGGTTGTTTTCTGCAACGATGCCGAAAGAAGTGGCTTTTATCGCTAAAAACTACATGGAAAATCCATTGGAAGTTAGCATTGGTCACAAAAATCAAACAAACGAGAACATTGATCACATCTATTATTCAGTAAAAGAAAGAGATCGTTACTCGGCGTTGAAAAGATTGATTGATTTTAATCCAAACATTTATGGATTGATTTTCTGTCGTACACGTCGTGAAACAGCTTTGGTTGCTGAACAATTAGGGAAAGAAAGCTATAGCGCAGAACCTTTGCATGGAGACTTGTCTCAAGCACAGCGTGACAGCGTAATGAAACGTTTTCGCGATAAATCAATTCAAATATTAGTAGCAACTGATGTTGCGGCAAGAGGTATTGATGTGGATGATATTACACACGTAATCAACTACAACTTACCAGATGATATTGAAAATTACACACACCGTTCAGGTAGAACTGCTCGTGCAGGGAAAAAAGGGGAATCATTGGTGTTGATTAATACGAGAGAAATGCACAAAATCAAATCGATTGAGCGCACAATTCGTACAACATTCAAACAAGGTACCATTCCTGATGCGAAAGAGATTTGTGAAATTCAATTGATGAAATTGGTAGATAAAGTAATCTCAACTGATGTTCGTGAAGATGATATTCAAGAGTTTTTACCATTGGTAATGCGTGAATTTGAAAATTTGTCGAAAGAAGAAGTTGTAAAACAATTTATTTCTGCTGAATTCAATCGATTCATTGAATATTATGAACGTGCTGGTGATTTGAACGCGAAAGCGGGATCTGGATCAGAACGTGGCGATAGAGATGACCGCGGTGGAAGAGAAAGAAGAAGTCGCAACGATGAAAATAAAACACGTTTCTTCGTGAACCTTGGAAAACGTGATGGATTGAATCCTGGAGGATTGTTGCGCGTGATTTGTGATAGTACCGGATTAAAATCTGACAAAATTGGTCGCATCGATATCCTTGCATCATTCTCATTCTTTGAAGCTGACAATGAATTAGCAAACAACATCATTGACAAAGTAAATGGAAGCGAATACGAAGGAAACAAAGTAAGCGTTGAAATTACAAAGAGCAAAGATGGTGGAAGTAGCCGAGGTGGCGGAAACCGTGGAGGTGGAAGTCGTGGTGGATTCTCAGGAAGACGTGATGGCGGAGGTTCTGATCGCGGAGGATATAAAGGTTCTCGCGACGGTGGTTCTGACAGAGGCGGATTCAAAGCAAAACGTGAAGGTGGATCTGATCGTGGTGGCTTCTCAGGAAGACGCGATGGTGGTTCAGACCGCGGTGGTTACAAAGGTTCTCGCGACGGAGGTTCTGATCGTGGAGGATTTAGAGGAAGAAGTTCAAGCTCGGAAGGTGGAAATCGCCGTCCAAGAAGAAGTGATAAATAAAGTTTAATATAGTTTGTAGTACGTAATATGGAAATTAGAAATATTGCAATTATTGCCCATGTCGACCACGGTAAAACAACCTTGGTAGATAAAATGATCGAAGCAGGAAATGTTATCGATGAAAGAGATCGTCCAACTGGTGAGTTGATCATGGATAGCAACGATTTAGAGCGTGAGCGTGGAATTACCATCGTTTCTAAAAACGTTTCAGTAATCTATAAAGGAACAAAGATCAATATTATTGACACTCCTGGTCACGCCGACTTTGGAGGAGAAGTAGAACGTGTATTGAACATGGCAGATGGTGTTTGTTTATTGGTAGATGCTTTTGAAGGACCGATGCCGCAAACGCGTTTTGTACTTGGGAAAGCTTTAGCAATGGGAATCAAACCATTGGTAGTTGTCAATAAAGTTGACAAAGAAAACTGTACTCCAGAAGAAGTTCACGAGAAAGTGTTTGACTTGATGTTTGAATTGGATGCAGATGAATCACAATTGGACTTCCCTACAATCTATGGTTCTGCAAAGAATGGTTGGATGTCGGAAGATTGGAAAGTGAAAACAGATTCAATTACTCCATTGTTGGATAAAATCTTAGAATATTTTCCACCAATCACAATTCCAGAAGGAAATACACAAATGTTGGTGACTTCATTGGATTATTCTTCTTTCGTTGGACGAATCGCTATTGGTCGTTTGACTCGTGGTGAAATCAGAGCAAACATGCCAATCATCTTAGCAAAAAGAGATGGTACTTTGCAAAAGCATAAAATCAAAGACATTTTTGTTTTTGAAGGATTGCAAAAAATGAAAGTAGAAAGCGTTCAAGCTGGAGATATCTGTGCAATTACAGGGATTGAAGGTTTTGAAATTGGTGATAGTATTTGTGATGCTGAGAACCCAGAGCCGATGCAAACGATTGATATCGATGAGCCGACAATGAGTATGATGTTCTCGATCAACGATTCTCCTTTCTTCGGTAAAGAGGGTAAATTTGTTACTTCTCGTCACATTTCTGAACGTCTGGACAAAGAGTTGGAGAAAAACTTGGCAATGCGTGTCAACAAAACAGATAAAGCCGATAAATGGTTGGTATTTGGTCGTGGAGTGATGCACTTGTCAGTATTGATTGAAACAATGCGTCGTGAAGGATACGAATTACAAGTTGGTCAACCACAAGTAATCATCAAAGAAATCGACGGAGTAAAATGTGAGCCAGTTGAGGAATTGACAATCGATTTACCTGAAGTGAATAGTGGTACAGCTGTTGAAGCGGTTACTAAACGCAAAGGTGAAATGAAAAACATGGAACCAAAAGGAGATCGAATGAGAATTACGTTTGAAATTCCTTCTCGCGGTATCATTGGTTTGAGAAACTTCTTGTTGACAGCAACTGCTGGAGAGGCGATCATGACACATAGATTCTTAGAATATCAACCGTACAAAGGTGAAATTCCTGGTCGTTTGAATGGATCATTGATCTCAATGGAACAAGGGACTTCAATTCCTTTTTCCTTGAACAACCTTCAGGAGCGTGGAACATTCTTTATTTCTCCGGGTGAAAGTATTTACGAGGGACAAGTAATCGGTGAAAATAGCCGTGCAAATGACCTTGTTGTAAATGTTACTAAAACGAAGAAAATGAGTAATATGCGTTCTTCTGGAGCCGATGATAAAGTGAGAATTGCTCCACCGAAAATCTTCAACTTGGAAGAATGTTTGGAATACATACAAGGTGACGAGTATGTAGAGGTAACTCCAGAAAGCTTAAGAATGCGTAAAATTTTCTTGAAAGAAACAGATCGTAAAAGAGCTGGAAAATAATTTCAAGAAAGAAAAAATAATCAATAATAATGAAGAATGGTGTGCATTGCGCATCATTCTTTGTTGTTTTAATGAAAACCTCTAGGTGTTGATTTGTTAATTAATTGTTCATAATTTATAGTTAAGAACGAGAATTGTAGAATCAATAATTGTAACTTGAGGTTTCAAATGATAGTGTATGTTTGACGACGACGAAGAGGAAGATTATTTCGAGGGGAATTTAAACGAAGACATAGAACGATTTGAAAGTTACCTAAATGGAGCTTCAATGGGTTATTTGGACAGCGACCGACTAGAAGTGCTCATTGATCATTACATCATTAATAGTCAATACACAAAAGCCAATCAAGCCGCAGATTACGCCATTTATCAGTTTCCATACAATGCTTTGTTCCGCGTGCGTAAAGCTCAGGCAATGTCGGCCATGGGACAATTGAAGGAAGCTTTGAATTTGTTGAATTCAATTGAAAAAATTGAAGTGAATCAATGCGAATTGATGCTGACAAAAGCATCCATTTTTAGCCAATTGCGCGACCATAAAAGTGCCTTGAAATATTTCAAAGAAGCATTGAGATTATCGGAGCCAGATGATAGAGATGAGATTTACTTGGACTTAGCGATGGAATACGAAGCGCTCAAAGATTTCGAAGGTGCAATAAAAGTCTTGCAAGAAGCCATTAAGTACAATCCAGCGAATGAAAGTGCGATTTACGAAATTGCCTTTTGTTACGATCAAATTGGTTCATACGAGCAGGCGATTCAATGCTATTCAGATTTTATTGATGAAAATCCGTATTCATTTACTTCATGGTACAATCTCGGAAATGCTTATTCTAAAATGGATAATTTTGAAAAAGCTATTTGGGCGTATGATTATTGCGTAATCATCAATGAAGATTTTGGTCCTGTTTATTTCAATCTCGGAAATGCCTATATGGGCTTAGATAAATATAAATTGGCGATTGAATCATTCGATAAATGTCAAGAAATTGATGGCGATGACCCGATGGCAATGTGTTACATAGGTGAATGTCATGAACAATTGAATGAATTGGATTTGGCGTCTTTGTATTACAATAAAAGCCTTGAACTGGCTCCTTTGCTTCCAGATGGTTGGCTAGGCTTGGGAATTGTTGAGGATTTAAAAGGGAATACAAAAGAAGGAATTACATTGATACGCAAAGCATTGGATTTAGATCCAGAAAATGCGGGGATTTATCATGTTTTAGCTGGCGCTTACGAGAAAATTGAAGAATACCAAGAAGCAACAGATTTGTATTTGAGATCCTTGGCATTGGACGCAAGTGATGCAGATTGTTTACAAGGATTTGTGGAGTTGTTATTAGAGCAATCAACACACGTTGAAGCATTGGATTTTGTGCGCAATTTCGAGTTGAATTATGGAAAAAATGAGATTCGAAAAGTGCTAGAAGTTCATGTTTTATGGTTGCTCGGAAATAAAGATGAAGCGCTAAATCTGTTTAAACAATGTGTTGTGGATGATTTATCTGTTGCAAAAGAAATCTTTGACATCAATCCAGCACTGTTAAATGTTTCAGAATTTGTACATTTGACGCAAGATTAAAAACCAATTATGAATTTCGAATTACCGTTTATCCCAAATAGACCAGAGAAACCACGTAACTCAGGTGTTACGATGATGATGGATAAAGGCCTAGGATTGAAAGAAGTTGAACACTTTATCGAAGCTAGTGGGCATTTAACTGACATTGTGAAATTTGGTTTTGGGACTGCTTTTGTCACAAATGACTTAGAGCGAAAAATTGCAATGTATAAAGAAGCAGGTATTCGTCCATATTTTGGAGGTACATTGTTTGAAGCGTTTTATGCACGTGGAATGTTCGAAGAATATTTGCGTTTAATCGATAAGTACAAATTAGATTTAGCTGAAATTTCTGATGGTTCCATTATTATCAATCACGATGAAAAATGTGAGTTGATTAGTAAAATGGCCAAAGACCGCACTGTTCTTTCAGAAGTAGGTTCTAAAGATTCTGGAATTTTAATATCTCCTGCAAAGTGGATCAAAATGATGAGCACAGAACTAGAAGCTGGTTCATGGAAAGTCATTGCTGAAGGACGAGAAGCTGGAAATGTAGGAGTGTTTAGACCAAACGGTACTGCACACACATTTTTGATCAATAAGATTATTGCGAAAATCAACCCAGACGATATTTTATGGGAAGCACCAATTAAGAATCAACAAGTTTGGTTCATTAAATTATTCGGTGCCAATGTAAACCTTGGAAATATTGCTCCCAATGAAATGATTCCCTTAGAATGCTTGCGCATTGGTTTAAGAGGTGACACTTTCTTTGAATTTATGCCAGCTGACTATGCTGAGCGTTTGAAACAAGTCAACGACGACGAAGAGGTTGAAGTAGAGGAAGATTGATTACGAATTACGAATTACGAATTTTGGTTCTTAGACAAATAGTTTAGGCCAACCAATTTTAATTTTGAAAAATCCGCAATCCGCAATTTTTTTTTAAAATATGTTTTTCAACATCCAAAATCTTACAGGCCACTCCGGCGCAGTTTACTCAATTGATTTTGATGGTGAATTCATCTATTCTGGAAGCGCAGATAAGTTTGTTGTACGCTGGAATATTGAAGATGGAACCCAAGATTCATTCGCAATCAAATTTCCGTTTACACCTTATGTTGTGAAACTGTTCAATGACAATTCCCTTCTGGCAGTAGGACTGGCCTCTGGCGATTTACATATTTTTAATTTATCAGAGAGAAAAGAAGTCAAGTTTTTTCAACAACATCGAACCGGAATCTTTGCGATTACAGAAAATCAATTCTCAAAACATTTGTATGTAGCTGATGCTGATGGAACCGTTTCTGTATGGAATGTACAAACACTCGATTTGGTGATTTACTTGCCGTTAGATGCAGGGAAAATTCGCTCAATTGAGACGTCTGCTGATGGAAAATCATTCTACGTGTTGGCCCAAGATGGAAACGTGCGTGTTTTTGATGCACAAACTTTCAATGAGATGGAATTGTTTCATGCACATCAAGATGGCGCGACGGCTTTTTTGGAATTATCGAATCATTTGGTGTTGACGGGTGGCAAAGATGCGCATATTAGAGTGTGGGACAAGTTTACTTTTAAAGAACAACAATCCATCCCAGCTCACAATTATGTGATTTATGACTTGTTGAAATTGAATGATGAGGTATTTGTCAGTGCAAGCCGTGATAAAACAATTAAAGTTTGGAACAGTCACTCGTTAAAGGTCATTCAGCGCATCGAACGCAAAGACCAAGGACACAAGCATTCTGTCAACCAATTGGTGAAGATTTCAGAAAAATCATTTGCTAGTTGTTCGGATGATGGAACGATCAAGGTGTGGAAACTGAAGTGAATTAAAAGTTAAAAGTTAAAAATGAAAAATTAATTCATTTCTGAACTTTTGTTCATTTTTAATTCTTAATTCTTAATTCTTAATTTCAACCATGTAGTCCTTGAATCCTTGAATATTTGAATCGTTGAATGTCCGAATCTTTTAAATAAATTCAAAATCAACCCTACGATTGCGCTGTTTTCCTTCTGGAGTATCATTGTTGTCGACAGGTTGTTTTTCGCCTTTAAAATCAAATTCCAATCGGTCTCTACTCAGTCCGCGATCAGTGAAAAATTGGATGATTGCTTCAGCACGTCGTTTGGATAAATCATCATTGTAGGCATCTGAGCCATCGGCATCTGTGTGTCCAGTGATTTTAACACGCAAATCAGTGTGACCTTCAACTACTTTGATCATACTCGATAAAAAGGCATAATGTTCAGGTCGAATTTCGGCTTTATCGTAATCGAAATAGATTGGTTCAAATTTGAAATTTTCGCGTTCTTTCTTTCTAATTTCTGGTGCTTTGAATCCTTTTTGAATGTCAGATTGAAAGACATCAAACCAATGATGCGATTCTGTAGGTTTTTCTTCCATCGCAAATGTTGCATCCGTTCGGTAAGCAATGATTGTTCCAGCTACGTTACGGCAGTCCGAGCTGGTATAACTTCCTTCCAGATAACCTGTAATCTTGTTGTATTTTAAGGAGCAAATCAACCGACACCATTGAATCCGACTTGGTGATGTTTTTTTGGCAACAACAATTTCTTTCAATTCAAGTGTATTGTCGTTTGCAGTTCCTTTTAATTTTTTGATGGCAAACGTTTCCGTATTGTAGATTTCATTGCGAGTATTTCCTTCTACAATTCCAGCATTGATGGATAAGTCAAAATAAATGAGTGTTGCTTTTTCCATCTTCGTCCCATTTTGCATCATTGCTCCGCGCCAAACTCCAGATAAATCCTGAGAAAGCACAAAGTGTGAAAGAAATAGGAAAGGAATAATTCGAAATAACTGCATCATGATATAAATGTATTCGGAAGAAATCAAAAAATGTTCCGAAAAATCAATTAATTTTATAAAAACATCCAAATACAGGATCGATTCGTATATAGATCAAACAAAAACGACAATCATGAAAACATTATTAATTCTCACACTTTCACTCTTATCTTTTTCAGGAATCAACGATTCGAAATCAATTCATCAGTTCAAAGTAACAGATATTGAAGGAAAGGAATTTGATTTATCGACTTTAAAAGGGAAAAAGGTAATGATTGTCAATACTGCTTCAAAATGTGGTTTGACACCTCAATATGAGCAATTAGAAGCCGTTTATAAAAAGTACAAAGATCAGAATTTCACAATTATCGGATTTCCCGCAAATGATTTCATGAGTCAAGAACCAGGTTCTGATGATGAAATTGCTGCATTCTGTTCGAAAAATTATGGTGTAACCTTTCCAATGATGTCGAAAATTTCTGTAAAAGGAAATGACATGGCGCCAATTTATCAATTCTTGACGTCCAAAGAATTCAATGGTTTGGAAGACAGTAAAGTGAAATGGAATTTTCAAAAGTACTTAATTGACGAAGAAGGTCGTTTGGTGAAAGTCATTGCGCCAACGACTAAGCCAGATGATGCTGAAATTATTTCGTGGATTGAACAGTAAATTATAAATTGCAGATGTCAAATTACAAATTACAAATTACAAATTGCAGATTGCAGATTGGTTGATTGTAAGATTTTATTGCTTTACAGTTCGATTAAAGGATCAAGAATGAATCATAATGGTTAGCGTAAATTATGTTTAATCTGCAATTTGTAATTTGACATCTGCAATCATTGTAAGTTCGTGTAAAAAATGTTGATAAGTTCATTCATTTAGCCTTTGTATCATTGGCTTTTCGACCCTCGTTTGAGTATATTTGTTCGTTAACGAAAGTTAGGTCAAGTCAAACTAAAAACAGACGATGAGCGAAGAAAAAAAGAGACAAGATTACGACGCGGATAATATACAGGTATTAGAAGGTTTAGAAGCAGTTCGTAAGCGACCAGCCATGTACATTGGTGATGTCGGAATTAAAGGATTACACCATTTAGTTTATGAAGTAGTTGATAACTCAATTGATGAGGCGCTTGCAGGTCATTGCGACACGATTGATGTTACAATTAATGAGGACAATTCAATTACCGTAAAGGATAATGGACGAGGAATTCCAACTGGAATTAATAAAAAAGAAGGAAAATCTGCCTTGGAAATTGTAATGACTGTATTGCATGCCGGAGGTAAGTTTGATAAGGATACGTATAAAGTTTCTGGTGGATTACATGGAGTTGGTGTATCGTGTGTGAATGCGCTTTCAACTCATTTGACTGCCACTGTTCATAGAGACGGTAAGATATTCCAACAAGAATACAACATTGGTAAGCCATTGTACGATGTGAAGGAAGTAGGTACTTCTGATATTCATGGTACTATTGTGACCTTCAAACCTGATGGGACAATTTTTGAGTCAACCGTGTATAATTTTGATACACTTGCTGCAAGGATGCGTGAGTTGGCCTTTTTGAATAAAGGAATTAAAATTTCATTATCCGATTTACGAGAAGTTGATGAAAATGGGAAATCTCCTAGAACTGACTTCTACTCAGAAGGAGGATTATGCGAATTTGCAGAATACTTAGATCGCAACCGTGAATCTTTGATTCCAGATGTGATTTATTTTGAAGGTGAAAAAGATGGTATTCCTGTTGAAGTTGCAATGACTTACAATACAACGTATACTGAAAACATTCAGGCATATGTGAATAACATCAACACGCATGAAGGAGGAACGCATTTGTCTGGATTTAGACGAGGCTTGACAAATACCTTGAAGAAATATGCGACAGATTCAGGAATGTTGGCCAAAGAGAAAGTAGAGATAGAAGGAGATGACTTCCGTGAAGGTTTGACAGCTGTTGTATCTGTAAAAGTGCAAGAACCACAATTTGAAGGTCAAACAAAAACGAAATTGGGTAACCGTGAAGTAACGGCTCCAGTAAGTCAAGCTGTTTCTGAAATGCTTGCAAATTATTTGGAAGAACATCCAAACGAAGCTAGAACGATTGTTCAAAAGGTTGTATTGGCAGCGAAAGCGCGTCAAGCAGCTAGAAAAGCACGTGAAATGGTTCAGCGTAAGAGCGTCATGACAGGTTCAGGTTTACCTGGTAAATTGTCAGATTGTGCTTCAAAAGATCCAGCTGAAAGTGAGATTTACTTCGTCGAGGGAGATTCGGCAGGTGGAACTGCGAAACAAGGTAGAGATCGCCATTTTCAAGCAATCATGCCATTGCGTGGTAAGATTTTGAATGTGGAAAAAGCAATGCACTATAAGATTTTTGAAAACGAAGAAATCAAGAATATTTATACAGCACTTGGAGTGAGAATCGGTACAGAGGAAGATTCGAAAGCGTTGAATATGGAGAAATTGAGATACCACAAGGTGATTATCATGTGTGATGCCGACGTCGATGGTTCTCACATCGAAACCTTAATTTTAACATTCTTCTTCCGTTTCATGAAAGAAATGATTGAAAATGGATACATCTACATCGCAACTCCTCCTTTGTATCAAGTGAAAAAAGGAACGAAGTCGCAATATGCTTGGAACGATGATCAACGTGATTTATTGATTCAGCAAATGAAAGGATCAGGAACAGAATCATCTGTTGGAGTTCAACGTTACAAAGGTCTTGGAGAGATGAATGCGGAACAATTATGGGAAACAACAATGAATCCTGAATTCCGTACATTGCGCCAAGTGACAATCGAAAATGCTGCTGAAGCGGATCAGATCTTCTCGATGTTAATGGGAGATGATGTTCCACCTCGTAGAGAATTCATTGAGAAAAATGCTAAATACGCAAAAATCGATATTTGATTTTAAGCAAAAGAATACTGAAAAAGAGCAATTCGAAAGGGTTGCTCTTTTTTTGTAATAGAAAAATATTAGGTATAAAAAAAGCGAGAAACTTCTCGCTTTGTCTTTTATATTAGAATGATTGATTATTAATAATCATCTTCATCATCGTAATCTTCGTCGTCGTAATCTTCATCGTCGTAATCATCGTCGTCATCACTGTTGACTACGTACTTGCTGTAATCCTCATCCAAATCTTCGTCGTCGTCTGAAAAACCGAATAAATCCAATTCTTCATCGTCGTCTTCGTCATTGAAAAATTGATTGTCTTTTCCGCTCTTTTTATAAGCGTTCATTTTTGGTTTTTTCGATTTACCATCATTTGTGGTATCAATTTCAACCTTCTTTGGTGCAACCTTTTTCTTTGGGATTGGTTTGATTGGAGCAATGTCTGAACTATCATCATCTCCCATTGGTCGCATTGGTGGAACATCTGAAGACTGATATTTTGGACGCTCTTGAGTATCTCTGTTTTGTGGACGGAATTCAGTTCTAGGTTTAAATCCGCCACCAGAATTATCTCTGGACTGTGGTTTACTGTTTGAACGATCTTCTGCTTCTTTTACGACGCAATTTCTACCGTTAAACGAATAATTGTCCAATTGACTGATTGCTTCACGTGCTTCTTCTGCACTTGGCATTTCAACAAAGGCAAATCCTCTCGGTTTCCCTGTTTCTTTGTCTTTTGCAATGTTGACCTTTGCAACAGTTCCGTACTGTCCAAATAAGCCTTGCAATTCTTCTTCGGTAACGCCAAAATCTAACTTGGCAACAAAAATGGTAGTCATTTAATTTGTTTCAACTCAATTTATTTCTTCCCGAAATTAAAACAATTCTTCATCTTATTAAAATTTTGACTAATAATTTATTAAACAAAAAAAAACGAGTACCAAAATGATACTCGTTTATTATGCATTGCAAACTATTATTTCTTCAATAAATCTCTGATTTCCGTCAATAATTCTTGATCTTTTGTAGGTGCAGGAGGAGCTGCAGGAGCTTCTTCTTTTTTCTTTTGGAATTTCTTGTATGATTTTGAAATCGCGAACAATACTGCTCCAACGATTACTAAGTTGATCAACGCATTGATCCAAGCACCATATTTAATTGCATTTTCAGGAACTGCTTCTCCTTTTGCATTCGTAGTTGCTTCCGACAAGACAATTTTTAAATCGCTGAAATCTGCTCCTCCTGTGAAATTACCCACAATCGGCATCATAATATCGTTGACAAATCCATTCACAACTAATCCAACGGCTCCAGCCAAAATGACCGCAATCGCTAATTCGATGATGTTTTTGGTCATTATAAATTCTCTAAATTCTTTCAGCATATTTTCTTTTTTTAATGATTATGCTGACAATATACAACCGAAATTTAATAAATACAGGAAATCGATTTGAAAATTATTCATGTCGAACTGTTGATATCTGCTAGACAGAGAATGGTTGACGGTTGATCAAAGATCGGCTAAGTGTGAGTTCATCTGCGTATTGTAATTCAGCGCCAACAGATACTCCGCGAGATAAAGTTGTGATTTTTACTTCGCTTGCATGAATCTTTTTGTACAAGTAAAAATTAGTTGTATCGCCTTCCATGGTTGAACTCAATGCGAAAATGACTTCATTTACTTTCCCAGAATGCGTTTTATCGACCAAGGATTGAATGTTTAGATCGTTTGGACCAATTCCATCCATTGGTGAAATAATCCCTCCTAAAACGTGATAAACACCTGTATATGCTTCTGTACTTTCGATCGCTAATACATCGCGAATGTCTTCAACCACACAAATGATCGATTGATCGCGCTTTGGATTGCTGCAAATTGAACAAACTGGTGTGTCTGAAACATTCCCACAATTGGAGCAGTGTACAACATTTTGCTTCATTTCAATAAAAGCCAAGGCAAATTCATTGATTTCATCAGTTGTGCGATTTAACAATTGCAAAACCAAGCGCAAAGCTGTTCGTTTACCAATTCCTGGTAATGATGACAGTTGTTCAACTGCTTGTTCAATATGTTTGGATGGAATTTTCACGCAACAAATGTAGAGAAAGATTGGATGCATTTTTTGGAGTTCGGTGGTTTTTATACACAAGAATCTGTTGGACAACACGCGAAATTGAGTAAATTTGAACTCTTCAAGAACAAAATGCCACAAAGTCAAGTCAACATAAAAAATAAACGTGCACGATTCGAATACCATATTACGGATACGTATGTTGCTGGAATTCAGTTAACTGGAACGGAGATAAAAAGTATTCGTAACAGCAAAGCAAGCATTATTGAAGCTTATTGCATCATTGATGATGGACAAATGTGGGTGCGCAACATGACAATTATTGAATACGATAACGCAAGTTTCTACAATCACAAGCCTCGCAATGATCGAAAATTGTTGTTGAATCGAAGTGAAATTGATAAAATTGATAAATTTTTGAAGGACAAAGGGAACACTGTGATTCCTTTAAAAATGTTTATTTCTGAAAAAGGATACGCAAAACTTGAAATTGGTTTAGCAACAGGTAAGAAGTTGTACGATAAACGTCAGGATTTGAAAGAGAAAGACGATAAGCGTGAAGTAGATCGAGCGATGAAGCGATTCAAATAAGATTCCATTTATAAGTATCCTAAACTCAACAAATGCGCCCAACGATCGTTGGTGATGAGAAAATAGAGTAGGAGCAACCCGATTCCATAAAAGCTGATTTGATAGAAGAATGTAAAAGTGATGGTTCGTCGCTTGTACAGTAAGGTGAACAACGGCAAAAGAAATAATATTCCAAACACAACTGAATGCGCGCCGATGGAAAACTGAATATCAAATGGCTTGTAATCAAATCCACGGTTGGCCAATATGGTCGTTGGATTGTGAAAAATCCATGATTCCTCCACCAATACTTCTGGATAATCATCGTACAATTCTGAAGTCAAGTTGGCTACAAAAAAATGGTCGCCATTTTCTAACTCAATCATCGAAACGCGTGATCGTTCCAAGGATGAATACGTTTCTTTGGAATAATGGGTAACTCTTGAAGCTCTGTAACGCTTTGGCATAAATGGTTCAGAAAAAAGAAGCAATGCGATAAGAACTCCTAAAATGGCATTTATCCGCACTATTTTCCATTGCAATCCACTTGTGAGTTTTTTGAAATAGCGTTCGTTTTCTATGAATTCAGCATAAATCTGTTCTTCATAGCGTTGTTGCGCTTCACGAACGCGTTCTTCTTTAGATTTTTTTGCTACCGAGGAACTGCTTCGTGATGAGGAAGTTGACTGTTGTGGAGCAGGTTTCTTTCCTGTTAAAATTTCATACGCATCAGTAATTTCAATGAATTTAGCTTCATTTCCACCTTGCTTATCCGGATGATACAAGAATACAAGCTTGCGATAGCGTTTCTTGATTTCAACTTCTGTGGCATTTGCAGGAAGTCCAAGTACCTTAAGATATTTGCTCAATTCTTGCTGCATGCTTTTGTTTCAGAGTTAATAATCGATTGATTTTATCACTTTTTGTCCGTTCAAAAGAAGGAAAGAACCAAATTTCTTTCGGAATGTGATATTGGGGAAGTGAAGAATAAAAAGACTTAGAATTGAATCTATCATCAGGTTCACTTTCTATGGCTAAGATCAATTTTTGTCCGAACTTTTCATCTTCAATTCCAGTAACGAAAAAAGGAACAGAAATCAATGCTGATAGCGCTTTCTCGATTATTTCAGGATGAATTTTGACACCACCTGAATTAATGACGAAATCGGATCTTCCCAACCAAGTGAAATGTGTTGGATCAATCAGTTCAATGCAATCATTTGTCAGTAAATGATCAACTCCAATGGATGGAGCATGTATTTCCAATTGAGAATTTTTTGTTGAAATAGAAATGGTTGGCAATACCTCGTATGAATCTGAGCCGTTCAATCCAACCTTTTTCAATGCAATGTGTGAAATGGTTTCAGTCATACCAAAAGTTTGAAAAACAGTCAACTGCGAATTGATTAATTGTCTTTCTAGTTGCTCAGAGATAATTCCTCCACCAACAATAATATTTTTTATGGCATGTAGTTTTTCGCTATTCTGCTGAATCATTTCTTTTAATTGCAGAGGGACAATTGCTATAAAGTCGATTGAAGTATCACATTTCCCCAAGGGATTTGCGCAAATATCACCTACGATGAGTTGTAAGTCCAATACGATGGCTCGAACAATCATCATTTTTCCGCCAATTGTTTCGGGATTCAGGCACAAAAAAGCGCGATCACCCTTTTTCAGGGATAAGGCTTCTGCTGTGTTTAAACTCGATTGAATGGCATGTTTCTTCAGGATTTTAATTTCCTTCGGGATTCCAGTAGAGCCGCTAGTTTGCGTGACGAAAAAATCCAAATCGTTGTTCCATTCGTTTATGAAAGAGACAACAGAATCAATTATTTGCGCATTATGTGTAAGGAAAATTGGCTTCACAACGTCAAAAACTTGGAATGGTATTTGCCCTAAAAGTAACACTTTTGGTTTACAAGAATGGCTAAAAATCGGATTAGTATCATTACAAAGAATAGAATAATTTAGAAAAAAATAGATTATGAAAAAGTTAGTAGGATTAGTATTGATTGCATTGGTTGGAGTTTCCTTTGCATTTACCTCGAATAAATCTTCTGATGATGAAGGAATTATCTTTGAATCAATCACGGTCAAAGAAGCGATGGAGCAAGCGAAGGAATCAGGTCAATTGATTTTTATTGATTGTTACACAAGTTGGTGTGGACCATGTAAGAGAATGGCGGCTACAGCATTCAAAGACGAAGAAGTCGCTGCGATTTATAACAAGCAATTCATTAATGTGAAGGTGGAAATGGAAAAAGATGCTGAAGGTCCTGAATTAGCACGTAAATACAGTGTTAATGCTTATCCAACCTTATTAGTTATTGATGGAAACGGAAAAGTGGTTAAAAAGATTGTTGGTGGACAAACGGCAGAAGGATTATTGCGCATTGCAGGTTCTGTAAGAGCAAACTAGTAGAAAGAGAATCAAACGATAATACCTTACCAAATAAATGAGTCGTCTGTCACTTTGATGGACGGCTTTTTTTTGTGCCATTGATTGTAGTACAAATTGATTTAATAAGAAGGATTGCTGTCAACCTGAACATCTTCACCGATGCAAAAGTTTCAACATTCATCATTGGTTCAGTTGTTTGTTTTCTATAATGGATTGAATTCTCTTGAAATAATTGGACATAAAAAAATGGGCCCCATTGCTGAAGCCCATTTGTATTTTAAGGATGCAGAGATTAGTTCCCTTTGTCCATTTTTTCTTTCAATGCAGACAATGCATCTAAGTCACCTAACGTAGATTTCTCATTGTTTTGGTTGTTAGCAGCTACTGCGCTGTTTGATGATCCACCACGAGATGAAGTAGATTTCGCTTTCGTTGTTGGTTTATCTTCACCTTCTTCGAATGTACGAGTGTGAGATACAACGATTTTCTTAGAATCTTTGTTGAATTCAATTACTTTGAAATCCAACGTTTCTTCAACTTTCGCGTTGTTTCCGTCTTCTTTTCTTAAGTGTTTAGCAGGACAAATTCCTTCTACACCGTAAGGCAATGAAACGATACCAGATTTATCTTTATTCTCAATAATTGTTCCTTGGTGTACTGAACCTTCTCCGAAGATTGTTTCGAATACTTCCCATGGATTTTCTTCCAATTGTTTGTGTCCTAAAGAAATTCTTCTGTTTTCACGATCGATTTCCATAACAACCACTTCCATTTCGTCTCCTACTTTGCAGAATTCTGATGGGTGCTTGATTTTCTTTTGCCATGAAAGGTCAGAAATGTGAATCAATCCGTCAACTCCTTCTTCTAATTCAACGAATACTCCGAAGTTAGTGAAGTTACGAACTTTCGCATTGTGACGAGAATTCACCGTGTATTTGTTTTCAATGTCATTCCATGGATCTGGCATTAATTGCTTGATACCTAATGACATTTTACGCTCCTCACGATCCAATGTTAAGATAACAGCTTCTACAGTATCTCCAACAGACATAAAGTCTTGTGCAGAACGTAAGTGCTGAGACCAGCTCATTTCAGATACGTGAATCAATCCTTCAACTCCAGCAGCGATTTCAACGAATGCACCATAGTCAGCCATCACTACAACTTTTCCTTCAACTTTATCACCAACAGCTAATTCTGTTGACAATGCGTCCCATGGATGTGGTTGCAATTGTTTCAATCCTAAAGCAATACGTTTTTTATCGTCATCGAAATCTAAGATAACAACGTTTAATTTTTGATCTAATTCAACAATCTCTTCTGGGTGATTAACACGTCCCCAAGATAAATCTGTAATGTGAACCAATCCATCAACACCACCTAAATCGATGAATACACCGTAAGATGTGATGTTTTTAACTGTTCCTTCCAATACTTGACCTTTCTCAAGACCAGAGATGATTTGTTTTTTCTGCTCTTCCAACTCAGCCTCAATAAGTGCTTTGTGTGAAACAACAACATTTCTAAATTCTTGGTTGATTTTAACAACTTTGAATTCCATGTTTTTCCCAACGTAGATATCGTAATCACGGATAGGTTTAACATCAATTTGTGAACCAGGTAAGAATGCTTCGATTCCGAATACATCTACGATTAATCCACCTTTAGTACGACATTTAACATAACCTGTGATAACCTCTCCAGAACGAAGAACGTCATTCACACGAAGCCATGCTTTGTGCATACGAGCTGTTTTGTGAGAAACGATTAATTGACCGTTTTTGTCTTCTTGAGACTCAACATAGATGTCAACCGTATCTCCAACTTTTAAGTCTGGATTGTAACGGAATTCTGATGCTTGAACTACTCCTTCAGATTTGAAACCAATGTTAATGATTACCTCTTTTTTAGTAATTGCAACAACTGTACCTTCTAAAACTTCTTTCTCATTGATTGATGATAAAGTTGCTTCATACTTGTCAGCTAATTCAGAACGCTCAACTTTAGTGTATCCATCTAAGTCTAATGCTTCCCAATCGAAATCTGCAGTTCCCTGCGTTTGTGTGTTTGTAGCCATGTGGCGTTTTTAAACTTTGTATTTCAAGTACCCTCTTACTCGAAAGAATGAATTAAATGCTGATGGAGGGATACAGCTTTGATTTTCAAGGGTGCAAAGATATGGAGAAATATTTAATTATACAAAAGTATATGTACTTGCTTTTCAGAACTAAAAAAGCCTCTCCAAATTGGAAAGGCTTTCAATAGTTTGTGATTCAAAAATTCTTCGAATCTTATTACTTTAAAGCATCATATCTTTTCTTGTACTCTGCAGATTTTTCTGAATTCCCCAAGTTGTGGTGCAATTGATACAAAATCAATAATACATTCGCATCTTTTGGCTCTGCTGTGATGTATTTTTCTAATGGAACAAGCGCTCTTTGGAAAATACCTTCGTATTGTTTCGTCATTGGTCCAGCTTGTGGGTCACCCATTTCCATTTGATTCACTTTTGTTTTTAAGTCGCTACCCCAAGTTACCAAGTGAGCTCCTAAGTTGTACTGTGCATCTAAATAGTTTGGATCCAATTCTAAGGCTTTGTTCAATGCTGCCTCCGCTTTCTCATTCTCACCTAAGTCCGTGTAAATCGTACCGATGATGTAGTGTAACTGTTTGTTGTTTGGATCAGTAGCAATTGCATCATTCAATGCAGCTTCAGCTCCTTTAGCATCTCCTTGGGCAATGTTTAACTTCACCAACTCTAATAACAAATCTTTGTCAGTTCCATATTTCTTGCGACCTTCATCCAAAATTGCTCTTGCTTTGTCGTATTCTTTTAATTTAGAATAAGCACTTCCAGCTAATGCATAACTCATTGCACCTTTGTATCCAATTTTTGTCAATTTTTCATAAGCTTCTGCAGCTTCTTTCAACAATCCACCTTTTTCCAAACACAAAGCAGAATTGTATAAACTCAAACTGTCATCAACATTTTTACCACGCGCTAATTCATATTGGTACATGAACAATGCTCCAGCTTCTTTGTACTTTCCAGCCTCATACATTGCGCTTGACATTGGGGCAATCTGATTCAATTTCATGTTGATTGAATTTTCAATGTCTGGACGGTATTTGTTGCTTGAAATGTGACTTGCTCTAAATGCTTCAATTCCTTTTTCAAATGCATCGCTTCCGAAATTGTCAATCATATAACTTGAGTCTTGCGACATCATGGCAACTGCTGCTGCGCCAGTATAGATTTCTCCTTTATAGTACAAGGTTTTTGGACTTTCTTTCGTGTCAACATGTTCTGCAGCTAAATCAATGTATGTTTTTGCTGATAAAAGTGCTTTCTTAGCACCTTCCATGTCGCCTTGTGCAAATGCTGGTTCGAATTTACTTTTGTATTCAACAGCAGCACTTGTTTCATTTTTTTTCTGACCAAAAGAGACTGTTGTCATTGCAAGAATTCCTGCGATCAGTGTCAATTTTTCAATTTTCATATTTTTCTATTTCGTTTCAATTAATTACTTAGATGCAAAATGTTTCATCATTCCACAGCACCGTCTTCAATATTTGTGCCATTCTCAGCTTCAGGGTTAGAATCTCCACCTTCTTCACTTGCTCCTTCAGCAATGATTGGGTTTCCTTCTTCGTCTAACTCAACTTCCTCTTCTTCACTTCTTGGAACACGAGCAACAGCTGCAATTTCTGCATTTCCTTTCAAGTTAATCAAGCGAACTCCTTGAGCGGCTCTACCCATTGTACGAATCGTGTCAACATGCATTCTAATCGTTACACCAGACTTGGTGATGATCATTAAATCTTGCTCGTTGTCAACATTTTTAATGGATAGCAATTGACCAGTTTTCTCTGTAATGTTGAGTGTCTTAACACCTTTACCACCACGATTGGTAATTCTATAAATTGGTTCGTGATCTTCTGGATCGTTGAGGTATGTTCGTTTACCATATCCTTTTTCAGAAACAACTAAGACAGTAGAGTAGATGTCATCCACACAAACCATTCCTACTACTTCCACTTTTTCATCTGGTAAATTAATTCCTCTTACACCAGAAGCGTTTCTTCCCATTGGACGAACAGTAGATTCATTGAAACGAATTGCACGACCGTTGCTTGATGCTAAAACGATTTCACTTGAACCAGTTGTCAATTTAGCCTCTAATAATTCATCTCCTTCACGAACAGTAATGGCGTTAATTCCATTTGCTCTTGGACGAGAATAAGCTTCTAACGACGTCTTTTTAATGATACCACGCTTAGTACACATGATAATGAAGTTATTCTCTACATATTCTTTGTCCGTCAAATCTTGCACTTTCACAAATGCTTTGATTTTATCGTCTTGTTCGATGTTGATCAAGTTCTGAACAGCTCTTCCTTTTGCTGTTTTATTTCCTTCTGGAATCTCAAAGATTCGCATCCAGAAACATTTTCCTTTCTCGGTAAAGATCAATAAGTAGTTGTGGTTGGTTGCTACAAATAATTCCTCTAAGAAATCTTTGTCTCGGGTTGTTGAACCTTTCGATCCCATTCCACCACGATTTTGAACTTTAAATTCAGCTAAACTTGTACGCTTGATGTAACCTGCATGTGAAATTGTTACAACAACTTCTTCATCTGGAATCAAATCTTCAATGCGCATTTCGCTTGCAGAATACTCAATTCTAGAACGACGCTCATCACCATATTTTTCTTTAACGTAAGTTAATTCGTCTTTGATGATTTGCATTCTTCTGCTTTCGTTTGCCAAAATGTCTTTCAAATCAGCAATCAACAACATCAATTCTTCGTATTCAGCACGTAATTTATCTTGCTCTAATCCAGTTAATTGACGCAATCTCATTTCAACAATCGCACGCGATTGAATGTCTGATAATGAGAAACGCGACATGAGGCTTTCTCTTGCTTCATCTGGACTTTTAGATGCACGAATGATTTTAATTACTTCATCAATGTTATCAGAAGCAATGATTAATCCTTCAAGGATGTGTGCTCTATCTTCCGCTTTTTGTAATTCGAATTTCGTGCGTCGTACAATTACTTCATGTCTAAAGTCAATGAAGTATTTCAACATTTCGCGCAAATTCAATAATCTTGGACGACCTTCTACCAAACAAATGTTGTTGACAGAAAAAGAAGTCTGAAGCGAAGTATATTTATATAGTTTATTTAAAACGACGTTTGGAATTGCATCACGTTTTAATTCGTAGACAATGCGCATTCCATTTCTGTCTGACTCATCTCTGATGTCTGAAATTCCTTCGATTTTCTTGTCATTAACTAAGTCAGCAGTTTTCTTGATCATGTCTGCCTTGTTGACTTGGTAAGGGATTTCAGAAACAATAATTTGTTCTCTACCACCAACTTCCTCAATTTCAGCTTTTGCACGCATTACAATTCGACCTCTTCCGGTCAACAATGCTTCGCGTACACCATCATATCCGTAGATGATACCACCAGTTGGGAAATCTGGAGCTTTCACATACGATAATAATTCGTCATCATCTAAATCATTGTTATCGATGTAAGCAATTGCTCCGTCAACAACTTCAGATAAATTATGAGGCGCCATATTCGTTGCCATACCAACTGCAATTCCAGAAGCACCATTGACTAATAGGTTTGGAATTTTTGTTGGAAGAACCGTAGGCTCTTTTAAACTCTCGTCAAAGTTTGGAGCAAAATCAACTGTGTCTTTGTCCAAATCATTCAACATGTCCTCAGCAATCTTTCTCAATCTTGCCTCCGTGTAACGCATTGCAGCTGGACTATCGCCATCGACAGAACCAAAGTTACCTTGACCGTCTACTAATGGATAACGCAAAGACCAAGGTTGAGCCATACGCACCATTGTGTCATATACAGATGTATCTCCATGTGGGTGATACTTTCCTAATACCTCTCCAACAATTCTTGCTGATTTCTTGTGTGGACGATTGGAGAGTACTCCCAAATCTTGCATTCCATACAATACTCTTCTGTGAACTGGCTTAAAACCATCTCTTACATCTGGAAGTGCACGTGATACAATTACCGACATCGAATAATCGATGTAGGCTGACTTCATTTCATCCTCTATGTTAATCTGAATTATTCTTTCTCCTTCTGCCATATTGTCACTTAATTATTTTTAGCACATTATTTGTGTGCGTTTTAAAGCAAGCGTCGAAATTAGTAATTTTCCCCTTAGAAAATCATGCGTGAGTTAGCGATTTACTAACAAAAATCTGTGGAAAATGAGGATTATGATTGACTTATTAACAATTTTATAGTTGTATTTTTGTACATGAGGATAAATACGCATTTTTATCCTTTCAAAATTGAGAAAGAAATGGAAGCAAAATTTTCGCCAAGAGTAAAAGATGTAATTAGCTTCAGTCGAGAAGAAGCAATGCGACTTGGCAATGATTTTATAGGAGTAGAGCATTTGCTACTTGGAATCATTCGCGAAGGAGATGGAACAGCGATTAAGCTTCTGAATGAATTTCATTTGGATTTGAAACAAATTCGAATTGAAATTGAAGGGACTTTGAAAAAAGCAAGTTCAACAATTCATCAAAATTTAGCCAATATTCCGTTAGTGAAACAAGCCGAAAAGGTGTTGAAAATGACCTATCTGGAAGCGAAGTTATACAAGAGTCCAATGATTGGTACAGAGCACTTATTGCTGTCAATCTTAAAGGATGAAAATAGTGTGGCATGCCGTGTTCTAAATAAATACGGTGTGATTTATGAAAATGTAAAAGACGAATTAGAAGCAATGTTAGACGAAAACACAACTCCTAGAGCAGAATTTCCTGGAGGACAAGAAGAAGAATCGGGAGATTCGTTTTCAGCTCAACGTAAACCAACTGATCCAAAATCTAAGACTCCAGTGTTAGATAATTTTGGTCGTGATTTGACGAAAATGGCTGAAGCGGATAAGTTAGATCCGATTGTAGGTAGAGAAAAAGAAATTGAACGTGTGAGTCAAATTCTTTCTCGCCGTAAAAAGAACAATCCAATATTAATTGGTGAACCAGGTGTTGGTAAAAGTGCCATTGCTGAAGGATTAGCTTTGCGTATTGTTCAACGTAAAGTATCACGTGTGTTATTTAATAAACGTATTATTTCGTTGGATTTGGCTTCTTTGGTAGCTGGAACAAAATACCGTGGACAATTTGAAGAAAGAATGAAAGCTGTGATGCAGGAGATTGAAAAAAATCCTGATATCATTTTATTCATTGATGAGATTCATACAATTATTGGTGCTGGTGGAGCTTCTGGTTCATTGGATGCTTCAAACATGTTTAAGCCTGCTTTGGCACGTGGTGAGATGCAAGCGATTGGAGCAACAACTTTGGATGAATACCGTCAGTACATTGAGAAGGATGGTGCATTAGAACGTCGTTTCCAAAAAGTATTGATTGAGCCAACTACGGTTCCTGAAACGGTTCAAATCTTGAACAATATCAAGGAGCGTTACGAAGAACATCACTCAGTTACATATACTCCTGAAGCGATTGAAGCTTGTGTGAAATTAACTGAGCGCTATATTACAGATCGACATTTGCCAGATAAAGCAATTGACGCCTTAGATGAGGTTGGTTCAAGAGTGCATTTAACAAATATCAATGTTCCTCAGTCTATTTTAGATATTGAGCGTAAAATTGAAGATTTGAAGGATGAAAAAAATGAAGTAATCAAATCTCAACAGTACGAAAAAGCAGCTGAGTTGCGTGATAATGAACGAAAGTTGCAAGATCAGTTGGAGACTGAGAAAACGAAATGGGAAGAAGAATCAAAAGCAAATAGAGTAGTAGTAACTGAAGATCATGTCGCTGAAGTTGTTTCAATGATGTGTGGAATTCCAGTGACGCGAATTTCTCAAACTGAAACGGGGAAATTGGTGAACATGGGAGATGCTATGAAAGGTCAAGTGATTGGTCAAGACGAAGCTGTTGGAAAAGTTGTGAAAGCAATTCAACGTAATAGAGCTGGTTTGAAAGACCCAAATAAACCAATTGGATCATTCTTCTTCTTAGGACCAACAGGTGTTGGTAAAACTCAATTGGCAAAAGTATTGGCGAAATATTTGTTTGATACAGAAGATGCATTGATTCGTATCGATATGTCGGAATACATGGAGAAATTCTCTATCTCTCGTTTAGTTGGAGCACCTCCGGGATATGTTGGATATGAAGAAGGAGGACAGTTGACAGAGAAAGTACGACGTAAGCCTTATGCAATCATTTTATTAGATGAAATTGAAAAAGCACATCCAGATGTATTTAACTTGTTGTTGCAAGCATTGGATGATGGACACATGACTGATGGATTGGGTCGTAAGATTGACTTTAAGAATACGATTATCATCATGACATCGAATTTAGGTGCTCGTCAATTACAAGATTTTGGATCTGGAGTTGGATTCGGTACAAAAGCGAAAGAAGATTCGAAAAGCGACAATTCAAAAGCTGTTATTCAATCAGCGTTGCGTAAAGCATTCTCTCCAGAGTTCTTGAATCGTATTGATGATATGATCATGTTTAACTCATTATCAAGAGAAGATATTCATAAAATCATTGATTTGGAATTGATCAAATTATATGGTCGTTTGAATGATTTAGGATATGAAATTGAAATGACGGAAAAAGCGAAAGATTTTATCGTTGAACATGGATACGATGAAAAATTTGGAGCACGACCATTGAAAAGAGCCATTCAAAAATACATCGAAGATCCATTGGCAGAGGAAATCATCAAAGCCCATTTGGCAGAAGGTGATAAAATCAAAATGGATATCATTAAAGACGCAACGGAATTAACGATCAACATCGAAAAGGGAAAACCATCCAAAGCTAAATCGAAATAATTATTTAAGTTTAATAGGAAAAGGAAAGAGAAATCTTTCCTTTTTTTTATATCTTCAGAATATGAATAATCAAGATAAAATAATTGCAATCATTGCTCACATAACAATCGTTGGTTGGGTCATTGCGATGGTAATGAATGCTCAGCGAAGAAGTGATTTTGCTGGCTTCTACATTCGCCAATGTTTGGGACTGCATGCCATTGCAGCAATTGGTGGTTTCATTCCTTTTATTCGAATGTTTATTGGAGTTTTGGTGTTGGTCTTTTTAATTATTAGCTTGGTTGGAGCAATTAATAATCAGAAATCTTCCACGCCTTTCCTTGGTAATCACTTCCAAGATTGGTTCAAAGCATTGTGATTATTTGTCGTTCAAATACGCTTCTATTGATGCTCTAACGCTTCCGTGAAGTTCTAAAAGTTTTCCGGCTTCTTCGTAGGAGATATTCAATTCTGATTGCACCATTTTTGTTCCGCGATCAACCAATTTGTTATTACTTAATTGCATATCAACCATCTTGTTTCCTTTCACTCTTCCGAGTTTAATCATAAGGGAAGTTGAAATCATGTTCAAAACCAATTTCTGAGCAGTTCCTGATTTCATACGTGTACTTCCAGTAACGAATTCTGGTCCAACTTCTGGGGTCATCGGGAAATCAACCAAATCAGCGAGCGGACTTCCAGGATTACAAGAAATTCCGCCTGTTAAGATTCCATTTTCTTTAGCAATTTTCAATGCACCCAATACATATGGAGTCGTTCCTGACGCTGCAATACCAACTACAGTATCTAGTTTTGTGACATTAAATTTCTGTAAATCTTTCCAACCTTGTTCTACATCGTCTTCAGCAAACTCGACTGCTTTACGAATGGCTTCATCTCCTCCGGCAATAATTCCAACCACTAATCCATGAGGAACTCCAAATGTTGGTGGACATTCACTGGCGTCTACAACTCCTAATCTACCACTTGTACCTGCGCCCATATAGAATAATCGTCCACCTTGTTGCATGCGTTCGTGGCACGCGTCAACAAATTTTGAAATCGCTACCATTTCTTGTTCAACAGCAAAAGCAACAGTTTTATCTTCCGAATTGATGTTGGTCAATAGCTCCGTTGTCGACATTTGTTCTAAGCTCGAATATTTCGAATCTGATTCTGTGGTACGTTTCATATTACTATTTTATTGAACAGTTATAGTCTCATTTTAAGAACTGTTAATGTGCTATTCTACAATGATTCTTTGAACTGTAGATCCTGTTGGTGAAGTCAATTGCAACAAATAAACTCCCTTTTCAATTTTGATTTGTTTTGTTCCTGTAAAGGTGAAACTTGAAATGATTTGTCCCGAAATTGAAACTAATACTGCTTGATAATCAATGTTGGATTCTCCTTGAATATGTACAAATCCATTACTTGGATTCGGTGAAATAGTCACGTGGATTGACTTCGAAATGTTTGTATTTAATGCGCAATTTGTTGAGTTCCCATCATTTCCATTGGACTGAATTCGAAGCCCAAATAAGTTTGCCATTTCTTGAGCGCGCACGACCCAATTGTCGATTGCATGTCCACCACTTAAACAATTATTCATGTAGTCATAGTTCTCAATAATTGTTGAGACATAACTAGGAGGAGAAGGTAAGTTGTTCAAGAAATTTACAATTCCCTTACTACCATAAGCAAAAGGAGCAACGGCGTAAGTTTGACAAATATTGCTTTGAGCAAAACATTCCCAGTCGAGTCTTCCTAATAGTTTCCCATGGTTATAATGTACAATGACATCACTTCCTTGGTGAAAAAAATACATTTCTGGCCAATTGGTTTCATTTTGAAACAAATCGAAATTCAACACACCTCCATAGAAATTACCAACACCTTGAACGCTGGCATCATGAAGTCCCAAATTGAGTGTTCCATCAATTGAGCCTAAATCTGGACGGGAAAGACTAAATCCAGAAGGCAAGCAGCTCGATAAATCAGAATCTGGTGTTGGAGCATCTCCAATTGAGAATGCTTGAGGAAATTTTTCATTTGGGTTATTTAAAAATGTGGCGGCAATGGCATTGAATCCACCGGCACTTTCTCCTGCAACAAAGAAGTTTGTCACGTCAGTTGAATCCATTTCTGAACGCATTTTCATCCCGCGAATTGCTCCTTTAACATCTTGTTGGGCTCTAAAGATTGCACGGATGACTTCGCTACTATCGGCCATATAGCTGCAAGGTTGAGCTAAATCATTTGTGCATGGCCAATATTGTGTGTAATTGGCTCTTTTATGCATACCAAGTCGATAATTGATTGTTGCAACAACCCAGCCTTTTTCAGCGAAATCGCGAGCTATGTTTAAAATTGTTGGATCATTTTTGGAGCCTGCCATCCACGCACCTCCGTGCACTAAAATCAAACATGGTCTACTGCAATTGGCATTAATTGGCTTGTAAATGTCCATCACTAAATCTTCTTCGAATCCAGCATAATTTGTCCCAGTTCCATAAACAATGTTCGAATCAACTGTAAAACTGTTGGTGTTTATCGTATACGGGAGTTGTCCGAAAGTGGAGAATGATGAAGCGAAAATGAATAGAGTGATTAGTAGTTTCATGACGAAGTGTGCTTTAATCCAATTGAGCAAAATAATTGCCTTTTTCCAAGGATACTTCCACGTGTTCTTTCAAGGTTGTACTTAAGCTCAATCCAACAAAATCTGCTTTAATCGGATATCTTCTGTGTTTTCGATCAACTAAAGCAACTGTTTTGATGGTTCTCAATGGTCGTTCCAGCAATTTACCCAATGCATATTGCATCGTTTTACCAGAGTTCAATACATCATCAATGAGTATCACACAGCTATTATCAATCTTTTCTGTTGGAACAGACAGCTCAATCGGTGCGGAAAGAGGCTGGTCTTTGTTCATGGAAATTTCAATCAATTCAATTGTTTGATTGCTATGTTGAATGATTACATCTCTCAAGAGAGTTGCCAAAAGTGAACCATTTCCAGCAATTCCAGCAATGAAAAAGTGCTTTTCTTCAAACGTATTTTCTAAAATCTGATGCGCTAAGCGATTGATTTTTTGTTCTATTTGAAGATGTGTTAAGATGATTTGCTCCATGCTTTCAAAATTAAGAATTAAGAATTAAGAAGTGAGAATTTTTGTGTCATTTTTGAGTCTTCTTTCTCCACTTTTAATTCTTTTAAGGTAATTCTCGCATATTGTTTCTTGCCCATGCATTGTGTTTGTCCAATGCAAGAATTTGTAAGTAATACCTGTGTGCTTCAACAAAACGACCTGATTTGTGTGCTTCGTAAGCCAATTGAGCTAAATCATCTATTTTGATGAGGTTGATGTTCATTAAAGCGATTTTATTTTTTGGCTCAATTGAAAGTGCTTCGTTGTAATGAATTAATGCCGCTTCGATCTTGCCTTCTTGATGTAATTCAATTCCTTTGTAGCATTGCCACATGCTCGACCAAGGACAATAAAACAAGGTAATCATAGAAAGTGAAAACGGGATAATCATTGAAGAAGTTCTGATAATGGAATTTTTAATTTTACTTGTTGTCCCAATCAACGCTCCCCAAAACAATCCGCTTAATTGAGCTTCAATTCCAACGTACCAATCATACACTAAGTTCATGTAAATCGAAAACCCCAAAAACAGCACCATGAATAAACTAATGACCAGATGAAATTTCATGCGGTAAAATGGATTCTTCATCGCCAAAACGAAAATCAATCCAAACAATGCATAATTTACTCCAGAAAGTCCTAGTCCAGCATCGTTTGTAAGTCCTAATTGATTCAAAGAGGTGAAAATAGAACTGAATAATCCAAACAGAAATAATTTAAACCAACCAATTCGTCGCTCTAAAAAAGCTGCAAATATCCAAAGACCAATAAGGTTCGTGACAATGTGCAAAGGAAATGAATGAATTAAACTATTTACAACAACACCCCAATATTGTCCTTCATAAATCTGAATGGCATAGGGCGCGCCAAATTTTTCAAATAAAGGGTAATGAACATGTGTGTCATTCGAAAGAAAGGACATGGTTACATAGAATACAATTGCGACAACACTTAATAAAGTTGTGAAAATCGGAAAGTGTTTATGTGTTTTTTCTGCTGTCATATATTCTTGTCCTACAAAATTAATGCTAATTTTTAGTTGGAAGTAAAAATGGTGTAATAAGATGTTATTAACTACAATTGTGCAAAACAAGTTTAAAATCGTTTTAGTACCTAACAATAAATCGTTAAATTTGCGGTCAATTTGTTGATTGATTTTCAACATTGAAACCAAAAAAAAGAGCAGAAAATGCCAAGAAATGAATCCATTAAGTCCATCCTAATCATTGGAAGTGGACCTATTGTTATCGGTCAAGCATGCGAGTTTGACTATGCTGGTTCCCAAGCATCACGATCATTAAGAGACGAAGGTATAGAAGTTACCTTGATTAATTCCAATCCCGCAACGATCATGACGGATAAGGTTGTAGCAGATAATATTTATTTGTTGCCGCTTGAACCTGAAAGTATTGTTGATATTTTGAGTAAGCATAAAATTGATGCTGTTTTGCCAACAATGGGTGGACAAACTGCATTGAATTTGGCGATTCAATGTGATGAAATGGGGATTTGGGAAGATCATGGTGTTGAAATTATCGGAGTTGATATCAAAGCCATTGAAATCACAGAAAACCGTGAGCAATTTCGTGAGTTGATGGAAAAAATTGATGTGCCAATGGCGCCTCAAAGCACCGCTCGTTCATTTTTGGAAGGAAAAGAGATAGCACAAAAATTTGGATTTCCATTGTGTATTCGTGCATCCTTCACTTTAGGAGGAGCAGGAGCAGCCATTGTTCATGATCCAGCTGAATTTGATACTTTATTAGACCGTGGTTTGCAATTATCGCCGATTCACGAAGTAATGATTGACAAAGCGTTATTAGGTTGGAAAGAATATGAATTAGAGTTGTTGCGCGATGCGAATGACAACGTTGTGATTATTTGTTCGATTGAGAATTTTGATCCAATGGGAATTCACACTGGAGATTCAATCACAGTCGCTCCAGCAATGACACTTTCGGATACTACGTTCCAGAAAATGCGAGATATGGCCATCAAAATGATGCGTTCAATCGGTAATTTTGCTGGAGGATGTAATGTTCAGTTTGCCGTTTCTCCTGATGAAAGAGAAGACATCATTGCGATTGAAATTAATCCACGAGTATCGCGTTCATCTGCCTTGGCGTCGAAAGCAACAGGTTACCCAATTGCAAAAATTGCTGCAAAATTGGCAATCGGTTATCATTTAAATGAATTGCAAAATCAAATTACGAAGACAACTTCGGCCTTATTTGAGCCAACATTGGATTACGTAATTGTAAAAATACCTCGTTGGAACTTCAATAAATTCCCTGGAACAAATCGCGAATTAGGTCTTCAAATGAAGTCAGTTGGTGAAGTAATGGGAATTGGACGATCATTCCAAGAAGCACTTCAAAAAGCATGTCAATCATTAGAAATCAATCGAAATGGTTTAGGAGCTGACGGAAGAGAATTGACAAGTCAAAACGAAATTTTACACAGTTTAGAGCATCCTAGTTGGAATCGCTTGTTCCATATTTATGACGCCATTAAATTGGGGATTCCGTTCAAAACAATTATGGAGAAAACGAAGATTGATATCTGGTTTTTGAAACAAATTGAAGATTTGATCAAATTGGAAGACAAGATTGAGAAGTATCATTTAGAGAATCTTCCAAAAGAATTGTTGTTCGAAGCGAAACAAAAAGGATATGCGGATCGCCAAATTGCTCACTTGTTGCGTTGTTTGGAATCTGAAGTGTATGCGAAACGTGAATCATTCGGAATTAACCGTGTTTATAAGTTGGTTGATACGTGTGCTGCAGAGTTTGAAGCGCAAACACCTTATTATTATTCAACGTTTGAATACGAGAACGAAAGTGCCGTTTCTGACAGAAAGAAAATCATCGTTTTAGGTTCTGGTCCAAATAGAATTGGACAAGGAATTGAGTTTGATTACAGCTGTGTTCATGGAGTTTTAGCGGCTAAAGAATGTGGTTATGAAACAATCATGATTAACTGTAATCCAGAAACAGTTTCAACAGACTTTGATACGGCTGATAAATTATATTTCGAGCCAGTTTTCTGGGAGCACATTTATGATATCATCAAACATGAGAAGCCTGAAGGTGTCATTGTACAATTAGGTGGACAAACTGCTTTGAAATTGGCTGAGAAATTGGAGCGCTATGGAATTAAGATTCTTGGAACTAGTTTCAATGCCTTGGATTTAGCCGAAGACAGAGGTCGCTTTTCAAAAGTTTTAGAAAAGAACAACATTCCATTCCCTAAATACGGAGTAGTAGAAAGTGCTGAACAAGCATTGGAATTGGCAAAAGATTTAGGATATCCGTTGTTGGTTCGTCCTTCTTATGTATTGGGTGGACAAAAAATGAAAATCGTTATTAATGACGATGAACTTGAACATCACGTAGTTGACATCATCAATGAAATGGGAAGCAATCAAATTTTGTTGGATCATTTCTTGGGAGGAGCAATTGAAGCAGAAGCTGATGCCATTTGTGATGGAAAAGATGTGTACATCATTGGAATCATGCAGCACATTGAGCCAGCTGGAATTCACTCAGGAGATTCATACGCAGTATTGCCTCCATACAATTTAGGTGACTTTGTGATTCAGCAAATTGAGGACATCACTAAAAAGATTGCTGTAGAATTGGAAACAGTTGGTTTGATTAACATTCAGTTCGCCATTAAAGACGACAAAGTGTATGTGATTGAAGCAAATCCAAGAGCATCTAGAACAGTTCCGTTTATTGCAAAGGCTTACGATGAACCTTATGTGAACTACGCTACGAAGGTCATGTTGGGAGATAAGAAAGTGAAGGACTTTAAGTTCAATCCTCGTAAAGAAGGATATGCGATTAAAATTCCAGTTTTCTCGTATGAGAAATTCCCAGATGTGAAAAAGGAATTGGGTCCAGAAATGAAATCGACAGGTGAGGCCATTCGCTTTATCAAGAATTTAAAAGATCCATTCTTTACAAAAATCTATTCTGAACGAAACATGCACTTATCAAAATAATGATAACTGTATTAAGCATAACAGGTTTATTTCGAACGCTCTTGATATTAATCGGAGCGTTTGTTTTATTGCGTTTTTTGGGGCAACTCATGAACGCAAAACGGAACATGGAAGCAGAGCGTAGGGCTAATGAACAAGATCGTTTGTTCGCGAAAGAAAAAGCCCAGAAGCAGAAAAAAATGGGCAAAACCGAAATCTTGACGAGCAATCAACCCAAAGGTTCTGTTCAGGATGTTGATTTTGAAGAAATCGACAATTAGATTACTTTTTACCAGTTCAATTAAACTTATTTCTATTTTTAACGGATGATGGGAATCTGTGCTAAGCCAATGCGTTTTATTATGACAATTCAGTTGAATTGTGCGATGCTACTTATCACATTTATTTTGAGCGCTTCAGCTCATTCGCAAGCAGTTGAATTTGAGCCAATCACTTATAATATCACCACTGAGCAAGGCTTGCCTAGTTTAGAAACTTATTCTGTTAATCAAGACTCGAAAGGATTTGTATGGATTACTACTGACGCTGGTGTGTGTCGCTATGATGGTGATAGAATTGAAGTTTTTACAACTGATGATGGGCTCACAGATAATGTTGTTTTTGACAGTTATGAAGATTACAAAGGTAGAATATGGTTTTTGACACATAACTCACTGCTTTGTTATTATGAAAATGGAAAAATTCATAAGTACAAATACAATCATAAAATTAAAGAAATTGTCAAAGAAAATATTCCTTTAAAGCAATTATTGATTGATTCAAATGATAACATATATTATTCTCTCAAGTATGTAGGAATGATAAAGATTGATCGGTATGGAAATTTCTTTGAGTTGCATAAAGCTGATCAAAGTTACTTTACTAAATTGGTGGGTATTGATAAGTTATTGTCGTTTAAGCTGCTAAAAGCTAAGGTACATTATAAAAATGGAACCTATCTGTTGGAGAGTTTTTTATTCAATGGTAAAACACCTAAAGGAAAAGAAAATTCAATTTCTTATTCATTTCAATATTCGCTTCCAAGATCAATTTTCAATTTGAACAATAATTATGCGCATTTCGAAAATTGCATATATAATATTGAAAAGAACCAAATAATTTTTAGATGTGATGATTTGATTTCATTCAAGGTTATTGATTCCGTTTTTTGGATTTGTACGTTGAAAGGGTTAATTAAAGCAGAGCTAGATTCTAAAGGGATGTTGATTCAAAGGAATTGTTATTTCCCAAATCTGCAGTTTTCGTCAATAAACAAATTAGATAATTGTTTTATAATGACTACAATTGACAACGGAGTATTGTTTTGTGAAGATTTTGACTTTCAAAAATCGAATTCAGCTTTAGGGTTAATTGATGGTTCAATTCTGTCAATTGCTGAATTAAGAAACCAGCTGATAATTTCAAATTCTTTATATGTTCAGAATCTTAATACTGGAAAAACGACTAACTTGGGTATTGACAAGAGAACAAGTAAAAGAATACTAGTTCGAAATGATACTTTGTTACTTTTTAGTTCAAACATAAATGGCTATCAAAACTATAGAACATCAAATGATCTAAAAATGAAATTTCGGGAATTTGGTTATAGTGCTGATTTTAAGCTATATGATTCTGTTCTTTATTCGGTTAGCGATGGCATTTATGAATACAACTTCAAAAATAATAGTAAAAAGTTACTTTATAGCGCTTGGCACTCTCCAGATAATAGACAGCATCGGTATCTGAAAGCATGTGTAAAATTGCCAGATGGTAAATTATTAGTTGGAGATTCGAATGGCCTTTTTGAACTAGTAAATGATAAGTTGATATCGATTGATATAGATGGTTTATCACTTAAAATTACTTCTTTAAATTATTCTGAATCAGTTGGCTTAGTAATTGGGACAAGTGACAATGGTGTGTATATCGTAAAAAGTGATGAATTAATACATATCAATTCAGCGAACGGGCTTTTGTCGAATAAGATCAATACGGTAACTATTGATAAGAACATAATTTATGTTGGAACAAACAAAGGGTTGAATGTATTGAATGTAAAAAAGGGAAAAATAGAAAGCCTTAGTTATTCTTGTTATAAACTTTTTAAGAATTTTGATGTAAATGGAATTTACATTTGGAATGATTGGATTTACCTTGGTTATAGCAATGGACTTGTAAAATTAAAAAAAAGTAAATTACTTGAATTGAAGAATGCCGTTAAAGCTTCTGTAAAACTAAATGAAGTAGAAATCGACGGAGAAAAACGAGGAGAAGTTTCAGTAATTGATTTTCCTTATTCTGCCAATTTACTTAAAATTGATTTCTCCGTTTTTCAATACTCTAATTGGACAGGAAAAAAATACCAATATCGAATAAATGAAAACGGTGAATGGATTGATATTGAAAGTCCAGTTATTAGCATGTATCGACCAACGGGTGTTTTAAATTTCGAAGTACGTTATTTAAATGAAGATTTTAGTTGGAGCGTACCACAGAAGCTATGCAAGGTTAATGTAATTTTACCATTTTGGAAAAGCTGGTATTTCTTGTCTATCATTGTATTTTTCATTTTCTTGTCCCTTTTCTTGATGTATGAACGAAGACAACGCAAACTCCACGAACGGTTAATCTACGACAATCAATTGTTGAGTTTAGAACAACAAATGCAAAACGCTAGAATGAATCCTCATTTTATATTCAACGTCTTGAACTCAATTCATAGCTATGTGCTCAAGGAAGAAACAGCTAAAGCAGATGTTTACTTGATGAAATTCTCTAAGTTGATGCGTGAAATATTGTTTAGCACCAAAGAAGGTAAAATTGCAGTTCAACATGAAACGTCCATCCTAACAAAATACTTGGAATTGGAGCAATTGAGATTCAATCAATCGTTTGATTTTGAAGTAATCTTTCGTGAAGAGATGTTAGGTAGTATGATTCCGTCGATGATGATTCAGCCATTTGTAGAAAATGCTGTTTTGTATTCAATTCAGCTTGAAAATGAACCGAAAATGAAAATCACTGTTCATTTTGAACAATTGTCCATTTCTACATTAAAAGTATCGATTTCTAACTCTGGCATCCCAACTCCAGAAGCTCAAGCAAAAATAAAGAAGGTGAATACCAAGAATGCCATTGGAATTACAAGAAAAAGATTGGAGAATTACAATAAATTATTCAATTCATCCGATTATGGTATTGAGTTATTTGTAAATGATGAAAAATTGACGGTAATAGAATTGAAAATACCCATTGTAAAAAAGTAAGAAAATCATGTCCATTCGCATTTGTATTGTTGATGATGAGCAAGATGCTCAAAATGTATTGCTAAGCCTAATTGAAAAATCAACTCGTGAATTTGACGTGATAGGTGTGGTGGATAATTATGTCTCTGCAAAATCGTTGATTACATCAGCTCAACCAGATTTAGTATTGCTTGATATTAATCTAGGGGGAAAATCAGGATTGGATTTGGCGAAGGATTTGAATTTAGAAGGTACAGCAATTGTTTTCGTATCGGCGTATGATAATCATGTCCTTGAAGCTTTGCGACTAAAAGCATTCGATTATTTGTATAAGCCAGTTTTTTTAGACGATTTTGAAGAAATGATTGATCGCTACGTGCTGAATCAAACAGAATTGAAAAAATCAGTACAAGAAGAAGCTACAGTTGTTGTCAATAACAATGAAGGTCAGCATGTAATTGAATTAAATTCTGTTGAGTTTATTGAAGCAGCTGGTGCTTATTGTACCTTGAATCTCATTTCCAGTGAAAAAATTATGGTTTCCAAACCACTAAAGTCATTTGTGACAAAATTCAATGAGTCAACAGGGTTTTTACGCACACATAAATCTTTTTTGGTCAACTTGAATTGTGTGAGTAAATTACATTATGGTGAAAATCAAATCATTCTAAAATCAGGTAAAATTGTTCACATTTCTCGCAATCAGAAAAGCTATGTGAAGAAGGTATTGGATGTAAGTAGGAATGGATAATGGCTTGTTTTTCACTTTAAGTAATTCAAATTGACAGTTAAGTAATTTAAAAACAATGGATCGATTTGTTATGAATATCTTTGAAATAACAAATGTGTGTAGCATTTTATACATTATTTAAACGTATTATACCGCTACCATCAACTAAACGTTAGGTAAAAGCCACTAGAATGAATCAAGGGATTGACATTCCTTGATTTTTTTTGCATAAAAAAAGCTTGAATGGTGTATTCAAGCTTTTTTATTTTAGGTGGCATGTGTTACTCCATGACAAATGCTCTAATTTCTAATTTTTCTACTTTCGGAGAAGTGTTTGCTGTAACAGTTACTGTTTTAACTTGTTCGTTCACTTGTCCTGGTTTTGATTTAAACGTTACCGTTATTTTATCAGATTTGCCAGGTAAAATTGGCTCTGTTGGTTTCTCTGGTGTAGTACAACCACAACTTGCAGCCACATCTTCAATAATCAACGGTTTATCACCTGTGTTGGTTACGATAAACGTAGTTGTGTTTTCCGCTTCTTGTTTCACATTCCCGAAATCGTGATAGCGTTTGTCGAATGACATGGATGTCATCGTTTCTTTTTCACGTTTTAATTTGGCCTCTTCTTCTTTGCGTAGTTCTGCCAATTCTTTTTCTAACTCTTCTTCCGTTTGACTACCTGCTGCAATGGTTGAACGTACTTCATCGTTTCTGTGATCTTCAACCTGACTTCCTTCACTACATGAAGTGATTGCCGCTAATCCTGCGATAATAAAAAGTGTTTTGTTCATTGTGTTAATCATTTGCGTTTATTTTGCTAATCCCGCTTGGTTGTATTCTTCAGTTGTCAATGCCTTAATTGCTCTAAGCAACGATTCATTGTCGGCATTGTTG